>JAABUL010000627.1_pt1 | contig 74533 bp, 123 predicted proteins | sample 5559151 | NCBI WGS metagenome assembly JAABUL01 (sample SAMN10711876, study PRJNA513368) | rock metagenome | isolation source: Antarctica rocks | place: Antarctica: Victoria Land, Pudding Butte sud | reverse complement strand
GCCAATGGCCTCCTTTGTTTTAGACTTAAAAAAAAAGCCTGGTCGACAGTTCTTTTCTTTCAAAAAACATAAAACAAAGGAGGCCGGTGACGCTGGAGAGGGCTTGAAGCTCTTTCAAAATGAGCGACAGCCTCCTTTGTTTTAGACTTCAGAAAAAAGCCTGCCCGACCGTTTCCCTCTTTCAAAAAACATAAAACAAAGGAGGCCAGTGACGCTGGAGAGGGCTTGAAGATCTTTCAAAATGAGCGCCACTGGCCTCCTTTGTTTTAGACTTTTTAAAGAAAAGCCTGCTCGACAGTTCTTTTCTTTCAAAAAACATAAAACAAAGGAGGCCAGTGACGCTGGAGAGGGCTTGAAGCTCGTTCAAAATGAGCGCCAATGGCCTCCTTTGTTTTAGACTTAAAAAAAAAAGCCTGCCCGACCGTTTCCCTCTTTCAAAAAACACAAAACAAAGGAGGCCAGTGACGCTGGAGAGGGCTTGAAGTTCTTTCAAAATGAGCGCCAATGGCCTCCTTTGTTTTAGACTTAAAAAAAAGCCTGCTCGACAGTTCTTTTCTTTCAAAAAACATAAAACAAAGGAGGCCAGTGACGCTGGAGAGGGCTTGAAGCTTTGTTAAAATGAGCGCCAATGGCCTCCTTTGTTTTAGACCTTTAAAAAAAAGCCTGCAACAGCCCTTGCAGAAGAGCTCGATTGCATGCTGTGTGAAAACGTCTTTGCGGAGGTACGATAGCATCACGGCGCCGCCAGCGAAATGCGATACGGCACGAAATCATCGACTGGCTCAATTGCATGCTGTGCTCTGTACCAAGCTGGAGGAGGTGCGAGGGCCGCACCCACTTCCTGCGCCTCACAAAGCAAGGCATGCTGGAATACGTACTGTGTGCAGCTAATGCGCGACTAATCCAAGCCAATCGCGAATGGTATCTGGGACACGCTGTACTCCATACGCCTCGGCTGAACCTGCTGCTGACGACTCCATTTGCTGTGCACACCTGACCACGGCGCACGTAGTTGAGCTCCGCGACGCCGCGCACATCCACAATGACGGCCTCCTTAGGCCAGGTATCCTTGTAGATGCCGGCGCCCGTATTGCCTGCAGAAAAGGACACGTCACGTGCTGATTCCAGGGTCCATGTGTCATTGCCAAATGCGACGTTCAGGTATCAGGTATCAGCCTCCTTTGGCCATGTCTCCTTGTAGATGGCGGCGCCCGTGTTGCCTGCAGAAAATCGCACACCCAGATGCATGTCAAATTTCATTTGGATCTCTGTCCAACCTGATGAGTCTGTCGGATGTACGCATGGGTTTGGGTGTGTGTGGATGCAGTTGACGAGGCAGTGATCGTTCTGCCAGATGCAGCAGCTGCCGCAGGCATCGGTGAGGTTCCCGTGCTAGCATCTGTCCAGAACGTGGCAGGCATGTCACTAGAGCATTTGCATGTCCGTGCTATGATGGCCTTGCGCGGCACAGCCCACAATTTTGTCAAATCTGTGCACAGTTGATGCGAAACCCCTCTATGACAGAGGACTGGCTGCAATCATCACTGGGCAGGAATGGAATGTGGCTTTCCACGTGACAGGCATGGTGCAGATAGATCAGCGTTCGTGTCGGTCTGCAGCCATGGTTTGCACCTGCCAGCAGCCGCAGGTCCGCAGGCTTGACATCCTCCACAACACGTGCCACCTCCGCCAGCGACTTGGGCCGTCGCCACGAGGTGCTGCCATCCCTGCTGACGTTAGCCTGTGAAATGCAGACGAATAAGCAGGTCAAGTGAGTGTTCCTGGGTCTGCTTCGGGGTCAGTCCCCGAATTGTGAGAACAAAACAACCGGGGTTTTCTATCTGGCAACTGTTGCCTGCACCTGATCCCCACCAATATGAGGATCAGAGTCAGAGGCAGCACCGCGAACACCACACCGCGGCCTATTCGCGCAGGAAAGCGAAAAAGGCGATATATCATGCAACGATAGCACTGCCTGCGTTCTAGCTCCTCCTTTTGACGACCACGCAATGCGGTGGTCACAACCTTTAGAGCTAGACGCGCTATACCGTGGGCCGGTCGCGCAGGAAGGCGGGGAAGGCGATGTCGGCGGCGCACGCCGCCGAGTGCTGGCACCCCGGCGCGCAAATGCCCAGGTCCTCGAGGTCGGCGCAGCCTGTCAAGCTCTGCACACGGAAACGATCTTCCGACTTCTGGTAGGACCATTGTGATGGATGATTGGGGTTGTCGGCGGCGCATGCCGCCAATTGATGCCACCCGAATTTCACATATAATCAGGTCCTGCAGGTCAGAGCATTTGAGGCTCCAATGTCATAGGGCGTCTGTCGTAGGGCGTCTCAAGCTATGAACTGTATTGTATCTGCACCCTGGTCTAATTCGTAGCAGGCTTGCCCACGCATCAGCATGGCGATAACCTTCCGGCAGAGACCGGGCCTGCATGCCCGCCAATCGACGGCCCCGATCAGCTGATGCCACAAACAAGCAGCTTGGGGTCGCGAGAGACCGTGCAAGCAGACCGATCGGCAAGGCTAGTAGGGAGCTGTGCAGGGAGCACAACCGCCGCCTGTATATGCAAGCTGCCCCCAATCTGAGCGGGCCATGCCGACAGCAGATACGGTGGACCCCAAGCTTGCGGCTGAAGCCGCGGCGCCTAGATTGCGACGACGCTTGCATGCGACAGACCGAGCCACTGGCAGACATCACACGTTGCAAATGACCTTGCAGGCGTCGACGATGGGGTGGTAGGTGATGCGGCGGCACAGGCTGGTGCAGCAGCTGCCTGATGTGCACACGAGGGATGGTATGCTCAGAAAACCACTATCAGCTTAAAGCAGTATCACCTTGCAGGCGTCAATGATGGGGCGGTAGCCGGTGCAGCGGCACAGGTTGCCGTCCAGGCCGGACTGGAAGTCGTCGGCCGTTGCGGAACGTCCTTCCGCTTCCGCCTTCCGCAGCACGCCGTGCGCCGCCACCACGAAGCCCGGCGTGCAGAAGCCGCACTGGGAGGCGTGAAACCCCGCAAACCGCTCTGCAATACAGCAGACGACAATCTAGAACTCCTTACCCATGAGGTAGAGAACTAGGCTGCGACCACGAAGCCCGGCGTGCAGAAGCCGCACTGCAGGGCGAGGAAGCCCGCAAACCGCAAAATAGAATGACCATCACCACATTTCAGCAGCAATCATTCATTCCAAATTCGGATTTCAACGCACATTGTTTTGTCCTAGTACAGCACGACAAGCAATGCATGCAGATGCCTCACTGCAGCTGGTGAAAGTCCTCGCACTGCTCTGCATGCAAGGCAATCACTGGACATCTATAACGTTCCCCCAATCAAGCTGGAAAAATGACGAAATCTTTGCAGAGCACGGTGTTCGACTGAGTCTCAGCAGTGCCAGAGCATAGAACAACGCGGCGACCATGGTGGCGCAACGTGAGGTACTAAATCCAGCTGTTCGACGTAACATCTCCTGTTGCAGTGCGCTTCACAAGGCACAAACACGTTTTCATCTACTCAGGCACCGGATGATCACAGGCTTGCAAAGACGCCCATGTGCAGTCGCAATCGAACAGTCTACTTCGTCGTCACAATTGACCGCAGTTCAGCAGAGCGCAATACACTGCATAGCTTGCGCTAGGCATCTGTTGTGGAACAAGCATCAAAGCTGCTGTGACACCCCCTTGCGCGCGTAAGCCAAACGTTTGGTGCTTTTCGGCAGAGTGTGAGGTTCTAGATGCAGATCATTTTCATCCCAGAATCACCTTGTACAGGGCGGAAGCAGACCGCCAATAAGTTGCCGATGCCCTCGACCATCGTGATGGCGGCGCCGTCTACAAAACATGGAGTGCAGTTTCGAGCGGAATTGAATTCCAGTTGCGGTCTCACCCTGGATGGGGTGGAAGCCGGCCTCCGAGTTGCCGATGCCCTCGACCGTCGTGATGGCAGCGCCATCCAAACCGCCCACCGGCGCCAGGCACGAGTTGATGCTGCGCGTCTGCACCTTGCCTGCAGCCAGGAGGAAGCATGTCACAGCCCGACATGCTGGCAGCCTGCGCTGCAAGCTGCAGAGGGTCCTGGGCTCGTAATCACGAAATGGCGCGTGACACATGAGGCTGTGGATACACTCCATGAATTGCGCAGCTGGCTAAATGCACTGCAGCTAGACTGGTGGAGCCAGTTCTATTCGCCAGGCGCAGGGTTCTACTGCGCTTGTCGAAGACTCGCTCACCGGTGGCAGGGTCCACCGTGGAAACCTCCACCGCGCAGGCGCCGCATCCTCCCTCACCGCACGCGACCTTCGTGCCCTGCCCCAGCGAAAAGCAAGCGACAAGACCATCAGTGCATGGTGCACGAGTCCACACGTGAGCCTTCCGACACCCTTCAGGTTGATGCATGAGGTATTTTTGATGCAAACCAATGCCGAAATGCAGTTCCTGAGTGATGCAGACACCGTGTAGCCGTGTGCAATCAGGGCAGCTGCTCTCCTTCAGCAATCACCATGGGGTTTGATGGAAATCGCGGGATGCTCTCGATGAGCACCGCAGGTCATGCACCTGCAGCCTAAAGAACCAGTTGCATGAAAGGACTGCGCTTCGCTCGCAGGATCACCTTGTAGCGCGTCTCCGTGCGGATAAAGTCCGCGAGGCTGGTGTTCAGGTCTACGCGCTGCGGCACCGCCACCTTCTCGCCGTTCACGGCGAGCACAACGGCATCGGCACCCATGCTGATCGTCAGAGTTGAGCGCTCCCAAAGCTGCTCCGTTCCTTACGGATGACTAACCTCAGTGCAGCTGAGTGTGGACCGGTCCGCTGTCTTCACTGCAGCCGGTTCAGTCGGTGCGCATAGGCACCACCATAAGGACGGCTCAAAATTGCAACTCGCGCAACCTGCCTCACCGTAAACAAACACGACAGCAATGGTGACGTGGGGAAGGTGAGTGACTCGAACCAAGCAATCCATCGTTGACCCTTCATATGCGACACACGCACGTGAGTGTCGGCGTCCAGTTGGCCGGCACAAAGGCAACATGCTTGCCAGAACAGATTTGCGGCACTGTAAACATGAGCGCAAGTACGACTCACTGATAAGGCCGAACGAAACTGCGACGCCAAATTGTGTTTCGTAACATTCAATATGGCTTCAGCCCGCGCTGAAGTGCAGCTGCTGCTGACGTCTTTGACGGATCTGTGGTCGTTTGCTGGTGATGAAATTTCTGGCGTTGCTTCAGGTACGCTGACGCAACGAGCACACGCGATGATGCACAACCTCCACTGCTGCATGGCGCCCGAGTGCAGCTAGTCCTCAGTTCATGCAGGTGCATTGCAAGATATTCTTCGGGGACAGAATCCGCACTATGAACGTTCTTGCATGCGCATCTCGGCGTTCGAGGTCGTGAAGCTGGTGTGCCGTTAGTGTGCAGATGCGTCGGGGCACGCGACGGCTGCGCTGCTTGCCGCTGTGGAGACCGGGGACTATACAGCCGCGCTGCGCCAGGCGGCGGAACGAGGCATTCTGCCGCAGCATGGCGGGCAACCAGCAGCACCAATTACCTCCGCGGTAGCAGATCAGCCAGGCCAGATGCCGGGCGGCGGCGTCGGCGACGACGGCAAATCTGGCAGCGGCGACCTGAGAAGCTACTTTTTGGCGATTCAGTCACACGCAGCCGCAGCCTGTGCCAGTGGAAGCGTCGCCGGCGGCGGGTCTTCCGAGTCGGCGCCGTTGGAGCTGCTGCTGACGGCGGCCGCGGCGCTGTACGCATTCCTGCAGGCCAACCTGACCGGGTGCGTATCTGAGTCACGATTCACTGCTGTACAGAAGCCGTTGTCGGGGGAAATCGATCTGAGTGGCCGCGGCGCTGTACGCGTTCCTGCAGGCCAGCCTGGCAGGCTGAGCACTTGAAGTCATGCTGCTGTCTGCCTGAAGACTGCACCTTTGTGGCATAACTGTCATTGATCATTGCACTATGACATTGGCGCTCATTGCACTATGACGTCGGCGATGTCCTGCGTGTCATGACCTTTCCTGGCTACAGCTTTGGCTTGTGTGCGTGCTCGTTCGCACCGATCTCATGCGGGGGACTTAGCGGCATCTCGTAATGGAAACAGCTCGCAATTGTAGGGAGCAAAAGGCACCAGATGCAAGTTCCAGAATGACGCCTGTGTCGACGGGTCTGCTCTGTTGCCTTGATGTCCCGAAAATGGTTTGCAAAGCCCAGGCGCGCAGCTACTCGCAGAAGCATGCTGACATGGGCTGCTTGAAGTTGGCTTCTTCCAGTATCTGACCTGACGCTACAGCTGCGGCCCCTGTACTGACAGGCCGCCGCCGGCGCGGCTGCCGCACAGCCCGCTGGAGCTACTCGCGCCGCCAGAAGCCGCTGGTCTCACCGCGACAAAGGCCAGCGGGAGCGCCGCCGCCGAGGGCAAGGCCGGTGCCGGACGCAGTGCCGCCTCGGCTGGTGACCGCTGGGCGGTTGCGGCACTAGCGGCGAGCGGCGAGGAGGCCGTCGGGCGACTGGCGCTGCCGCAGTACCTCCTGCTCGCACTGTCCATCCTGCTGCCGCCGCTGGGTGAGACTTGGACCGCCCAACTCTCTGCTCACTAGCAAAAGCCTGAAAGAAAGCGCTGGCGGCCAGAGAAGAGGAAGCTGTCAGGCGGCTGGTGGCGCCGCAGCACCTGCTTCTCGCTCTTGACATCCTGCTGCTGTCACCGAATGAAGGTTGATCACTGGGAAAATCAACAGGCGACACTTAATGTTGTTGAAATCAATGTTGACAACGACAGGAGCACCCAGGCGGAGCAACAGCAAACCGCAACCACGAGGTGTGGCAGTTGCTGCCGCTTGGACATTCACTGGCAGTGGGTCGTGGAAGGCTTTGGCCTGGTGTTGCGGTGGCACATGCTGCTGCCACGTAGCCGAGGCCCTCGATTTGCACTGCCAGGCCACTTTTATCCTGCACAACAAAGTGCTGAGCTGTGCGATATCAAAGTCTCAAAGACAGCTGCTCGCGACCTCCGCTGTCAGGCCTGTATGTTCATAGCGCACTTGTCTGCACATGGAGAGCATGTGCAAGGGAATTTTGCACCGGCCGCTGGGCTGCTGGCCTCATCACCACCGCGCCATGTGTATATGCTACTTGTTCCAGCTGACGCTTCTCTGGGCTCGAAGGCATCCTGGGGCGGTTGCGGCGGACCATGCAAATGCGCTTGAGGAGCCTGCGGCACAGGTCGCCACATGCTGCCGGCGACATGGCAGTGTCGGGCCAAACACTAACACTGACCTTGGAAACCAAGAGAGGTCTCCCGGTATTGAGAGTCAAAGCAGCTACAGGGCATGGCGGCCATCCAACACATGGCCTGATTCTCCGCTCCTGAGGTCTCAGCCGATCTGAAACGGTCTTCATGCATTGCAGGCATTCTGGGTCCGGTGACGGGGGACGATGCACCTGCTGCCGGCCTGACGGCCGCTACAGAGCTGCCGGTGTCATGGGCGTGGTGGGCTGTTTTAGATCCAATTTGGAGTTGTCAAGCCACCGGAGCATCTCATCGCAGGCATCCCGGGGCCGCTGGCGGCTTCCGAGGCAGGCGAGGGGGACTCGGTCACGGCTGCTACAGGGATGCCGGCGACGTGGGCGTGGTGGGCGGTGCGCGCACTGTCGACGCAGCAGCGGGTGCTGGCGGGGCGGGCGGCGTCGCTGCGGGCGCCGCTCCTGCGGCTCACCCAGCAGGTGAGAGGACTTACGTTGGTCAGTAGCTCGATACGTCAAGAAATCTCGAGTTGGCAATGCCGCAGCGCTGTTTGGAGGGAGTGGGCGTCGTCCCTGCGGGCGCCGCTGCTGCAGCTTTTCCAGCAAATCGATGACAGTTTCGCTTATTTTTCGACGCCTCTTGCACCGTGCGCCACTGGTGCAGCACTGGGTGCTGGTGGGGCGGCGTCGCTGCGGGCGCCACTGCTGCACCTCTTGCATCAGGCAGAACGCCTCACTACATGGCGATACTGAGTTTCATCACAGAAGCAGTCGAGGGCGTTTGTCCGGCCGAGGGGGTGCTCCAGGCGGCAGTTAGGAAGCCTGCTGCAGCCAGAAGAGCTGTACTTCCCAAGGTTGCATGTGCCACGCGAACTAACGGCCACTTCACGAGGGGTGCTGATCGCGTGGGCCGACTAGAAATCGATAGAAATCGACAGCTGGCACGCGACACATTGTCGTCCCCATTAATAATGTGTAGTCTCGCTTGCCACACAGCCTTTCAGCCAGCGATGCAGTACCCTTGCTGTCCGGCAGCAGTCGAATGCATGTGTCGTGTAGGGCCCCTGCAGATCCCTGCATCAGACACCATGGTGCACATATGCTGACCAGCAGCTTCGCCTCCCGCGAAGGCACCGTCTTTCGTGGCCACACTGTACAAGTGTACATGTGCAGGTCGTGGCTACCTTCGACGGGGAAGGTGCCGGCGCTACCCTCGCCGGCGGCGATGCCGCTCTGCAGAAGCGGCTGGCGACGCTTGCGCGTCTGGAGGCGGCGACGGTGGAGCAGGCCTACGGGGCTGTCAAGGATGCGGAGGAGCACCTGCGGGCGGCGGAAGCCGCGCTGGGCCTCGAGGTGGAGCTCACAGGTGGGAAAGCCCGGTCACAGATTGAGTGCTGACGATCACTCAACGTAGTGGGAGCACACATGAACCTGCAGCGCGTTGAACGCGGCGGAGGCGCTCTGTCGGCTGGCGGAAGCGCCAATGGGCTCGAGGTGGAGCTGACAGGAAGCCAAGTGCAAATAACGACTGAATTCCCGGGCTCACGCTGGGCCGTGGCATGGTTGGCGCACGGAATGCTGACACGACCTCTCGGCATCAGTCTGTTTTGATACAGCACAGCAGAGCCCGGATCGGCCGAAGCCATGCACGCTTGACTCATCCGCCAGCTATTTTTGGGCACACGCGGCTTGTGTGCCTGCGACGTGCCTCCGTTTGCTGGCTGGCAGATGGTCAGATGAGCGGGCTGTCTGCCGATTGCGGGCTGTGTCTCCTTTCTGCTTCCTTGGCATGGGCGTGGGTGGAATGCCTGCAACTCCTAAAGTTGCAGACAGGAACATTCCTTAGGTGCAACTGCTTTCTGAAAAGGACGTGCGTGCTTTTTTATTTCCGGGAGAGTGCTCATCATCCACCATGTCGTCACGGCATCTTGTTCTCAAGTATATGTTCCCTGGTCAGCTGTGTCCACTGGACCAAAGAAGGGTATGTAAGGCTGCGGGTCATGCACGTAAATCACCTTGTGCAGGTGCAGACACAGAGATGTGAATCTTGCAAAGATTGGCAGGCACAACGGGCATGAACGCCATTGACCATGCGCAAGGCGCAGCTGCTGGTGCTCTAGATTCGTCCACCTTTCCAGAGAGCAGGATCCGTGTAAATTTTTGAAACTCCACAGGCGCCATGGGGATGCGAACCATCCACCAGGCAGACGCCAAGGCGCAGCTGCTGGTGCGCGTCGCAGCGCCTTCTGGTTCTGCCGCTTCCGCAGCTTCCGTCAGGGAGGACGACGGCAGCGGCGATGAGGCGGCGGCGCTGGATGCGGCGCTACAGGGTGGTGCGGCGGACTCCGATCTGAAGGTGAGCCGAGCTTTGCAGAGGCGTGCTCGGGCGAAACCTTCCCAGAACATCCAATCTGCTTTGTGGACGATGACTTGGTAGCTGCGCTAATCGCTGACGCGGCAGACTCCGACCTCAGGACGAATCAAATCTGTAAAACAGACATCTCGCATGGCGTTCTCACAGAATCAACGCGTGATTTATGAAACAGTGACATTACTAGCAGCAGGGCCACCTCCCTAGCGCTCATTGAAGGCACAGTCGGACAGCCGCTGCCATGCAATGAGCACGAGGCTTGTCGACACTGCTCCACAGATGCCGGAGTCCCAATACACTCGGACAGCCTTTTCCATCGAGGACTTCATTGTGGACCCAAGTCAGAATCTTTTGAACTATTCTAGCATGCCCCTCTATGGCATGAGATTCTGCCGCGCATCGTGGCAGCATCGGGCGACACGACAGCGCGACTGCTACAGCGCATTTTGTTTTCGTTATATATCACTGTTGATCATGTCATTCTCATCGTTGCAGGAGCTGGCGGAGGATATGGAGGTGCTGCTGGCGCCGAGCATTGTGGTCGCATCAGGTGTCGGCGACGGCGGTGGCAACGTTTCACAGAGCCAACAAGAGCCGACCTGGAGTTATTGGCATGCATCACAGGGCCTGGCAGAGGGCATAGAAGTGCTGCTGGCGCCGCGCATTGTGGCGGCGACGGGCGGCGGCGGCGGCGGCAATGAAATGGAGACGCCGGCGGCGCTCGGCTCGCTGGCGCAGGCGCTGCTGCTCGCTCGCGCCGCGCAAGTCAAGAAGGTGCCGTTTGCAACGAAAGTCCTCGATCACGATTTCTTTTGCTCGGGTTCGACCAGCTGACGCCACCGTTGCTGGCGCAGGCGCTGCTGCTGGTGCGGGCTGCCGAAGTCTAATAGGTGCCGTTTCCAGTGAAGCCTTCCAGCAGGATCTGCGCTCTTGGGATGTAGGGCTTGACTAGGACCTGCTGTTGCCACAGGCGGCGCAAGTCAAGAAGGAGACTTTGTCCTGTGGCGTCTACCCAACGCTTTGATGAAGGGGAGCAGCCCATGGTTTTGGTTGCAGAGAATGCGGCTGCCTCCTGGCCAGGCTTGTGACCATGCACCGATACGAAAGGTGGAACATTTTGAAGTCTGCGTGTGCAGCTGTCTGGGCTGGCCCGCAACATGACGACTGCCACACAAGCTGCAGCCGCACGTGCGGCAGGAAGCTGTCGGAAGTAGCTTCCAGACGCCTTGCCGGGCTGCAGCTGAAAAATCTCGCGTTGCTGGTCAGGCACCATTGCGAAGCCGGCTGAAGTCCTTCCTGCTTCCATGGGTGCGCAGTGAACGAGCTGGCGCGACCTGTGCTGCTCTCAGTGCTCCAGAGCCGGGTTCGGATGCAAAACGATCCCGAAAGAAGCATCCTCTTTTGGGAGTTCAGGGCCGAGCAGTGGACGAGCTTGCGGGCTGGGAGTCGGCGCCCTTTGCCGAGGCGGTGCTGCAGCAGCCGCACTCGCGGCCGCTGCTGCGCGCGTCGGCGCTGCTGCTCAAGTGCGCTTTCTGCTCGTACAATGCTGCATGAAACATTGATAAAATATGAAATTTATTCTGCCGCTGTTGCGCTCGTGGCCGCGGCTGCGCATTTTCCTTTGCGCTGCTGCTCGAATTGCGTGCCTGCCTCTTCGGGTCACATTTGATAATCGGATGCGCAAGTGCGATGTGACGGATTTGCATGCCGCTGGCTCCGCATGTTCGACGTCTGCTTGCCAGATTCGTGACAAGACGGTGTAGCAGGGACACTGTTCATCAATCAGGGCGTCGGCTCCTCGCACAAAATGGTCTGACAATGCAGCACCACTGCTCTTACCCATGGGCGACCTTTGCCTTCCGAGGCTTGTGGTGGCGGCAAGAGCATACGAGTTGCTGCTGCATCATGTCAGCCTGTGGGCAGAGGGCGTGCAAACCGAGAAATCCAGTGATGCGCCGCCAGAACTGCCGAAGACAGTCTCGTGTCCTGGCAGGCTGTTTGGGTGGGGCCAAACCTTTTCAGATAACACAACAGTGATCTTTACTCGGAGTGTGCGTCAGAAGGGATGGCGCACCCACACGCGGCATTGCACGCTCCTGATGCTGCAGCGCCTGGCGAACATAGTTGATATTGTAACGACACACGCTTTGTAGAAGCGTTTTGTTTGTGTTTCTGTCTTCAAATGACGACCCGCAACAAGCGGGTGTGGCCCTGCGGCACTCATTTGTTTTCCCTCGGGGAACGCCACTGGCCTGTGACCAAAGGGTCGCAGATTCGAATGACCAACTTACTTTTTTCCCGATGAAAATCGGTCCAGTGGCGGCACGGAGAAATGTGATCAGCCGAACTCGGCCGGAAGCGAGTTGATGATCCATATAACTATTTCAGAAAGCAATAGATCAACATTCGACTAGTCATCGAGTAAGCCTTCGTCGTTACCTCCTCTACCTCCTCCTCTCTCACATGCGCAGGGCGCGCCACGAGCGGGGGCGGCCGCGCACGCGCGACCGCGCGCTGCTGACACTCCAGCGCCTGGCGGATGCCCTGGCCTTCGACAACCCGGCGCCGCATCACCGCCTGCGGCTGGCGTTTGCGGTCGCGCACCCGCTGGGAGTCACGCTGCGAAAGGAGCTGGGCGAGGGTCTCATCGCCATGGGCCTCGTCGGTGAGAAGCTGCCTCAGCCGAGCCAAACAACGTCTATTGTGCTTCACCACATGAAATCAGTTGACGCCTCGTGGACGGGCTGGTCTTCGCCGCCGCATCACCGGCTGCAGCTGGCGTTTGCCGTGGCGCACCCGCTGGGAGTCACGCTGCGCAAGGAGCTGGGCGAGGGTCTCATCGCCATGGGCTCGTTGGTGTCTATTTAATTTTTGCCGCTGGCGCTTAATTTTTCGATATACAGTCTGTGCTTACTTTTTAATATGTACCCGCGCTGTGCGAGAAGCTGGGAAGGGGACAGCACTGCTCATGTGCCAGCTTTCCCAGGCCTGTGCGATCGAATGTACCGATGGCGGCAGCGCATTGCCAGCATCATCGGCAGCACCATCCAGCCATACGTGGTTTGCTGAAAACATCAATCGGGCCAGGGCACAAAGAGACATTCATTGCACGCATTGCCCTGACAGGCAGAAGGCGCACACCAGCCCTGTGCACACGCCCAGATTGCATGCGCACCCCAGGGGGGACGCGGAGGAGCAGGCACTGGGTCATGCTTCCTGTCCAGAGGTGTGGTGCTCATGACGATTGGGCGCACAATGTATTACAAACCTCTTCCTCACAGGCGGCTGCTGGAGCAACGGCATGTCAACAGCGAAGCGCTTTGGTGCACGGGCTCGCCCTGCAGATGCGCAAAGGAGCTGATTCATTGGGACACCCTTACAGTTTTGCGTTTTTCCGAGGCACTGAACTTCGAGTCACGCATCTTGCAGGCTCGGCGCTGACATTGTGTGAGGAGCTGGACTTGTGCAACAGGCTCATGTTCGTTTTTCAACAGGGGGCATCCGCAGGGCGGCATTGTGATCAAGGACATTTGATTCCGTCATCCTGCAGGCTTGGCGCTGCCGATGTTCGAGGAGCTGGAGCTGTGGCACAGCCGCATTCTAGACGAGCGTCGACCAGCATTACTGCGCTTCAACTTGAATTCTCATTTCCCGCAGGATCGGCGCTGCCACTGTTTGAGGAGCTGGAGCTGTGGGACAGCCTCATCCTGTGCTACCAGATGCTCGGCAAGGCGCCCCAGGTGTGCCTGTGATCGACTCTCTTCCTTATTCAACCAGACATGATGCTGTTGAATGGCTGCACCTCCGAGCAAGCCTGCCGCTGTCCCTCTGCGGTCTGCAGATGCTGACATGTCGCGTGCAATGTTGGACCACCGCAGCTGGTTCAGCCTGCACAAGCCGTGAAGCTAAGCCTGAGCCACTGCCGGCAGTGGCGCTAATGAAGTTGCGGCTTGAAGGTCTTCTCCTCGATTCGAAGGCGGAGGCCCTCATTCGGGCGCGGCTGGAGGTGACGCCAGACGAGGCGCGGCTGTGGTGTGCGCTTGGCGACCTGCGCATGGACGACGCCTGCTACGAGCGCGCCTGGGAGCGGTCAGGAAAGAGGTCGGCGCGCGCGCAGCGCTCCATCGCACGCAGGTGAGCTCGAGAGAAAACTCTGAAGATGCGCTGTTGACGGCACGTGAAATCGCATTTCGTGGCTGTATCACGGCTGCTGCGAGCGCAGCTGGAGCGCAGCGGCCACAGGGTGGCTCATGCCCAGGGCTCGCTGGCGCGGGTGCGATGGCCGGTCGGGGTGTAGTCGTGTGCAGACTGCGCGTCCTGCGACTGCTGGGGCAATACCGGCTGGGCACCAGCGAAGTGCGCGGCCTTCACCGTTTCGAAAAATTTAGGATGCTCATCCAGTGGGCAGGCTTCCAGATCCCAAATTCCCATCTCGATTTTGGTTTCGTATGCCATGTCTCTCGTGGCTAAAGTCAGCCAGCGCAATGACAGCTTCGAACGCAGGACATGGCCAACGATCTCGCACGATCAACTTCAGCACCGCACCACAATGGTTGTCACCGTTTCCATGGGCAGTTGCGGAGGCTTTTTGTATCGGACATAAGAAGGAGCATGCGGGGGCACTGACAGGCGGCTCTGGCGCTGAAGCCCCTTGACTTGGGAGGTTTGTCTTTGCTGTGAACACCACCGGTTTTCTTGTTTACATCTGCATATGCATGCGGAAAAAGGTCACGCCGGCGCATCTGAGCACTGGGAGGCGGCGCTGAAGGCACCCGTCCCGTATAACGATGCTATCTCGATCATTGACGTTTTCACTCACTAGCCGCAGCTGTATGCGAAGAAGGACTACGCCGGAGCTGCGGAGCACTGGGAGGCGGCGCTGCCGCTGAACGCTCCCATCCCGTATGATGACTCTGTTTGAACATTGACATTTTCTCTCACTTGCTAAAGCTGGAAGTCGAAGAAGGATTAGTCGCCGCGGCGGGGCACTGGGAGGCGGCGCTGCCGCTGAATCCGCTCCATCCAACTCACGTTTACCATACTGCTTATGAGGCTTCCCTCATTTGCTGCAGCTGCATGCGGAAGAAGGACTATACCGGAGCCGCGGGGCACTGGGAGGCGGCACTGGCGCTGAATCCTCTGAATCCGGACGGCTGGTTTGCGCTGGGCTTCGCGTGCCTCAAGGCTGGCGACTCACCGCGCGCAGTGCAGGTGAGAAAGCTCACAGATGAATTCTCGTTTCAAGAGAAATCGTCGATGCGGGGGCCATAGTTTGCGCTCGGCTTTGCGTGCACCAAGGCCGGCGACTCGCGCGCCGTGCAGGAAGTGAACAATGAGCCCGCTTATCATGTGTGACCTTCCCGAGGGTGTGCTTCGATTCCTCAACCGGGACGGCTGGTATGCGCTGGAGATTTTGCATGCTTGAAAGCCGGTAAGCCGCCTCGTGCCATGCCGGTGAGTACACATTCCCACGAGGTCACACCGTCTTCGTCAAGCCCGTCCATGGTTGCTGCTGGGCTCTGCGTGTGCTGGGCATGCTTGCCTCAAGGCCGGCCTCTCGCCCCGCGCTGCGCTGACAATGAGAATTTTTATTCGTCATTTGATGTACCGGTCGAGTTCTGCACATCGAACCGAATCAGGCTTGCTCTGCAATTACAAAGCCAACGGTCTTGGGCTGCGTGCTTGTCCTGACTGGTGCCCCCGCCACTTTGGCTGGAATAACGCGCTCAAGCCAGAGGACAACGGGGACGCTGGGCCGACCGTCGCGGCGACAAGTTCCTCAATCAAAAAGTTGGTTTTCACAGAGCCTGAAACTGATTTAAAACTGCTGCCGCAGGCATTCACGCGTACGGTGCAGCAGGAGCCGGACAACGGTGATGCCTGGGCCAACATTGCGGCGGTGCACCTACAGAAGAGCTGCTGGGCGCCCGCATTTGCCGCAGCGGCCGAGGTGACACAGTAGCGACTGCAGCGTTTCTCTTTCACAACTTACATGTGCATGGGGAGCAGTGGTGCGGTGCAGCTGCAGGCCAGCCGCTGGGCGCCCGCCTGTGCCGCTGCGGCGGAGGCAATGTTCACGCAGCAAACTTGGCCAGTGTTTCCATGTCTGTTGTAGCAGTCCACCTGCACAGCAGCCGCATTCGCTCTACACCTGCCAGCTGTCCGTTGTGCTTGAACGCCTGCGGCCACACATCGCAGCAATTCAGAAACGTAGAGGGTCTGTGGGTGTTGCGCATGTCGTCATGTCTTCCTCGCCAGCGCATGTTCGCTCCACACATGCCAGTCGCTCCGCCTGCGCTCGGCCGTCTGCAAGAAGTGCGCGCATTTCGTGAACAGAGGCTGGCATTGATGCGTGGTGCTGCACTCTTTAGCGACATCTAAACTCGCACATGCGAGCGCCCTGGGCCAGCTGATACTGGAGGTGAGTGCACGCGCTCATGTTGGCGCCCTCCCAGCGGCGGGGCGCCAATCTGGGTGAGCAGGGAGCACCATTTGACGCCGCTGTCAAAATGTGTTCTTGCTTCCTCGGGTCTCGGTTTGGTGTCGGTTAGGTCCCGGCGCGTATGGAGCTGTGGTCAATGCGCTGCAGCGCTGCGCCGTTCTGCCTGCGCAATCTGCCTCACGTCATACATCCTCGACCTGTCGTTGAATCGCAGGCGGTCAAGCACAAGCGGGACAGCTGGCAGGTGTGGAGCAACTATGCACTGGCGGGGGCGCGCGTCGGTCACCCTATGCAGGCCCTGCGCGGCGTGCAGCAGGTAACTTCTTCCCAGTTCTTCTCTATAGGGCACCTTTCTGCCTTCGAGATCTAGAAGAGGGAGCAGGTGCGCGCCGGCCGCCCGCAGCAGGAATTCTCGCGAAGTCAGACACCGTATAGTCGAAGATGGACGTTGTGGGTCGTCAGCCCGCAATGGCCCTTGATGATGATGATGTGGGGCCTGGCTCAGCATTCGGTCCACCGCACTGGCTTGCAGCTTGTGATGCATGCCGAGTGTTGTCTGGGCCGTCCCCAACATCTGGTGGTTAATGCTCTCATGACATGCAGCTGCGTGTAGCGACTCCCTGTTCAATATACTCGGGGTGCGGGCGGCGCCCTTAGACAACACCCAGCCAGGCATGTGTGTCGCGATCCATGTACAAGGCCATTAAAAACCCTGAAACCGCCTGACTTATCGTTAAAGGTGTGCTTCTCTTCAGCCCAGGTCTCACAGTCGAACGCATCCAAGGAATGGAGGCGCTGCAACTCTCCCGAGATCGGTCAATCTCATCTCAGTGCGAAAGTCGCTTAATTTGCACACCACGGTGTCGTTCACCAGGTGCTGAAGCTGACCCAGGGGCAAAAATTGGAGACCGAGGTGTTGGAGACATTCATTGGGCAGCTGCCGGACGCATCGGCCGCTCAGGCACCCATACCAGAAGAGGGGTTCGCTGAACTTTCCTGCTGTCATGCACCAGGTGCTGAAGCTGACGCAGGGGCAGAAGCTGGAGACCCAGGGGCTGGAGTCGCTGATCGGTTGGCGTCAGTCTTCATGGTGCTTTCGATCATCGTAAGATATCAATTCATCGGTCGTCGTTGCGTGGTCTGCGCCAGGTGCTGAAGCTGACCCAGGGGCAGAAGCTGGAGATTGAGGTGCTGGAGTCGCTGATCGGGCGTCTGCCGGATGCAGCGGCCGGCGGCGCGTCATTGGCCGCCGGCGCAGCATCGGCCGCCGGCGCGCCACCTGCGGCGGTCGCCGCGGCCCCTGTGGCGGCAGCCAGCCCCGGCAGCGGCAGCACTTCCGAGGGCAGCAGCGGGCTGCCGGCGGTTGGTGCCGCCGCTGCGGAATCGCAGCCAGGCAACACAGCAACTGGTGCGGCAGTCGGGAATGCGGAGGAAAAAATTAAAACTAAATTTTTTTCAGTGTTTAAAAGCAATTTATTTGCTTTTGATGAGGCCGCGGCGGCAGCTGCAGGGGATACTGTGCTAGACCAGGCGGACAGAGGTGGGGCCGGTTGTGAAAGTGATGTGCCAAGGCTCAAGGCAATAGGCTTAATCTAACGTATGCGGTGGCCAGTCGTAACTGTGCCACCAGCTGCATGCATACTCCTGGGCCACAGTATACCACCAGTAGCATCATATAGCGCAGGACAGCAGGAGGAAAACGAGGAGCAGCAGGAAGCGGACGAAGCAGAGGAAGCGCCGCCGCTCACAGAGCACGACATTGTGCAGCTGCGGGCCGGCCTCACACAGGTGCCTTCCCGTGCCTGGTTTTACGTTTTGTGGAAGCCATCTTGCCACTGATCATCGTCCCGTGCCGTGTGTTGCATAGTGCGTTGCCACCCATCGCTGCTGCAATACGACAGCGCCGCCTCAGCACCTAATCATATGTCAGCGCCTATTACCTGTGTCACACTGCGCAACTCTCGGAAGATCTCCCGCAGGTGCTGAGCGCCGCGGCCAACACTGCATCGGGCGACAGCGCGCTGTGGGGCCTGCTCGCCAAATTCCGTATGTGCGCTCCATTGAGTCACCTCCTCCTAGGACAGTGGTCGTAAGCAGCATACTATGTCTCGTTGCTGAGACACCGGGGGACAGCGCGCTGTAGGGGGCTGCTTGCCAAGTGTCGCATGTGCGCCTTCCTGACAAAGTTTCTGCACACGCGCCATGGCAATAGTGCTGCTGGTCTCGGGGTCGTCCTCAAGCATCTGAATGTCCTCTCAATTTGCATCAGGCATGATGTGTGGCAAACAGCCATCTCAGCCAGTGCAAACCTTGCATCCGGGCATTGTCAGGAGTGTGGTACTCGACACATGTGCATTCCACGGGTCCCAGCGCTCCGAGGCAATGTCATGTGGCGCAATTGTTGGGCTGTTACAAAAGCATGAAAGGGACAAGTAGGTATTGCTAGAAGCAGTCTTGCAGGACCAATGGAGAACAGGACCAATGGAGAGACGAAAGCCGTCAGGGTTGTGCTCACCAAGTGGAGTCGACCATGGAAGCAGGATGTACAACATGTCGTATGCAACAGCGACTTTGCTTCCGATGTGCGGCTGCCGCAAGATTAGGCATGGATTAAGTTAAGCGGCAGGCTGGCGGCGAGGCCCTGGAGGCAGGAAACAACTACATTTTCTGAATTGAGTAGTCACTTCTTTTCAATATGCAGGGCCAATGGCGAGACAATTGCAGCAAAGGAGGCGCTCATCAAGTGGAGCCGCGGTCTGGCGGCGATGCCGTGGAAGCAGGAAGCGGAAGCCTTCGAGGCCTACGCGGACGCCACGCTTCGGCTGAGCGGCCTGTTCCTGGACGCTGCTGCCGCCGGCAATGCCTCCACCCAGTGCGTTCCATCTGATCGTGATCGCAAAGCGTCCTCCATATCAGGCATTACAGTCCTTACGAAGCTGACGCCGCGCGGCGGCGGCTGTGCGGCCTGTTCCCGAATGCTGCCGCTGCCGGCAAGGCCTCCATTCAAAGATTGTTGACGTCCCGAATGTCTTCTTTGACATCCCGAATCTGCTGGGAGTTTTGAATCCTGGGCTGCGCGGCATCGTCAAGCCATCGGAAGATGGTCAGCCGTGCTGTGTCTGGATCAAGCATATCGTTGCCTGACGATTTGCCGGACTCCTTCTGCAAGGACCTGTCGTCGGAGCGCATGCAGCCGCGCGACATCATGAAGCAGACGGGGAGAGCAACTGACCAAAAGATCGTGGATCATCGAAGTGGATTTGATGATTCTGAGCCTTTTTCGTCCAGGGACCTGTCCTCGGGGCGCATGCAGTTGCGCGGCATTGCGAAGCAGACGGAGGAACGGTTCGGCAACACGCCGACGTACAAGCGCCTGGCGGCCACCCTGGAGCGTATTGAAGAGGCGCGGGCGACGGCGGTGGCGGCGCGCTGAAGCAGCCGCGGTGGTGTTTCGGCCCCTGAAAATCCTAATGGCCACGACCGCGCAAGTGCACCTGACAGGTCCACCCTGGACTGAAAGCAGATACGAAGTGAAGAGGCACCGGGCGAGGGCCACGATGGCATGCCTCAGCAACCTCTGGACGGCGAGTGGGCGCCTACCAGATTGACCTATGAGCGACAACACAAGTGAAGCGGCGTAGACAGTGGCCGTGCCGTCATGACGCAACAAGAAATCTGCGCTGCTTGTGAAGAGGCGTAGTATTGGGCACCAGGTGCATACAGATGCCCATCAACCGTTTCCAGCACCACATCAGAGTGCGGGGCCAAGCGCTGCAGCTTCTGTCGTCGCGTGTTATCAATAAGGCCAGTCGCATACTTGCCGAATTTCTACAACGTTGCTGTGGCCTGCTCATTGTGCTCGTTCGCATCAGCCTCGGCCAGAGAAAACTTGACTGCAGCCAGCTCGGCCCTTGCGGCCTCATCCAGATGCTCCACTCGGTAGAACTAGTGTGATGCTGTCTGCTGCGTGTGCTGGTGCAAGGAGCGAAGTGAGTGCTGATCAGGGCAGACACAAAGACCCTTTTATCATTCGCAACCTTGACGCGCCTGCTGTACCGCACTTTCGTTTCCCCATTCATGACTCCGCCAAATAGCCGTGCTGCCTGCACTTGGCCCGTGGTCCCAATCTCAACAAGTCTCACAATAGCGCATTACCGTGGCGCAGCCAGTGGCCGACTGATGCATGCCTGTAGTAGCTTTTACCTTGCCAACACAAGCGCACAAGACGGCCACGTGGGTGTGCACACAGCCGTTGTGCACACAGCCGCCGTGAAGTGACTTCCGCGCATCGTCAAAACGCCTGTGTCAGGAGTCAACCAACTGTCGAGCTTAGCCGACGGAATCGTGTTTCCTTTAGACCTCATAGCCGAGGCGATGTTTTCAAGCGTCCTGCGCGTCAGTTGAGATGCTTACGTGCCAGGCAGAGTGATCGCCAACGAGCACCGCGTTGGGTGGGAACAAAGGCGCTTATACAAAAAATGATTCAAGCATCTGCCACTGTTCACATGGCTAGAACTGCACCTGCCGCTCGATGTGCTGTTCAATAGCTGGTGGCAGGACCCCACAGCACTGCTGGTGGCACCGGCTGAGGGCAGTGCGCCAAGCCACCCAGTGCCCATGCGCTGCAAGCACGCAACATTCAATGAACATATATGGGAAGCGGCGCGGCAGCACCACAGCAATGAGAGTGCGCATGTGCGGGCGACTGATCATAGAATACAGACGGCTTGCAGACCCAAGTAGCCTCACCGTTCCACGGATTTGAGCCGCTCCAGGTCGCCGGCATATTTCTGACATTGTACGATTGTCACCTTGAAAGAGTACTTCACTGCCAGGGCGTATACTTCTGGCAAATTCTGCGCGGTGATTTGCAGCTGCATGAGCTCATGCCCGCAGCGCTCCAGCAGCTCAGGCACGGCATACTTGTCAGCAATGGCCAGCAGCGGCCGGCATTGCTCCAGTGCCTCTGACGGGTCGAATGTCATGTGCTTCTCAGTATAACAAACTCCAGAAATGGCGCAGAGGTGGGGGCGTCTAGACCAGGATCTTCCTCGATCTTGACGGTGTCCGCTGTTGGCAAATTGGTAAACATGTTCCTGCAATGACGAACATCTGAAGCATGTGTTTCATTGCCCGAAGATGCATAATCTGCATGCTGTAATCGCGCACGGCTGCATCAGCATTGTAGTAAGCCAATGATGTTACCCGAGCTTGTGTCGTCATGCAACGAAACGAACTCAAAGTAAAGACGCTTGGCCTAGGGCCGCCCGTCAAACTGAACCATTGCCCATTCAGTGCATACATGCCATGCAATTATCGATCAAAATCAACCTCAACAAAAGCTGCAAACAGCGCCGGCGAGCGCCTTCACTACCAGCATCGTCGCTTCTGCCTGTTGCTGCCTTTTTTAGCCACCCAAGACCTCCATTCTCGGAAACTGTCCCGTTTCTCCACCACAAAGGAACTCTGGATGCAATGTTGTGCACAAGTTCCCAAGTCGGTCGGTTGGTCTGATCTCATCTGAAAGCCAGCGTCACTGGCGCTCAGATCGAGTTGCCTCAAGGTTGGTGGCGGCAAGCGGCGTCAGCTCGTCGACCCACAACAGCGGCTTGATGAAATGAGACCATACATGGTGGCTCCGGTGTACAGGTGCTGAAAAATGCCAAAATAAAGCAGTACCGCCATTCCTGTAGCGCAAGTAGCTCCGCGCTGGAAGCTGGCCACGCCGCTGCAGTGGCAACAGCCTGAATCCTGGCAAGGCGGCTGAAAGTGCACGCGTGTGGCGCTCTGCTCAGTCCACTGGAAGCGGGCCCTTCCTCATCTCAGCCAGCACGTCGTCGGCTCAGTTCAGCAGCTGTTCTTGCCTCGGTAGCGACTCGGTGAAGCCTACTCATGTCCCAGTATTTGGTGCTGTCGCGTGTTCATATGCTGATGCGCAGGTGAGAGCTCTTCGAAAGCGGCAGAAAGCTCGGCGGGCTGCGCAGACACCGGCAGGGGCCATATGCCGCCTGAACGTGGTGCCGCTGTCGCGGCAGCCAACCTGAAGATGGCGGCAGCATAAAATGGGGGAAGAATGATGGCAGGGCGGCGAAGGGGATGATGGCGAGTGGCAGAGGAGGATTGAACCCAAGACATGGCGGGAGAAAAGCTATGCTCAAACATGACTGTTGCTGCATCCAAATAATCATTGGCTGCATCCACCACCACTATTTGGTTGTTGCGATGGCCATCGCACGGTGCCAGCGGTGAACCCGGCAGCCAAAAACACGCTGGAGATGTGCACCCGCTGCCTGCCGACTCGCAATGAGACTGCAAGGTACATGTAAACAGGCAGCCCAAACATCGGACGCATCTTGACCGCTAATCCATATACAGCTCGCTGTTCTCGCACGAATCGGCGGAGGACCTGCCGCCGCAGCTGCAGCAGCCCAGCCCGTGGTTGGACAACCACAGATGAAGCATACCGGCCGCAGCCTTGGTGGCAGCACACAGATTGGCTGCCTTGTGGCAGTGTTATGCCTCACCACACCACCTGCGCCAGGACGAGTGACTTCTGAGACCAGCCCGCGGCGTGGGCATCTGTTTTTTGCAAGTCGCTGCGGCGACTGCTACACAACCAGGCCCGAAGCGCCGTGCCAGGCAACATGCTGGCTTCCGGGGCAGCAGTTCTGACATGCGAGGCTGGTTTGCACGGCGTTTTTGGAGGCTTGGCAACGTGTACGTATGCAGAAAAGCTCACCTGTTGCACACCATTTTGATGTGACAATCCTCAATCCTTGTAGCTTGTAGCAGGAGCCAAAAGCAGATTGACCACAGCAGCTGAGGGCAGCTCCAGAAGCCAGCTGGTGCCATGTTTACTGCGGGCACTCAAAACAGACAAATGTCAGCAACTTCTTAGCATTGCGGCTCCAAGAGTGGTGCCACTCACATGTCCAACCAGGAGTGCATGACGCAGCACAATGAGAAGTGCTTACTGTATGATGGCTTTCATGGAGGACCTGGATGCGGCTTCTATCTTGCACGAAGCCTGGGCGGCCTTGAGAGAATGTTTCACCGCCAACGTGTACACCGCCGGCAGATTGCCTGTTGTGACTTGCAGCTCAAGCTTGCCGTCGCACAGCTCGCACAGCTCGGGCACGTCGTATTTCTCTGCAAGCACCAGCAGCGAGCGGCACAGGTCCACAGTCGTCCGCTTGTCAAACGTCATGTAGCGCTCGGCGTACACAAACTCCAGGAGCGGCGCAAAGCCGGTGGCGTCCTCCTCGACCTTGACGGCAGTCTCCTTTGACAGATCGAAGAACACGCCCCTGCGCAAATGGATCGTTCGACCTACGGTTGTTCAACCTGCGGCACGGCAACAGATGAAGCGAATGCGGACATGGCATGGCACGGGCCACCATTCCAATGCTGGACGTCCACCGGGCAGCGGGCAGCAGTCGCACCTGAACACTGAGCTGTGCTCGGCGAGTCGCACTTTGTGCACGGGGTAAAAGTGCCCGTCCGCCGTCTGCAGCAGCACATCAGAACGGGAGGCCAGGAGCTGCAGCTTGCCTCGCGCCTTGTCGCTCAGACCACGTGCAAACTTGTCGAACTCTGGTAGGCTCTGAGAAGCCTGCCTGCCGTGCTGATCGGCTGCGGTACTGGTTAGGGTCTTCACGATGGCAGCCAGATCGGCTTTTGCGTCTGCAGCCGACATTCTGCACTACTGCTCAGCTGGGAACAAGTGCGGTGAGTGCAACTGCGCACGACGTTCAAGGAATTGTGGGTAGGTGAAGCGGATCCATGCGTGCTGAGCACTAAGGAGGTTTGGACCCTTCAGAGGTCTAGGCGGTCAAATGCTGCCGCTAGATAAATACACAGTGGGCTGATGAGAAACTGCTAGTGCTGTGCGTTCTGCAATTGCAATTGCACGTTGCAGTTGTCAGGCTTTTGTTCTTGCTTGCTGACGTCAGGTCACGTCGACGTTTGAATAGAAAAGGCCGCAAAGATATTCAAGATGGCGTTCTCAGTCCTGGGCTCGAAGTCCAAGACGTCCGCCGCAACAAAACGTCCTGGTTGCTCTGACCTACGCCTGGCTGCGCAGCCAGGTTCCCAGCGCCGTGCTTACTATCAATACCGACCTACAGTTTTGTTGTTGTTGGACTGCGCACTCTGCTGTACGGCATGGCTTCAATAAAATGTGCACCGTAGGCCTTCTCACTGCACACCCTGGACCACATGCTGAGCTGCACTGGTTCGCTGCAGCGTCCTCATAGGCCGACGCAGCCGGCAGTGCGTGCCAGCACCGGCTGCCGAGCCACCGCCATTGTGGCGCAGCACCGAGGGCGCAGCGGCGCAGCCACCGGCCTGCCGAGACTCACCGGCCTCGGCCGCGCTGGCAGGACGTGGGACCGGCCGTCCTGTGGCGACCGCTGCGGCTCCGCAAACCACCTGCAGCGGATGATGCATCAGAATCACTGCCGTCAACCCAACATGCATCTTGTGCAGCCGGCACCTGGCATCATGGTACTGGCTTCCACCAAGCCAGCCACAATGCAGGCACTCAGTGGCGATCGCGGCTTGCTTGCATATGGTGTCTCAGTCTACTGCAAAGAAAACCATGGTCAGCAGCTCAGATTCTGCTTGCCTGCGCTTCTTCTTGCCGCTGCCACTGCTGCCAAGCAGCCAGCAGCTGCCAGGCCACGCCGGTATCAGTTTGTAATGATGAGAAAATGCACCACGTATAAGAGTATGGCTCACCTGCTCTTCTTCTTGCCGCTGCTGCCGCCGCCAAACAGCCAGCCGCCGCCGGCCTGCTGCGCGCCGCCGCCGCTGCTTCCGCTGCTTCCTGTGTCCCAGTTGGGCTGGCTCTTCGTGCGCTCCAGCAGCGCGACCGCGTCGCGGCCCTCCGCGTACCGCTGCTCGAGATAATCGTTGGTCTCCCGCTCCAGCGACGTGATGTAATTCTGCAGTAGCGAGACCAAGCTGAGGACAGGTTGAAACACTGGTAATGGTGGTGAAGCTGCTCCAGGTGATCGTTGGTCTCCCGCTCCGGGGAGGTGATGTATTCCTGCATTTTGTAAGAAGTCTGATTGGATTTCGTTGTCTTGAGGGAGGCTTTTGGAGTCGTGTCCCTCAGCGTACCGCTGCTCCAGGTAGTCGATGGTCACCCGCTTGAGGGAGGTGACGATGGTGTAGTTATGCAGCAGAAGTCGGTATCTGTCGCCAAACAGGACTTGTTAGTTGTGCCAATATCAGCTTGTAGGATCTCCAGCAGCGCGACCGCATCGCGACCTTTCGCATACCGCTGCTCCACATGAAAGATGGAGCAAAAGCGAAGCTTTTCGGCCCTCTGCCTGCGGTTGCTTCATGCAGGTGGCACGCCCTTCCCACCCTCTTGGTCCAGCAGCGCCAGGCGGTTCATTTGTTACGAGGCTAGCCTGAATCTCACGGCAGCGTGAGCGAGGTCAGACGCAGCAGCAGGTCGGCGGCCGCGTCTACATGATAGAGTAGTGTGGTGTAGTGTGCAATCCCTGCTCGAGCTCCAGTGCGGTGGACCTTAAACACAAAAGGGCTGCGCAGCCCGGCAGCTTTGCGCCTTGAGCATGCCCTACCGAAACCTCGACTCACACCAGCATACCAAAGCTGCAGAGGCAACCTGGGCTGTTGAATGAGTTGAACATGTAACAAAATAATGCCAGAGGCTCTACCTGGAGGTCGGTATAGAACTGCAGCCCGCCGCGCAGGCTCTGCTCCACATTGCCAAAGCGCTTGACGGTCTTTGCCGCATCCTGCGCCTGCTCCTGAAATGTTGAATGAAGATAAACTGTCAAGCGACATATAGTCAGTCTTCATGACAATTTTTGTGACCACAACAGAGGCTCTGCTCCACGTTGCCAAAGCGCTTCACCGTTTTTGCCACGTCTTGCGCCCTGTCCTGCAGACATCAACAACAGATTGACATCCACCACAGACACAGACTTCCGCATGTACAGCTTGTTGTGTCGGACTCTACGCAAGCTCTGCTCCACATTACCAAAGCGCTTCGCCGTCTTTGCCACTGAATGTGCCTGCTCCTACGCAAGTGCACGGATTCACCGTCAGCAGGCATCAGTTTCTGCGAGCCTGTTATCCTTCGTTGCCTGCACAGGGCGCAGGCTCCGCTCCACATCGCCAAGGGATACACCGTTTTTGGCGCGGCCTGCGCCTGCTCATCGTGTTATGAAACAGCGGACCCTTGAAACACGCACACCTTCGATCTGCATGCCGTCATGTGACCGCCGCAAACATTTGAGACCTTGGCAGCCGCACGCGAAGCCCGCATGACATCCCCCAGAGGGATTGAGCAGAGGAGCAGGCCGGTAGAACCGCGTGACAGCTGCTGCCGCACGGGGTCCCAGCTGCTCAAGCGGCAGTCTCTGCAGGCGTGCTGCATGCCAATGCAAGGCAGGGGGCTGTCGCGGCGGCCGGCAAGCGGGTTGTCGGGTATTTGCATCGACACATTGGTCGATCCGCCGGGAAATGCTGGCAGAAAGATACCTGGGCGCTCTGGCGGCGGCTGGCGAGCAGGTCGCCGTACTGCCGCATGTCCGCATCTAGCCGCTCCAGCGCCTGAACATGACAAGAATCACGTTATCGATAAGCTGAATAGATGGCGAACTTGAAGGCGTTACGTCATGGACCGTTCGCGACCCACTGCTGCATGTTTGCATCCAGCCGCTGCAGCGCTTGCTGTGACAGCATAACAAGTTCTTCTTGCATGGCAAACTTGAGGATTATTAGGTGAGGTATGGACGATTTCAACACACAAGCAAGACTACCGCATGTCTGCCTCCAGCCGCTGCCGGGCTTGTACGTATGGATTTTGCCTACATTAAACGCGAGGCCAGCATGCCAACAAAATCGTTGACAGAGCAGGACTGCTAGATCGGCCTCCAGCCGAGGCTGCAGCGCCAGCGCAGTAACAGCAGCAGCCTAAACCAATGTCTGGAAGTGGGTGAACACTGCTGAAAGAGTTTGCACATAGTAATTCGAGTTGCTGGGCATGCTACGTCAACGACGGACGGCAGCTTAGAGCCCGGGTAGCAGTCGCAGCGGGAAATCGAATAGTCGAGCACTGCTGGGCGAGCCCTGCCTGATCGTGAAGTTGCGACAACTGTCAAGTATCATTGCGCTTTCGCGGCATAGTCTGCAAATTGCCGCAATCCCAGCAGCTCCAGAACGAACACTCTCCCGGATCTTGAGGGGCATTGCGCTCCAGGGCCGCCGCAAGAGCTCTAATTCGCTGACACAGAGTGAGGGCTATGTGGTGAGGTGATACACCACACCCCACCTGGGCAGAGGCGTTGCGCTCCAGGGCCGTCGCCAGGCCTTGTGTTCTTCCTTGTGTTCTTCCTACCCTGTTCTTCACTGGTATCTGAAAAGAGCAGATAGTCCTGGACTGTGGGTGAAGGGGCGCACCTTTGCCTGCGCCGAGGCGTTGCGCTCCAGGGCCGACGCCAGGTCCTCGAACTTGCGGAAGCCCTGGTCCAGCTCCCACTGCGCGCGCGCGGAGCCCCGCTGCAGCAGAGAACCCAACATCAATCCGGCGTTTGCATGATGCAGCCAGTTAGCCGACACCAGGTCCTCGAACGTGCGGAACTCTCGGTGCGATTCCCACAACGCCCATGCGCTGCCGCGCTGCAGAGGACTGAATCAAATGTCGCTTTCGGCTCGGAAGCCGGCCCAAAGCTTCCGCGAGGTCCGAGGCCCGACAGCGAAGTCTGCTTGCTCTTCACAAAATCTGTCGCTCTCAGGTCCTCCAGGTTGCAGAAGCCGTGGGCAAGCCGACACGCGTGCCTTGCCATCGATTCGAAGCTTCAACCATTGAGAAGGTCAGAAACCAAGTGCCAAGCACCTGGATGATGTCGTCCTCGCTCCAGAGCTGCTTGAAGGCATCGTGCAGGCGCCGCCGCTCGGCCGCCAGGCCGTCCGCCTCGCCCAGGTCGCTGCGCACGCCCGCCGTCGCCGCCACCACGTCGCCGCTGCCACCGCGGCTCTGCACAGCAGTGACCACGGTTGAAAAATGCAGGTGATGTCTTTGGACACCAGAGGCGCCGGCCATCTGCCTTGCCCAGACCAGATTGCACCCCTGCGGTAGCCGCCGCCACCGCCGCCGCCGCCCCCGCGGCTCTGCAGATCAGCGGACACGATTGTAAACAAGAACAGATGTCCTGGATTGTAGATTCGAGGTGCTGCGCGAGGCTGCCTTGCCCAGGTCGCTGCGCACACCCGCATTCACTGCCACAACGTCGCCGCCCGCGGCTACGCAGTGATGCGACTTGTGCTATCAGTATGAAGTGAAGAATGGCACAATTGGATCGACGGTGCCATGGCAATGAGTTCCCCTGGTTGGAGCGCATGCGCGGTGTTGCCCCCACACCGCTGCTGCCTTGGCTCAGCAATGCAGACGTGCTTGCTGGGCAGGTGGAAATTGCACAGCACCTTCCAGGTCTACCAGCTTTCTGCAAACGACGGTTTATACGACACAGAATCAGGCAAAGCTGCCCAGACATCCCGCAAGAGCTCTTTTGTTGTCGTAGATACTGTGTCGTCGTACATAATGTGTTGTCGTACATACTGAAACTGTTGGACCTGGAAGGTGCAGGCCACCGCTTGAACATGTACATCTGTGATAAGCACCGCTCACGAGCTCACCTAGCACATGGACTTGCAGCGGCGCAGCCAAGCAATGTCATTGCCTGCGGTCCTCCCGCCAGCTTATTGTTGTCAATGAGAACAACCAGTGCGGGGCAGCATTCCTCACCTCCTGCCCACCAAGGCAGCCTGACAACGTGCGCCAGGCGCCGCAAACAGCTGCGAGTCATTGCCCACTCGCGTTTCACCACTGTCAAGGTGTTTACTCGCCGCAGGTCTGCATAAGGGCCCGCCTTCTGTGCTGCGGAGCACCCTGGCAGCGTTCACAGCCCAGCAGGACAATCTGCTGCAGGGTGCATTACAGGATAGAAATACACTTCTTCCTTGCGCAGGGGCTGCGGGATATACTGCTCACCTGTCGGGCGCTTTCGGGGCGTGCTGAAGCCCAGCTGGCAACTGCGCTGTGAACGTAATTGCACACCTTCTGGTTGCTGCCAAGCGGCCTAGCAACGTGCTCAGGCCCAGCGACGCAAACTGCTGCGCCCTGTCGTTCGGAAACTGGATCCAAGAACCTTGTTCATGTAAAAACTGCAGGATGAAACGACCACCTTCTGACCTGCAGAGCGGCCTGGCAGCATGCCGAGGCCAGCGCCCCGCACACTGCTGCGCATTTGTCGTCCGCCCAGACTTCAGCAAAATCTCGCTCATCTTCCAAGGACCAGGTCGTTTCTGCAGAATCACACCTTCTGTCTGCCGCCAGAGCGCCCAGGCAGGGTTCCCAGGCCCAGCGCCGCAAACTGCTGCGCGTTGTCGTCCACAAGCGCCTGCAGCTTGCGGTCACTGTCGTCCGCCTCCCGCAAGTTCTGCCTGTGTGGAGGAGTGTAAGAGGTTAGGAAAGCTTTCACACGGGTCAGCTGCAGATTCTGGCTTGTCGTTGTTCGCTGCGCGTTGTCGTCCACCAGCGCCTGCAGCTTGCCCTCGCTCCCATCCGCCACCCGCAGGTTTTGCCTGCGAAGGTGCAGATAAAACTGAGCACAAATCGCAAGATCTGTGTGCGTCGCCCAGTGTCTGCGGCATGCGGATCAACTCCTGCCGAATCTGCCCCTACACGAATGGAGTTCAAGCGTGATTTAAGAGCGCCTGTACTGTCATCCGCGATTCCAAACAATCAAGTCCGTGTCGCGAATCGTCCACCGACGCCTGTGGGCTGTGATTGCTGTTACTGCCATCTGCACGAATTGAGAGAGACCCAGGCGCCGAGGACCCAAAAACCTGTTGCTTCTGAGCTTCAAAGCGGTCTTGACGCATATACACAGTACTGGAAACGCGGCAGCCTGTGCCACCGCGTCTTCGGTTCACAGTTCACACACTGTCACCAGCTTCCAGCCCAGTGGCTGGGCACAGATGTGCGTGAACGAAGTCTGACAGACGTGGTTGCCAGGGTGCTAACGCCAGTACTGCACGGCAGTACGCTGCACACCAACTCAACACTCAAACAAAAAATTTGTAGCCGGCGATACCGGCGCACAGGCTCGCATTCTCCAGCGACCAGGCGTTGCTGCCTATCTCGCCTCTTCATTATGAGCAGAAAGTTCGCAATAAAGTTTGCAGAAACATCTGGTTTTCTGACTCGCTTGTAGCTGACGCTGCATTCGCCTTTGGCGTTCATGATGCTCGGTCCTGCAGCGGCCAGGCGTCGATGTCATTTCTTCTTTGTGCGATACCCAAGTAGCATATGAGGAAACAGATTCTCAGTTGTAGCCGGCAATGCGGTTGCGCAGGTTGGTGGTGACAATACTCGCGTCCTGCAGCGGCAAGGCGTCGCTGCCTGACCTACCTTCCCCTGGTTTCGTCACGTTTCTAAAATACAGAGGAAGTCAGCCTCACATGTAGCCGGCAATGCGGTCGCGCAGGTTGGCGGTCACGATGCTCGCGTCCTGCAGCGGCCAAGCATCGCCGCCGTAGTGGGAGCGCGCCGCCTCGTCTTCTTTGGCCTCCGCATCCAGTTGAGCCTCCACCCTCTCGAGATTCCTCACCGCGTTCTGCCGCACCTCCTGCATCAACAACCAACGAAGAAAGCTGATGGCTCAGACGTCCAGAAAACCAAGGCCAGGCGCACTGCCTTGGCGCCGTTCCGTCCTCTTTAGCATCCGCGTCCAGCTGCGCCGCCACTGCAGCCGTTGTGTGGTTCCGACTGCGGCTGCACCGGAGATGAGACGGAGCTTGCATGCTCTGTGCATCCTCAAAACGAGCTTAGAGAAACCGCACCAGGCTTGCGATGTTCACGCAGTGTTCCGCGCAGCAAGCAAATCCGGCCCTGCGGAGGACTGGACTGGCGGGGGACACGTCGGCACCTGTCCGCACTGCCAGCAGAACACGCCCGAGGAAATCACGACGCATGCCGTGGTCATGCAGTCGATGGCACTGCTCCGACGAGGCGCTAAATTATGCCCTGCCGTAGCAGCAACAACTCTGTGGAGCTTCACGAGGATTTTCCTGCAGCCGATGAGCGGACACCGAGACCGGAAGCAAGACGTCTTTACGCAGCACGAGGTGCTGCACGGCGCCGTCGCGCCTGACATGGCCCGACCCTATCATTGGTAAATGCTGAGGCTGGTTTGGAGCCAGCTCAACGCACGAGTCCAGCAGCCGCTGCACCAGGTGCTGTGCGCCGCCGTCGCGCTGGTGGCCTGTCTCTGATTAACATGAGATTTCGTTAGTTTCGAGATTGAATCCGGGGTCGCCCCCCAGCGCACCGAGATGCCCTGCAGCAGCTGCACCCGGGTGCTGCGCGCCATTGTCGCGCTGGCAGCCTGAAGCGAACCTGGATTGGCAACACTGAACAAGTCATAAAGACTTGTTGAGTATGTTGTAACGGACGCACCTAGATGCCCTGCAGCAGCTGCACCAAATGCTGCCCGCCGCGTTCGCGCGGCGTCCTGAAATTGAACTCAAAATCAACCAGGGTTCAGCTGAGTTTCCACAGCTGAAGGACATGGACATACCGAGATGTCCTGCAGCAGCTGGACGAGGTGCTGCACGCCGCCGTCGCGCCGGTGGCCGTCCACCTGCTTCTGCACGTCCCGCGGCAGTGCGCCGCTGCCGCCGGACTCGTCCACGGCCTGCATGAGAGCAATAACACCGATGCGAATTTGGAAGCAGAAACCAAACAGACTCCGATCCCAACAAGGTACCCGTCCCGCCAGTGACATTCACCGCCTATTGATTTCACGCTGCGCTGCTGCCTGAATCAAATCCTCAGCCTCCTGCGCGGCAACAGTGGCACAAACATGGCGTGTTGCGGAAAGGTGATATGGTTTCGGTGAACGCCCGACTCTTGCCCGCAGTAGATTCACATCGGCGACGCAACCATCCAGAGCCTATGTTACAGCAGTAAGTGATATAGCCCGTGCTCATGCGCCTGAGCAGCTATGGCCGGCGGAAAAGGGGACGGCGTTAACCCTTCCAGTAGAAGGTCACATTGTACAAGAGTTGCATTGCACAAGAGCGCTGCTACAGCAGAGGGCAGGTGTGCCTTTGGCCGCCATTGCGCAGCACCTCTTGCCCGACATTTACGATCTGACGCGATAGCGACAGGCGCCTGGGGCAGGCGGCGACGCAGCAGCACAGCCTCTTGCATTCCAGTCCGCGCACCATGCAGTACATTTGTATGCGAGTGTACGGGGGACAAGCGCTGAGAGTCCCACCCCGAGTGGATTCAGCGGGCACAGGCGCTCCAGTACGAAGCCACGCTCCTGGTCCGCCGATGCCGGATTTCGGCGGATGCCACAAGAGCGCCATCGGACCGAGCAAAACAGGAGTCGATTCGCATCAAGCGCGTCCGGAGGCGTTCCAGCAAAGAGTCGCGCTCTTGATCCGGCTCGTAGTTTTGTATACTCGTGGTAGCAAAAGCACAGGAATCAAACAGGAATTACTTGCCCCCATCGCGTCCGGGAGGCGCAGACCGTTCCAGCACAAAGTCGCGCTCCGGGTCCGCCAACGCGCTGTGATGAGCAGAAGCAAGTTGATTGTACCCCGAAGAAAGGTCGAGATGTGCAGGAATCTCTCACCCCAAGCGCGTCAGGCAGGCGCAGCCGTTCCAGCACCGAGTCCCGCTCCCGGTCCGCCGAGGCGATGCGGTCGATGGACGCGTTGATCAGGTCCCGCACCCGCTGCGTGTATTTTCCCGCGTCCACGCGCTGCTCGCCGCCGCTCTCCCGCCTGCAGGCGATTACCATGTTGACATATAAGTTTGAAGCACGATAGTGACGCGATACAGTCGACGGACGCATTAATCAGACCCCGCACCCGCTGCGTGCTTTTTTCCGCGTCCACGCGCTGCTCGCTGCCGCTCTCCCGCCTACAGGTGGGATTCGATGTGACATATTTTGAAGAACCCAGATTACGTGATGCAGTCGATGGAGGCGTTGTCAGGTCCCGCACCAGCTGCACGCATTTCCCTGCGTCTGCGCGGTGTTCGCTGCCGCCCTAGTGCCTCGTGACATCATCAGCACGAAGCGCCAGAGGAGGCCTCTGCAGCAGAGACTGAGGCGCGCACACAGCCTCAATATCTGATCCATTGATTGTGGCGCTGGTTCGACGTCTATGACTGCTCATTCCACCCAATGGCATCGCGCCTGCAGCAGCGTGGGGCCAGCCGACCAGCTGCGGCAAGTCTGCAGCTGGCCGTGGTGACTCCGTACTGGTGCAGGCCGCACAGCCCTTGAAGCCTGGGGGATATAAGAAACGTATAGAGAACTGCCTTCATTGACCTGCCACATGCAGGGTCGTTGGAGGACGATGAAGTTTTGCCACGCGAGACCGTCTGCAGCTACTATTACCACCTGTCATGTCGGCACCTTTGCGTCTGATATAGTGATGCAAATCACAAGTTGAAGATTGACCTGATATGCATTACTACGCTGCTGGCAGACGAGGCGAAAAGGTCGCCCAGCGGCGCCGCATACCATTGCCGCAAAAATTTGTGGCAGAAATCTACCAGACAAAGACAGACCTGCCGTATGACGCTGGGCTGCCGGCAAACGATGCGAACAGGTCGCCGAGCGACACCGTCTTTGGGGCATCGCACATCCCCGCGATGTTGAGCGACTTGGCGTTGGGTATGTTTCAAATTGAAGTTGTTGTGACGCGAGAGTGTTGCTGCGAGTTTGGAAACTGACCTGCCGTATGACGCTGGGCTGCCGGCAGACGACGAAAACAGGTCGCCCAGCGACACCGTCTGGGGCGCGTCGTACATCGCCGCGATGTTGCGCGACTTGGCGTTGGCCTTGCCGCCACCACTGCCGCCGCTGCGGGGCGCTTGCCCGCCGTCGGCGATGGCATCCACCGCCTGATTGAAGGCCCAGCCCGCAACGCCCTTGGCAGCGCCAAAAGCAAACCTGCAGCACAATTTGTGCCAGATGATAGAAATCTGAGCTACAGTTTACCGCTGCTGCTGCGGGCCACGCCGCCATCGGCGAGGGCATCCAGTGCAGAGTTTGTCCTGAAATACTGACTGACTATTATGTCAGTCATAGTGTCCGGACAGGTGGACACCAAAGTTGTCTTGTTGAGATTGTAAAAATCGTCCACTTCGGCCCAGCCTGCGATGCCCTTGGCGGCGCAAAAGGCAAATAAATAAAGACGAGGGTAATCACAAGCCATTTGGGGTGTAGCTATGCCATCGCCGATCGCTTCCGGCCCCTGTTGAAGCCCAGCCTGCGGCGCCCTTGGCAACGCCGAATGCGAACCTGAAAGGCGCACCAGCAACTGTCCTGGGCTTAGGAGCGGGTGACGCCACCGTCGCCCATAGCCTTCACCGCCCTGCAACGCCCTTTGACATGTGCCACACATTTGGCCAGAGTGCCAGCCGGTCTCTTCGCTATTGTGCTCATAGCGTTCGTTGACAGAGAGTCAAGCGCCAAATCAAGAAAGTCGACAGCGCAGCACGGTGGTCTGCGACCGCGCTGCCCAGGGCTCTCCATGAACGTGGGCACAGCCACACATGCAAGGAATGGCAGGCGCCGGGTACATGCCGGAAAGTTTCTCCGATGTTTGTGGAACACCATTGGCGCGCGCAGCGCATAAAATTCAAGAGTAAGCACCTGCCGAGGCCACTGCCGACGCCGCCGCCAGACTGCTGCTGCGAGGGGGGCAGCGGCGCCGCCTGCGGCCGCCCGTCGCCCTGCCCCATGAAAGCCGACCGCGCGTTGCGGTTGCGGTCGTCCTGGGCGACCGCGCCAGCTACGCAACAGTAACCAGCAAAATTGGGACGGATTCTGCACTTCTCGCATCAAACTTATGCGGCCGCCCGTCGCCCTGCCCCATGAAGGCCGACCGCGCGTTGCGGTTTTGGTCGTCCTGCGCTGTTGCGCCAGCTGCGCAATAGAACAACACATTTGGTGTTCGGATTTCGTCCCTTGAAACTAAGAGGTGGCAATTTCGCACCGCCTGTCTCTCTGGCAACACGCCACTCGCGAGTGCCTGCAGTCCTGATTGGTTTCCTTCGAATTGAATCGGCTGCAGGTACAGGAGGCATCAAATCCAGTTCGGCTGTGCGACTGACCCACAGCCTGCGAGGATGTGCGCTTCCGATACGACCGGAGATCATCGTGTCGCTGCAGCTCAGCGTGCGCTGCTGTGCATCGTGCGCTGCTGATGGCGCTGTTCATGAGGGTTGTCCTGTTGCAGAGTGCGACCAGAGCTCATGACTGGGCTGGCTGGAAGCTTGCCGCCACGGGGCCTGGGAGGCAAGCGCAGACAGGCAGGGCGCTCCATATCACGCACCAGCCAAACACTCTATTCAGCTGTATGCGGAAACGACGGTCCTCGGTGCTGAACACGGCAGATTCGCGACATCCAGAATACCCATGTGAAGCTGTAGCGACCTTTGCCCGAGTCCTGTCGCAGGCGGCAGCAGGGACTTCTCATCACGCGTGTTTCAAATGACCGAATCCCTCTGCACAGCGCAAACTGGAAGACATTCTGCGGAAGCTACCTGTCGTCCACGACATCCAGGTTCTCCGGCGGCGACACTATTTTATTGAACATAAGACGTGCGCCATTCAACTTGCTGTCAACACGGCAATGACGCACCGTTCTGCAGGAAGCCGAACCACCTGCCGTCCACAGTGTCCAGGTCTCAAGGCAGGTGAGTTTACTAAACATAGTGAGTCAGTCAGGGTCTGCGAGACGCCATGCGCACCGTCTAGGAAGCCGAACCACCTGTCGTCCACAGCATCCGACCGGTTGTTCCAAACCTTACATGACAAGTGTTCCTGTCCTCCTTTCAGTAAACCCTCACCGTTCTGCAGGAAGCCGAACCACCTGTCGTCCACCGTGTCCAGGTCGTCCGGCGGCGCCACGGGTGCTACGAGCGAGGCGGGCGCCGGCGGCGCCAGGTCAGACGCCGGCGGCACGCGCTGCAAATGCACACCAACTTGTAGTCAGCAACGAACTCGCATATTTGCAGCAAATGAGCGCAACCAGCGAAGCAGGCGGCGGCGGCGCCAGATCCGACGCCGGCGGCACACGTTGCACAACAAAATCAAAGCAAGATACAGGCTGTTGGCAACAACACAAGCGCAGCGAGTGAGGCGGGCGCTGGCGATGCGAGGTCGCCGGCGCCATACGCGGTACAGGGTACACAAGATCGGGATTGAAGAACAGCTGCCGGAGGGCTGCAGTCTGAGGATTATATGTTGCAAGGGCCTCGCTTGCCATGTGCATGTTTGCACGCCTTGAGCTGGGTGTTGCACGTCTTCGGCAGGCTGCCAACAGTCCCGGAAACACAACTGTGGCGGTAAGGCCAAGAGCTGGGACGCAGCGCCGTGGCACAATCTGCCGCTGGCTTGCCCGGCTAGCCGCCGGTCGCTGCGAGGTGGAGTCTGGGCACGATGCCAGCAGAAAGGCTGTGTGCACATACACAGACTGACCACAGGAAGCCTGAATCTACTTGTGGTTTTGGTATCTGTTCTACACTCCAGAATCGGGAGTGGCTGATCATGTGCACCTGGAGTAGAAACTGCTGTTCTCACGCTCCGCCTTCTTCAGCATCGACGCAATGCCCTCCAGCGCATCACCCTCTGGCCAAGCAGCTGCTCTTGATCATCGCTTGTTTCGTTGAGCGATGGGTTGGATGTCTTACATGACTCACCTGGAAGCAGAGGCCGCTGTTCTCGCGCCCCGCCTTTTCGAGTGTGGACGCGGTGCCTTCCAGCGCATCGTTCACTTGATAGGAGATTACTAATCTAGTTTTAAAATGTATTATTTGATTTGATCTGGGGTCGCAAGCGTGCGAGCAGCATGCCTGAAAGTAGAGGCTGCTGTTCTCGCGCTCCGCCTTCTTCAGCGTGGCCGCGATGCCCTCCAGTGCATTGTCCACTTTTGCGATCAGCTCCCGGTCCACCTTCACCCAGCCGGTGCCCTCCCGCCGCGCCGCCTCCAGCACGCGCTGCGCCTCCTGGAGTCATGGGCATGACACAGATACATTTCATGTTGCGCTTCTGCAATGAACTCGCGGTCCGCCTTGACCCAGCCGGTGCCCTCCCGGCGCGCCAGCTCCAGCACGCGTCGCCCTCTTGGCGCAATGCAGGAAGGAAGGAGGCTTACATGCTCATGTTGAGGCCCGGGCACGCTTTGCAGCATTGTGCAATTCTCAAGCATGAGCTCCCGAGTCCGCTTCTAAGCCTCCCGGCGCGCTGCCTCCAGAAGCAGTCATGCCCGCTGCGGGCACCGTAGTCTTTCCGCTGGAGCGTGTCCAGGAAATAGAACTTGCTGGGTCCGCTGCGGTTGCCTATATGGGTGAGACTGTGATAGCTCATCCGCAGTGGGAACATGTGGGAGAGGAATGCACGCAGAGTGTGGGCGAAACGGTAGCAGATGTTTGAGACTCTCTGCTGCTTGTCAACCTGCCCCACATTGCCAGCGCCAGCACCCCACCACGTCAATCCTGCGTGCTGAAGAACAACATGCCAAACGCGGCAGTTAAAGGGAGCGAGCTTCAAAGGTGACCAGGTGTTGGGCGCAGCGTCGCGCCAGAACCACACAACTTCATCCGCATGTGAGGCCACTCCACTATGCATGTAGGTGGTATGCAGGCTGCACTTGTTTGTTTTCGATAAGGATCGTGCAGGTTTTGGACCAATCCAGCAGGGCTTAGATCGCAGTATCAGTGAGCCTTACTGACCCAAAGCGCACCTGCAGGCCAGGCAATCTGCTGGCTGCACTCGTCATCCTGGAAGAACTCCTAATCGGTTTTGTGTCCTACCGATTGGACGCTGAAAAATGATTTTGATATAGATGAAGACTTTACAGATCTTGGCTTGGATTGAACCTGCAGGCAGGCGATCTGCTGGCCGCACTCGTCATCCTCGATGAACACCGCCGCCTGGTGCACCAGCGTCAGCCCCGTGTACAGGCCCGCCTTGATGCCTGCACCATGCACAAAAGCTTAATAATCGAGGGTTTGGCTGTGTGTGGACGGCAGCGCTGAGTAGACATGGCAACGATGCGATAATGGTGGTTGGGTGCAGTTCTATGCGATGGCGGATGTGTTTGATTGGCCCAGACAAGACAGCAGGGTATTAAAGAGTGCCTCACCCAGGTGCGCCGCCATGGGCTTGCCCAGCTCCCGCTTGAGCTGGTCCGACAGGTTCAGGGCGGTGATGCCGCGGTACATCTCCGCCACCTATACACAGGGGAAATCAATGTATCATTTAATTTGATTAGGTGGATAATGTTTTTGTCTGTGCCGATACGCCGCTATGGGCTTGCCTGGCTCCAGCTCGAGCTGGTCCGACAGGTTCACTGCAGTAATGCCACGGTACATCTCCGCCACCTGCATTTCACATCCGGAAATGGCAGTAACGACTTTAGACCACAAAGGGATTGTGTTGATGCTCGTTTGCGACGGCATGCGCACTGCCCAGCTCCCGCTTCAGCTGGTCCAACAGTTCACGGCTGTGCTGCCGTGCTCCATCACTGCCACCTGATTTCGGATGTTTCACATCCCTCACTGCTGCGAATGACACAACTCGTGGAGAAATTCTGACCCACTCCTTAGAGACCAGTCCCAAATACAGCTTGCTGCTGCGCACGCGTTGGCAGGGTCATGTGACATCAAACAAAAGCGACCACCGATCCACTTTCGGTGGCGAGCAAGCACAGAGGCTCGCACCCAGCTTCGCGAGCACTGATGGGAGCAGACACGACAGCACGCCTGCTGATGTCTGCATACAGTGTGTCTGCAGCAAGAAAAGTGGTAGCCACCAGCTGCACTGACGCAAGTCATGAACAACAGGCTCGCAACATGATGTCTGGGTGTCGCCTTGTGCCAGGGTGCAGAACGAAGCCTGCCACGTTAGTGCCGCAATTACTCCAGCAACTTTCTGATGCACCGGGCAAAGCTCCAGAGGGCAATGCTGGAGCATCAGCCTGGCATGCTGTAAGGTTCGCAATGCCCAGGCATTTGCCTCATTTCACTGCTGTTGCAGAGCACACATACGATAGCCAATTGTGCCTAGATTCCGGCTCTAGGCAATCTTGTATGACGATAATGCTGATCTGCATCCATTGACTGTGCATGTCATCATTGTTTCGATGGCGCAAGCATCACCTGGCGAGCGGTTTGTGCCAGCAGCTGCGGCGACTAGTTCTCTTGTCTCCGTCGCCTCTAGGCTGTTCCTTCCTAGCAGCTTCATGGCGCCATCGTTCACGCCTCGCTTCCATGAAGAATTTCATAACAGAAAGTCACCTGACGAGCGATGCGAGCCAGCAGCGCCGGCGACTTGCGGTCCGCCGCCGCCTTTGTGTAGAAGCACTCCTGCGCCTGCGCCAAATGAAACAGCAGTGTCTGACAGCGATGTTCGGCACCGTGCCTGATGGGGGAAGACGCGCTGCCTGCTTGAGTGGAGCACAGCGTCGACAGCTAAACGCATGTTGTGAGCATAGGACTTTGCAGCATGTCAGAGCACGAGGTGGAGCGAGAAACAAGGGTACTGCATGCGATGCAGATGGCTCAGCAGATGCGAGCTTGCCTGCGCCAGGCACAGTGTCGCCAGCATGCCGCAGCAGTCAGGGCTGAGGTCGATCGGGTGCGGCGTCTCCAGCCTTGGTACGAGCCGCTCGGCCAGATACCCAAAGACGCCAGCTGCATCCTGTGATCGCAAGACGCTCAGGCTGCTCCAGACTGGTATCGGCCTTGTGCTTGACGTGGGAATCATGAGATGAAATATTTCGTAACCAGCCATGGCACTATCCGCTCTGCCAGGTAAAAGAATACGCCCGCCGCATTCGGCCTTGTATTCTATGTATGATGAAAAAATTTGATGAGTTGAGGCGTCTCCGTCCGCGGCACAAGCCGCTCCATTCATGTGCCCGAATGCGCCGGTCGCCTCCTGCGCCAATTTGAAGTACGACTATGGTTGGGGCATCACCATGGTTGGATACATCATGGCAAAAGTGATGGACAGATGTAGCAAACACCAGCCGCGGCACACAGCTGCTCGGGCAGGCTATCAAGCACGCCTGCCGCCTCCTGCCATTACACAGAGTACACGTGCATTCAGGTTCTGGCAGTCTGGGCATGGGATTATTGCCGCCGCGGCGGCGGCGGTGTGTGTTGCTGCATGTCACCACTGTCCAGGTTGAGACATGGGTGCGAAGGTGTGTAGTGTCGGCCGGATGCGTCCAGACCCAGCACACCAGCGCACCCTTGCCTCGAGATAGCATCCCGTGGCATCATGTAGCGATGAAAGCGATTGGCCCGCCTTTGAAGTTTTGCAAATCCAGCAGCGTCCGCTCACATGGCACCTGCGCTCCGCGCCCTCGACTCCTAGATTGAGATGCTAATGGGAGAATGCCAAGCGTTCTTTACAGATTGTTCACTGTGGCACTGCTTGCTTTCGCTCACCTGGTAGCTGCGCGCAGCATTCTTGACACCCGTCTCCGAGGACAGGTCCGCGCCCATGGCCACCTGCAACGTCAAAAGAAAGCTTTGTGACTACGAGCTTGCAAAGGCATGTCTTCCGATGGTTGATTACTGATGAGTGACACCGGGGGCCATGCAGCTGGCTTCCCCCTGGACTGACATTCCATGCCTGGCTGTGCGGTGGTTGCAACTCTGGCGGTTGTCTCTGTGACCACGTCTTCACATGCAGCAGCAACCTCTCACCTGGCTGGCAATGGCGCCGAGGTTGAAGAGCAGCGCCGCCTTCTCGAACGCCACATCCGAACGCCCGTCACCGCGGTCCGGCTGGAACGCGTCCGTCCACTGCGCGCACAACAGATGTGCCAGCTGTGTTGCATGTGCGTATTTCGCTCACACTCTTCCTTCCATTGCCGGACGATCTGGAGGACCTAGTGTCGGCGTGCTGGCTTTCTGCCCTCGTTCGCAGATGCATTGCTGTGCGCAACGTTCACTATTGCATTGTCAGTGCCCACCTGGAAACGCAGAGCTGCGCCGCCGCGCTCCTTGCCCACCGGCATGGCATTCTCCAGCGCCGTCAGGAAGCGGTAGTACCTGCAGACATGAGAGGATGATAAGATTGGCAGAGTGGGATCAAATTCGTTTCTGTACAGTTGCTTCGGCTGTTCACAGTTTGTGGTGCGACTCTGTGGCGTGTGTGCACGTGTGCATGCCACAGGTCGGCCGCAGCTCGCGTCATGCACGGCCAAGCTCATGCGAGATCGCATGGCCAACCTCGTGCGGGAAGCTGCTGACAGGCTTTTTGTCGCGGCGGAAAGGCAGGATCGCATGAGAACAACCGAGCACAGTCTAGACTATCGGGTCCACGATGAGTTGGTCATGCGAGGCTGATAGGCGGAATGCCAAGCGCATGTGCGCCATTGCGGAGCTCACTGCGGGGGCCAGCCCCGAGTTCCCTGTGCAGAGTTCTGCTCAAAGGCCACGAGATCTCAATGTGCCATCGAAACTGCACCCAGTGCACAAAGTGAGCCGAACCTCCGACACAACTCAAGGGGTCGAGACATCGCCAACACTTGCATTGTGGTTCGCATGCATTCCACAGTCGATGCTGAAGTAAGACAGCCATGCCAAACTCCCATCGCATGCCGTATGAGGCTGCGGATCAAGACACCAGACCTAGCTTCGTGCGAGCTTCAAGTCTCACCCGACGAATGCGTCCTTGAGCTCCTCAGCGCCGCCGGTCATCTCAGCAGCCTTGTTGCGCAGCATCTGCGCCTGCTGCAGGCCCGCCGTCGCCTGGTCCGCAACGCCTGTCGAAAAGCTGGATTGCAGATAACGTCCGATTGGCCCCTTCAGATCCAGGAACCCGCCAGCGCGCTTGGCCGGCACGGCCAGCATGGCGTTGGATGGCATGCTGGCCTGTGTAATTGCCGTTATGGGGGGATCTGGGAGCACGGGAAATCCTCGAGGACACGTGCGATAGCCAATGTGATCTACGAGGTAGAGGGGTAGATGTGTACACAGCGCGTGACTGTCTGAACACCACTGCAAGGGATCTTCGACGTCGAAGTGTTGCAATTTCAGGTTGTGCGCTGCATGCGCGGCGCACTGGCCCAACCGCCCAAGCATGCACCTCCGAGATGACCAATCTGCAGGGTTTGAACCAGAAGCTCGTTGTGTTTCTTAGAACATCTGCACCGTTCCCTTTGCATCGGGTGAGGTGCATTAGATCATTTGCGCAGCGTGCAGCAGCAGCCAGCCTTCTCGACGCGTGACACTAAGTGTGATCGATAACGCGCATCTTCCGATAGTCATACCTGACAGCCGACTAGCGCATTCGCATAGGCGTGCTTTGGTGTTTGGGACACCCTTCACATCGCCGAGAGGTGCAGCGGCACTCTCGCAGCTATGGCTCTCTCAGCGGTCGATTCTCGGCCAACATGCGGTGGCCCTAGCACATTGTCTGCCCCAGCAGCACCTCTGCGCGTCCGCAGCCACACCCGGCCTGCGAGCCACCGAGTGGTGCCTTCCGCAGCGCTTCCTGCCAGCCGCAGTCACGGCGCGAGCCATGCAGTCCTCGACTCAGTGCCACATGACCGGCAGGGTGCCTTTGCCGGCGCATCCATTGCCAGCAGCAGAGTCACTCGCAGCAGAGGTGAAGCAGCTTGGCATGCCACACTCTCTTAGCACAGTGACTGGCACAGCGTGCTTCACTGCGTTGCTATCAAGCAGGCCTGGTGTGATCATAGAAGGGTGTGCTGGCACATCGCAGGACTGACTGCGCCAATGCGTCTGATCGTATGCCACTGCTTCGTGTAGGGGTGGCGTCCGCGATGGCAGAGGCGGTTGAGGGCGCGCTAGAATTGACAGACGAGAACGTGGAGATGGTGCTAGACGAGGTGCGCGGTGGCATGCACGCACTGCTTGCTTGTTCAGTGCAAGGTATCTGGTCGCTGCCTCCTTGGCGCTAGACCTTTGTCCACGCTTCTGCGGACGATGCACCACCCTGCCGTTGTTGACACTATCATGCCGTTGAAATGCGCAGGTCCGACCGTACCTCATGTCGGACGGCGGCAACGTGGAGTTTGTGGAAATTGATGGCCCTGTCGTCTACCTGCGTCTCCAGGTCTGCAGCTTGCCCCTCGTTTCTTTTTACATGTGTATTACTGGCCAGCGCATTGGCTGTCACCACACCTGCCGCCGTGGCACACTGGCTCTTGCTGTAAGGGCAGCTGGTGGCGCTGTTTGTCTGCGACACGTTGATCAACACTCGAACCGGCACGCTCACACCCTTTCACATCCGGCCCCGTGCTATTGGCAGACATAGTACATGGTATTCTCAAATGCCCTTCACGGCAGGGCGCCTGCGGCAGCTGCCCATCCAGCATGACCACCATGACGATGGGCATCAAGCGCCGGCTCATGGAGAAGATCCCGGTGCAGCTCTATATCTTTGCTGTGTTCTATATCTTTGCTATGTTCTATCTCTTTGCTATGTTCTATCAGCATCAGTGCAAATCGCTCCTGCATGCGACAGCAGTGCAGCATTTCCTGTCACTTGTGGGTCGTGTTTCTGACGCAAGCAAGTGTTCCCGGGCTTCGTCTTCTGCAGCAGCTGCAGGATTTTCATTGCGTGAGGTCGTTGTGGCCAGGATTTGTCACAGCTCCATGGCCTGACGCATGCAAGCTCTGACCACCCTTGAACTATATCGTGCCGCAGGAGATCCTGGAGGTGGAGCAACTCATGGACGAGCAGGTGGGCATGGAACTCACCGACGAGAACGTCGAGCAGGTGTGCTTTACTTCAAGTTCACAATCCTCGTAAATTGTTGAAGTGAGGAGAGAAAGAGGAAGGAAGCAGCAGCTCACCGACGAGATCCTTGAGCAGGTGCGCTGTGTGTTCAGTTGGCAAGATACCACACTTCTCGTAGGAACTCGAATGTAACAGAGAGTGTATTTGGCAACCTCGTAACGAGCAGGAGTCGAGCTGCACCCTGAAGCTCGGCCACTCTTTCCCGGTCTGGGATGCTGGCGCCAGAGCCACAGACCAGACGACGCAGCAATCCGCAGCGGTTTTCCACACACCAGTAACATGCACCCTATCTGCTTATTCCCAAGAAATGGATGCATTGCCTACGGCATCGTGCATCCGGACAGCACGCATTCTGAGCGCCATGCTGATGTAATTTTCCATCCGCGCAGGTGCTCGATGAAATCCGGCCGTACCTGATCGGCACCGGCGGCGGCGGTTTGGAGCACGTGGGCCTGGACGGACCCATCTGCAAAGTCAGGATCACAGGTGCGCAGTCGAAATCACGGGTGCGGGGTTGCTGCGAGCTTTTTACCTGTGCTGTCCCTGTTGCTCTGTGTCCTTGGACTCCCCCATGACTGGGAAGGGATCTACCAACTTCTGTCGTGTCAGCTTGTCCTGCGTGTTCTGTCTTTCGAAGATCTACAGACGGTTCACTCTGAACCCAGGTGAAGACCTTGGCTGCGTCGTTTCGCAGGCCCAGCGGCCAAGGTCATGACAGTCCGAGTCGCAGTGACTCAGAAGCTTCGGGAACGCATTCCTTCGATTGCGGCCGTGCAGCTGGTCAACTGAGGTCCAGGCTGGCGGCGGCTGACAGGGGCAACTGAGAAGCATAAACGTCGCCCGACACCAGCTTGGCTGCTGCTGGCGGCAGCTTGCTTGGGGTCATCGTCAGCGCCAGAACACTGAGGCAGCGGCACGGCGTGGTCGCATACGTGTTTTCTGAGAGCACCAGCGCTGCAAGCGGTGCAGCTAGCCGTTGGGAATTGTACATTACATCTGATTTCAGTTGTGACGAATATGTGCGAGGTTTCGGTTATTATGCAATGGGGCCATCGGACGCTCCGCTGCTTTTCACAGCTCTTGCAAAATATCACAATCGCCATCTCCATTCTGCAGCATCCACTGCAATCTGCAAACCGTTGCATGATGAATCTGCTGCCCCACAGCCTAGACACCTAGCGATGCCGCGAAACACTCATATTGTACATATGACACAGTGACATCTAAGACACGGCAATTCATCCTCGACATTGCCGACGCCAACGGTCAATACTGCCCTGTCTGTGATCGAAGGCAAGCCTGACACGCTCGCTATGCACACGCAGTATGAAAACGCTGCAGCAGCACTGAAATGATGATATACGCCAAGCGGTGGCGACAGCCTATTGCATTGTGAAGCGGAGGATGGTGTCGCCGCCGCTGCGCTGCCCCAACAAATGAAAGGGATCCACAATTTCAAGCGGTGGCGACCGCCCACTGCATCTTGAAGGGAAGCACAGAGTCGGCACCGCGGCGCCAGGCGCTGGCCATTTTCACTGCCTCCGGCATGTAGCTGGCGCGCAGCTGCGCGATCTGCACCAGAGCAACCTTACAATTTCGCTGCGGTGCCACGCTGTACATAGCAAATCAGACCACATGTATGTGTTGGATGGTCTGAGCATCAGCGCTGTCTGCACCAATCCGCAGGCCGCAGATACCAGCATGAGCTCGGAGGACATGTCGCAGCTTTCGCCTCATGGACATTCGAAACGCACGCCATGCAAAAGTTCGTTGCTATCACCTGCTCGGCGGTGAGCTGCATGTCCACCGGCTTCGTCGGAAAGTTGCGCATCATGTCAAACACCACGTCGGCAATCGCCTCCGGCTCCATGTTTTCGTACACCCTCTCCTCGTCTGTTCGTGTCACCTGCCGCAGCATGTGATCTGGTGTAATAATGGAGTTTTAAATTGAATTCTACACCAGCTCCTCGTTTGCCTGCATCACCTGCCGCCGCAGCAGAGCTTGAAATTATCTTTGATAATCATATCCGGAAAATGACTTCACATATGTAGTGTAGGAGTCGAGCCAGAGCAGGAAACAGCTACGGCGCCGACTCATGTGCAATAATCTGATGTGACACAATCATCTGACCGGGCAAACTGAAAATGCCGCAATGCAAGGTGATGGCAGGCGCCTCATCAGGATGCGCCAAGGACAGCCTGCTCTCGAGTTCCCCGGTGAAGCAGGCCAAGGATCCTGGATCTCACCCTGGCTCAGGCACAGCAACAGAAACACGTGTAGGACCTGATGCAGAAGCAGGCTCGCCTGGATGCCGTTAAAGCCGGCGCCGCGCGACACGTCTCGGATGCGCTGCTTGCTGCCGTGAACGACCCTCCATAAGGCCACAACGGACAGCGCACAAGGAAAGCTGCTCCAACTTCAAACTGTCCAATATTTGTGTCGGACACGCCCTAACATTCCTGAAGCCGGCGCCGCCCAGCAGGCGCATTGTCCGCAACTCTGCACCACTTGGAGGTCACGACGGGAGCGCAGCACAGAGGGTTTTACGAATTCCTTCTTCTCTGGGACAGGTGTCGGGCGCACCTGGATGTCACTGAAGCCGGCGCCGCCCAGCAGCTCGCGGATGCGCTGTTCGCTGCCCAGCATGACGCCGAGGTCGTGAAACTTGGCGTCGGTGAGGTCGAGCGTGCGTGCCGCGGCGCAGATGACGTCCGCGAAAGGAATCATGGGGCTCTACAGACGGTAAAAACAACCCTCGAAAGGAGTCTGTGAGACATGTATTGGCAGGATACTTGGGGGAAAGGTTGAGAGCGCGCGCCGCGTCGCAAATGACGTCCGTCAGCGGAAGCATGGGGCTCTGCAGCAGGCCATGCAACCCAGTGGCCTCAACTCCTTGCAGAGATGCCTGAAAACCCTGCGGCCAAACGCGCGTCACCTGTTCATCGCCAGGCCAGCATCTCGGCCTGATAATGCGTGCCAGATCCGTTGCCGCCACATGCTGCAGGCACCATAGCAGTCCTCCTCGAGGCTCTGACAACAGCATGGCCCGGTTCGTGTAGCAGCAGCGAGGAAGTGTACACCCTGCAATGAACTGTACACCCTGCAGGAACAGTGCGGTAGGGAACGCAGAGCGATAAACTTCAGTAATGTGCCTGCATGTAGGCCATTGCGTTGGAGCACAGTATGAAGTCAAAGCTGCCGTCCGGGAAGTCTGCCGCTTCCACATCCTGGAGCAGCAATTCGATATTCGCGACGCCAGCCACAGCGCCCAGCTTGGCGTGCGCCTGCGGCACAATCGGCGCATGCGAAATCAGGGGCAAACGCCTAGTGTCAAGCAAGGCATGTGCGTGCACATGTGACATTAAGCGTCGCAAAACAGAGCACCTCATGCGCAGCTCATCACAGAGCGTAGACAAAACCTCAACGAAGCCTGCGTCATTGCGTCCTGACGATAAAAGGCAGTATGCTGCCCGTTTAACTGCTGCAGCATGGCCTCGGAGATGTCAATGCCGACCACCCTGCCGCTGAAGCCTGCCGCTGCCGCCACAGAAACTGCCACAGTACCTGCAGTTTGCAAGGACATTACGAACTGACAGGTGCAATTGAGCTCTGCCATCGATGCACGACCTTTGCGTCGGCTTATGCAACGCGCTTTCAACTGCGATGGCCAGGTTCACCTGTGCCAGTCGTCACATCGAGGACGGCCGCTCCAGGGTGGATGCCCGCCAGTGCGACCAGCTGCTCGCACAGCGCCGGGTGCAGTGTGTCGCCGGCGTCGTAGGTGGCTCCGCGCTTCGCCCACATGTCTCTGACGCGCTCCTTGTATGCTGCATCGCTGGCATCCGAAGTCGGCGTTGCGCCTGCGTCTTTTGCCGCGGCAGCCGTCATGGCCGACAGCCGGCGACCAGGACGGTCTCTGCTGAATGTTTTGCTGAAGGATCTCAACCAAGCCGGTGCTGCTGCTCTGAGCTGCGGACGGTCTGCTGGAGTGAGCTGCAATGGCCTGAGAAGCCGCTCCGTGACAGCATTAAGTCGCATGAGCGACGTTCCTCACGCTGTCAGCAGCGGCACGCTGTCGCCAAGCCTATGTCAGCAATCCAACACAAACCTTACGGAAGCATGAGTGCCGAAGCAGACAGAAACGGAGAGGAAAATCGAGGATTGCTCAAGTGATCGACAAACTGGCACCCCAGATCGTTACACGGCGATAAATGGGGTCAGCGGCTCAGCTGCCTCAGGCTTAGGCTGCTGCGCGTGCTTGCAGCTTGGGGCTGTGTCACGCTGCATTGCGACAAAACCATGTTGAGCATTCTGGCAAGAGATCTCCAGCGTCATCAGATTCCAGATCCTGTCGGACATGAGCAGCCAGCCAGAAGCGGGCTCCACTGCTATGTTGCAGATGCTTCAAGCCAGAGACCGCAAGTCCCCAGCGGCACTGGATCCCGCCGAGCAGCTTCATTGACTGCCAGCGCCGCATGCGATGCAGAGGTCCCGCCTGTCACAGGAGGATGCACCGCATGCCGTGCATTTCTGGAGGGTCCGTTCCTGAAAGCACACACTGAAGGTGACGAGTTGCGATGTTGGACGAAGATTTGCTTGCGGACATGCTTCATGGTGCATGGGATCAGCGGTTTTGATGGCGGCGGGCTCTGGGTTTTGACGAGCACAATGTGTCGCCACTTGGCGATAATTTGTGGCGATGGGCCTATGCGACGAGCTTACTATCACCTGATTGTGTTCAATCATATGCGCGTCTTGTCGAACCTGCTGCACAGTGCCGCCGACGTCCATACAAGTGCATACTTCTGAGCAGCAGGTGCATGCGTTGTTCGTGGTCCCTGTCACCAGACTCTGGCCAACAGTGAGTCGAGGCGCTCAGCAGGTCAAATTTTGTTGACGAACGCGCTGCAGTCGTGCTGACATGACTAACAAATCTTTCAACCATCGTCGTCTCATTCACGGGGGGATGAACTATTCCACAAGCTCACCGTCGATTGTGAACCTGCTCGCTCAGTCAACGAGTCTTGTGGAGCAGCCGCGCCATAATGCTTTGCAGCTGCTGCTGCTGCTGTATGCAGACGAGGAGATGAATGCTGCTAGTTTACAAAAAAATATTATTAGAAAGTAGTGAAAAAGGCTGCTGCACCAACCTGCCTCAATGAAATGTTCGTACAAAAGCAACATCCCCGACAGGCGCACCGCAGCCTTGTTAACAAGGATGTTGCTTTTGTGTACAACGTTGCGACACCGTTGTCGCAAAGTGTTGCATGATTGATGGACCTGACTTCCTCCAAAACGAGCGCTAACATCGTTGCCGAAGTACACGGGGGCAGTGAGAGAAGTTGATGACCAGGAAAATCTCATCATCAACATTGTCGAAGATAGCAGGCAGGCAATCCTGAACCTCCAGTGTACATACAGCGCTGCGCAGCGCAACATCATGCTGCAAACATCCAGCCCAATGAATTATTCTCTCAAGCAGTGGCGACAGCCCACAGCATTTTGAAGGGAAGCACGGCGTCGGCGCCGCGGCGCCACGCACTCGCCATGGCCACCGCCTCCGGCATATAGCTGGAGCGCAGCAGCTCAATCTGCGCGAGGAGCACGCCAGATGAACAGTAGTCCAGCCAGATGCACAGTCTCTCAGGGTCTCACACAATAACGCTGAAGCCCACAGCTCATCCCCTCGGCATCTTGCGCTGCAACGATTTGCGCAGAATCGTGGCTCGTGCACAGCAGCTGCTTCACTGCTTTCGATGTCACACGCTGGGAAGGCTCGACGTGCCCACAACTCTTGCCTCTACGGTACATCACCTGCTCAGCGGTAAGCTGCAGGTCCATCGGCGCCGAAAGCGCGCACATCATGATCTCTGAGACGACTTTATGCATCAAATCCAGTTCGTCCCGGATTAGGATTTCGCACGCCGCTCAGGAGATTCGAGCTTCAAATTTGCACAGTATTTGCCGCCATAGCATGTACATCACCCCACCTGTTCCGTGGTGAGCTGCAAGTCCATGGGCGCTGTCGGGAAGCTGCGCATCATCTCAAAGACAGTGTCGGCCAGCGCCTCGGGCATCGTGTCGGCCCACACTTTCTCCTCGTCCGACTGTGTGACCTGCTGCCGTGAACACGCACGGAGTTGCGTGATTCTTCATGTGAAACCCAGGAAGGCGGTGCGCCATATGAATGGAGGATGACCAAGCAGGACGCGGCGCGCGCCACACAGAGCTGTGTTTCTGGCAGCTGGCATTGGAGTCCGAAGGTAGGCAGAGGCGCCTGATTGCATAGAATTGCCTAGAAGCCTGCAGCAAGACACTAAGACACCTCCGGCTCCGAGTGTATGCGCCAGGGCTGCGCCTCTGCAGTAGACAGCACCCAAGACCACTGCCCGACAAGAAGATGTTGTAGACGCGCCTGGATGTTGCTGAAACCGGCGCCGGTCAGCAGCTCGCGGATGCGGTGCTCGTCGCCTAGCGTCGCGCCGGCGTCGGGAAACTCGGCGTCGGTGAAGTCGAGCGTACGCGCTGCGGCGCGTATTACATCCGTCAAAGGAATCATGGGGCTCTGCAGCAGACGATCAAAAGGTGTAAGGCAGGAAGACTGGTAGCAAACACGAGTGACCGCACTGTGTTGCGAACGACGTCCGTCAGCTCTGCAGCAGACAATTTAGTGGAACGCATGAGGTTGATTCGGCAGAAAATTGGCGGCAAACTCGAGCGCACGCGCCGTGGCGCAAATGACATAGGTTAGCAGGAATCACCGGGCCCTGCAGCAGGCGATGAAAGCAGTGGCCACCGGAAACCGCATGCACACCCGGATTTCGTTTGCCTGTATATCAGTTGAAGTGCGGCATCCCAAGGCCATCACCTCGCCTGATGCGCTATGCAGTGGGGGCGGTTCAGAATTGAGCTGCAGCAGGCGTGACATGCCGGTGCCAGCGGTGCAGAGCATCAACGGAGAACAAGGGCACTACTACTAATGCTGCTCACGAGTGGGTTGTTGAAGGCGAGGACGCCGCCTGGCTTGAGCCACCGCCGAAACTGTGCCGCCGTCGCTGCCATGTGCTGCAAGCAAAGCTATCCTCATCAGGATGTGCCAACTGCCTGGAACAGCAGCAACAAGGTGTCGACTCTACAGCGGTCAAGAAGGCAGATCAGGTCATGAAGGCAATTTAGGTCAAGAAGGCAGATTAGGGATCAGAGCAGTGCATGCGTCCGCGCCTGATGTACCTGCATGTAGGCCATGCCGTTCGAGCACGGAATGAATTCAAAGCTGCCGTCTGGGAAGTCCGCCGCTTCGACATCCTGAAGCAGGAACTCGATCCCCGCAGCGCCAGCCGCAGCGCCCAGCTTGGCGCGCGCCTGTGATGTCAATGCCGGCGCCCGACTCGTGCTGACTACAGCAAGCGTGCATGTTGTAGGACACGGCATGCGGTGCGGAGTGCTGCCATCACCTGGTGAAGAAATTGCTCCGACGAAACCTGCTTTGCTGCAAGCTGCTGTCCAGCCTATGCGGTGTGTTGCAGATTCTCTGTCAACAACGTATCTACTTCCTGTTTTGCTTTCCTCCCCACCTGCTGCAGCATGGCATCAGAGATGTCCACTCCGACGACCCTGCCGCTGGGGCCCACCGCTGCAGCCGCTGAGAATGCCACATTACCTGTGCAGAATGCAGGCGCACACGGTGAGGCATCACCGATTGCTCGCTATGCCGAGCCACGTCAGAACGAAGGCTCCTCCCATTTCATGAGGTGACAGGGCACTGCATCCTTGCACGTGCGGTGTCTGCAGCAGCTGGCACATCCCTCTTACCTGTGCCGGTCGCCACGTCGAGGACTGCCGCTCCTGGGCGAATGCCTGCCAGCGCAACCAGCTGCTCGCACAGCGGCGGGTGGAAGGTGTTATTAGTGTCGTAGGTCGCGCCGCGCTTCGCCCACATGTCTCGAACGCGCTCCTTGTATGCGGTGTCACTAGCGTCCGCCACTGGAGCTCCGCCTGCGTCTCGCGCCGCGGCAGCCTTCATGGCCGACAGCCGGCGTCCAGGCCGTTCTGCACTGCAATTCTTGTTCCAAGATCGTATTCGAGCTGGTGCGGGCCGCGGAGGGGGTATTGCGGCAAGCTGCACCGGCTTAGGAAGCCGCGCGCTGGCAACAAGACGCATGGGTGCTGGTCGCCGAGTCTGCAGCAGCAGCACTCTATCTCGAGACCTCCGTTTGCAGCAATCTGATGCGAGCCCACGAGAGCGTGTCTGCCGCAGCAGACAGCAACGTTGGAAAAATGTCGTGGTCTGCTGATGTCATCTACAAACTACCCAAAACTGTGACACAGCGACAGTTGTGGTCAGCGACTCAACTGCCTCCGGGCTAGGTTGCTGTGCGTGCTTGCAAGCTTGGACTTTTGTATCACGCTGCATTGCAACAAATATGTGTTGAGTATTTTGGCAAAGATCTCCAGCGTCTGATTCCAGATGCTGTCTGCCATGAGCAGCCAACCAGCAGCAGCTTGGACAGACCCGAAGCGAAGCCACCCCCACATATGCCATGCTGCAAATTCTGCAATACGATACTTCCAGCCAGAGAGCGCAAGTACCCGGCGGCGGCACTGCTTTCCCGCCGAGCAGCTTCATTGACTGCCGGTGCCGCATGCGATATAGAGGTCCCGCCTGTCATGGAAAATGCACCGCATGCCATGCCTTTCTGGAAGGTGCGTTCTCGATAGCACAAACTGACGAAATATGTGCAAAATTAGAGGAAGCTCTTCCCACGGAACATGCTTCATGGTGCATGGGATCGAATGGGATCAGCGGTGTTGATGGCGGCGGGCGCTGGTTTGACGAGCACAAAGTTTCCGCCACTTGGCAATGCTTTGTGGCAATGGGCCCTTGCAATCCTGGGTCCGATCATACTATCACATGATTCCGTTCAAGCACACTCGCACCTTGTGTCGAGCCTGCACCATGCCGGCCTTCACAAGTGCAGGCTTCTCAGCAGCCGGTGCGTGCATGCATTTTTCGTGGTCCCCGTCACCGTAACACTCTGGCCAACAGTGAGGCAAACGACCAGGCTGCAGCATGGACCGTCGTTAGGGGCTGAAAGCGATGCTGCCGCTGGTGTTGCTGCTCGTCTGCGGATCGAGGTCTACAGAAGGTCAAAACCTTCCGCCCCATGAACGATGCCTTAAAAGCTTTCGTGTTGCGTCGCCAACAAAGTTTCATGTATCATGTCTGTCCCATTCAAATGCGGCCGGAACGCAGTTGCAACAGGTTGGCATGAGCGACGTCTTCAAGTGGGACGCGGATGGCCAAAACATCAAGATGCGCGGCGCAACTGGCAAGGCCGACTTGGCCAACGGCTTTTGCGGAGTACCGCTGCAGGCTAGCCGCGGCATGATGCTCTGGAGCCGTGGCAGATGGGAAATGCTGCCACACCAATCGGTTGTAGCAGTCCATCGCCGACAAAAATTCGCCACTCGTGCAGAATGCCTGCCAAGGCGTGCCTGGCCGGTGCACCCTGCAACTAGCAGCCCACGGCTGCACCCACCCCACAAACGGCCGCTGCAGCATCCTCCAGAAGGAGGATGAATCCGGGTTGGCTTCAACCTTCTGCACACATAGGGTTCTCCTTCCACTTAGGCTGCCTGAAGGCTCTTATAGACGCCTGTGCAGGGTTGATTCGTTTGCGCTGCAGCACGTCAGCTGCCTGCTCGGTGCTGTCATTTTGTATCACGCAGTGTGTAGTCACCACCAGGACTGCGACCTGTGTGTTTGAAATGCACTTTGCCTGACGTGGCAAGACGCCTTGCCCAGAACTGCTTCCCAGTCGGCAGCTTTGTGCAAATTCTGGACGCCGCCACAGGCATCTTCTCAAACCTACCCTGATAGCAGTGCTCCTTGTGGCTGCCAGCCTTGACAGATTGTGTTGTTTTGGCATACTTGGCCTCGATAGGGCACATTGGTGGCAACTGTTTCCCACAGCCGGCAGCGTTGTCCAAGTGCTGAACGCCACCACAGGCACTCGTTCCAGATTCCCCGCTAGCAATGCTGCGTACGGCTGTCACCCATGACGACGATGTGTATGTTGTGGCAGCTGCCCTGACTGCAGCCAGGGCAGCCGGTCACCCTGTCGGTACGAACTGCTTCCCAGCCAGCACAGCAGTCACAGTGCTGAACACCACCACAGGCGGCGCAGCGCACGCCGCCATCAAATACGTGACTCCAGGCCTCCACATCATGGTGATTATTCGCGACACATTCGCCGCATGACATACCACCTGCAGTCTGCACGCAGATGAACTCACATCACCAGCCAGTCGTGACAGTTCAACTACATCACTGCTTTCCGCGTCATTACACATGAACAGCACGTGATCATCGATGACGTCTGCACCGATATATCGGTGCAGTCTGTCGACGAAACTGGCAAGCTGACACGTCCCGCGTTCAGAGCGTTCCTCTCCGAATGCTACATATTGCGCCGGTAGCGGCGCCGGCGGCCGTCGAGCTGACCACAGCGGCTGGCAAGGCGAGTCAGGATGTTGCTGTCCAGTGATCATACAGGACGACTTTCCCAAAAGAAATTCGCTGTCACACATCCATGCTGTGTGTAGCGCCACCGGTGTCACAGCAGAGCTACAGTTGACTGGCGTTCTCTGTGCCACTTTGCTGTTACAGGTGCTGACACTGTCTCCGGCCACATCTTGTACAAGCCGACAGTCACACCACTTGCATGGCGTCGCAGTATAAAGTTGGTTTTGGCGCCCGGCAGGCAATTGTCGCTGAAGACTTCAAGGTGATCTACGACATTGCCATGCCATGTTGGTTTGCACCGCCAGTGATGGCAGATCTGCATCACTGCTCTCATCGGCGTGCCAGCGGGCATGTGCTGCCTTTGTTTTTGTAGTTCATGCACTGCTTGGCTTGACGCCTGTTATCGTATAGAATATCTCCCACAATGGTCTGCGCAGTTTGGCGACAAACTCTTGTCGTCACATCCGAGGATGCTTACGTGGCACCCAGCCCTGTGGCTCTGGTGCAGCGCGTACCACTGCTCAGCGCCGTCGATGTCATCACTAAGCATGGTATTTTTTTTGAATGACCAACTTTGAATCAGCTTGCGATCTGCATCAGATGTCAACCCGAGTCTCCGTCTCCGAGTCAACCCGAGTATGATTCAAGGTCCCTTGTGAATCCTTGTGAATTCAGAGTTGTAAACAGACCACAATCAGTACATCCACAGAAGGCTTCTCTGGATGTGCTGATTGTGGTCTGCCCACAACCTGCATGTCGGCGGCCCACAACCTACATTTTGGCGGTAAATGGCCGGCATGGTGTTTGGCGTTTAGTGTGAAAAGCGACTCTCGCGCGTCTACCTGCAGGTGATTTCGTGGTTGATGGTGTGGCTGCAAGCAGCTTTACGCAGCTGGCCCGCATGACCGCCTTGGCGTCTGAGAAAGTCGGGATGGCGGCGGCGCTCGATGGCTCCTACCCGAAGCATGCATCCCAACGAGCATCATGCTTGCGTTGGTGGTGACGACGCTTGATCCAGTGCCGCTACTGGCAAAATTCCGCACAAGGTCTGCTCCCGGGTCTCGGCAAGTCGGACAATCAGGCATGAGAGACAGGGTCTTTGCTGTCGAGGTTACGGACGCCAGAGTGGCGCACAGGCTGTGCAGTCACGGCATGCATCTGGGGCCGCACACAAAGTGTGGCACGTCTTGCCAGAACGAAGCGCACTCAGCAGCCGAATTTCTGAGACATGCATGATGTACTGCATACGGCGGCAAACAGTATGTGCACATGTACAATGCATGGCGCCGACGCTGAGGTGGATAAGATTTCTATGGCAGACGAGGAAGGTGACGTTGTCATGTGCGATTTTACATAAACGCGCAAGTCGTCACCTGCTGCAATACCACAATCGACAGGCAATGACAACGAAAACTCCATCTTCCCGAACAATAGCCAGCTGGGACATAATTGCGCCAGGCACATCTCATTCTTTACTGTGTCAGATGCGCCCTGGCAGTCGGCACTGCTACAATGCTGCCGCCACCCGCCCGGCACTCATGCGTGCCTGGTACGCCCCTGCACTCTCTTCAATTTCCCAGAACGAGTTGATTCCGTTCTGCAGCGCCCATTTTCGTTTTCATGTGCAGACTGATGAGGTGTTTCAAGTGGCGGCGGCCAGCGCGGCAATGGCGGCGGCCTGCGCGGCCTTGGCGGCCTCACCGGCGGCAATGACGCGGCAGCCACACGGCAGCATGTAGACGCAGCAGGGCACGACCAGCGGCAGCGGCAGCTGGGCCAGCTTCTGCAGCACAAAATATTTTCGGGTGCTTTCCTGGGTGCAGCTGGCCAGCTGCTTACAGCGTCCTGCTTGACATGTGTTTGGGTGATGGCGCCTGCTCAGGAAGACTGCAGAGCCAGTATGTACTTCGACTGCACGATATATGATTTCTGATCCTGGCATCCAATGCACTGAAAACTCTGTGAAGCAGAGACGCGGTGCAGCGCACCTTGATGGCCAGCGGAGGCAGCGGCAGCAAGATGTTGCCGGTCAGGGCAGCCGTCCACACGTCAATCGGCATGACGGCCTGCACAGCGGCGCCAATATACAAGTTTTACAGATGCTTTTGAGTATTGCATCGCCAGATCGATGCACTCATGACAAGTCACTCTGATCGTCTACATGTGTTCCTCTGCCTGGATGACATACGCACACTCTGCCGAAAACAGCATCTCGCTGCCACATCACTGGATGCACATAGGTCAGGCGCCAAGAGCTGTGAAGAGCGCCGGTCTCACCTGCTGCAGAGCGGTCTTGGTACTGCTGGAGACCGCGTTCTTGGGCGTCGCAGTGGCGGGCTGCAGGTTTCGAAGTACAAAAGATACATCATCTGCAAGTGCAATGTCTGTGCTGCACGGCGATCATAGCACGGCACAAGCTTTGCCTGGTAAAATGCATCAAGCATGCAAGGGAACACAGCGGGGCCAGCGATGGCCAGTCATGGGACGCACTGCTCTGCGGATGGAGAACATGCCGGCATTGGCCTGCTGCACAGAAAACAGTAGCAAAGTGCAGCACAGAACAGCTGATTGGGTGTTTCATTTAGTGAAGACTGTGCCATCACCCTGCATGAGGTAGCGCCGCCACCTTGGGCGGCATACGCCCGATGCCGGCGATGCGCTTTGCAGGTGCGGCAGGCAGTCAACTTGTGGATGTAGGACACCAGTGGCGCTGTGACAGGCGGGGACAATGAGGAATGCAGGCCAGAACCGACCTTGGACGGCAGGCCGAAGCCCTGCTGCTGGCGCTGCGCCAGCGCCGCCGGCCAGGGGGCTGCCCGACACACAGATGCGGGTTCATGACCCGGCAAACTTCGATTTCAGGATTGATGACAGGTGTGGAGATTGGACTTCATCCGTGCCTGATGTGTCACAGCCCGTGCCGCAGGCCTCAGCTGGGCTTGTGACATATTTGCAGCACTTCCTCATTCTACTCCCACCTGATGCTGACGGGGATGCAAGCCACCAGGGCAGGGCGGCGCGCTGCAGCTTAGCCGGGTCCAGAGAGCCTTTCATGCTGTCGTCGGCTGGTGCCGTCTCAGATTGAAATGCAGCCTGCTGTAAAGCTCAGCGAGTGTGCACGAAGGACTCTGCGGAAGTGGCTGGGGTGACAGCAGTGGTGGGTTCAGGGGCAGTTTGGTCTCCAAAAGCGAGTCGGCAGCGCCTAAGCCCAACAGGAACGGCTATGTCATCAGAAGGGGTACTGTTGTGCGTTTTGAGCTCACTGTGTGCAGGTTCCTGTACGTGCGCAGAATGATCTCGCGGTCCAAAGATCTCTGAAGTCCGCGCGTATTGCACGAAAGCCCTGCAAGTTGCCCGAGCTTCACGAAAGCCCTGCAGGTTACCGAGCTTCATTCACGATGTGCCGTTCCCCTGCCAAAGCACGGGCAGACCAGTCCTCACTAGCTGCATGTGTTTTCGCACCGCCGCCAGATTCACTGACTACACCTCCGCCAGAACATCCGCGTAAAAACTCATCGGACGAATGTAGAGCCAAGTCTTGCACACAGAGTCGCATATCTTCAAGGTCCGATGCACATATGATTTCCCACATGCCGATGGTCTCCTGCGGCTGCAGAGAGACTGTCTGCTCCTGCGGCCGCAAAGCATGGATACACAGATCGCTACGTAGCGATCTTGTTGCCAAGTGATTGTTGCTGCATAGAAGCAGGTCAGCTCACGGAACTGAACTGAATTGCAGGGGGAGCGATGCGCAATATTTCCTCTGTGTTGTAGGGCAATATCTAGTGCCCTTTACAGCTGGCACGCTGTCCCAGAATGGCCTTGGCGCCTGGGCGCTTTGTCACTTCTCTCCTTTCGGCTGGCAACTTTACGGCACGCAGGGACGTGATGTTGCCGAAAGCCAGGCGTCGCTTGATGCGCTTGTGCTGCGTGTTGCCGCCCGCTCAGCTGCACCTGAAGGCAGACTGCTCGGGTCAAGCGGTCTGACCGCGAGCCAGCCGCCAACAGCCGCTGTATTCCCCGGCGGAGCCTGCGATGACCTCCGCAAACGCTGCCGCTTCACGTTTCGCAGCTGTCCTGCTGCTGGCGTGCACCCTGACAGGAGCTCAAGGTCGGTCTCTTGGTGGCTCACTGGCCAGCTGTCGTGCATGCGTGGTTTGCTGCACAGTCGCCGATTTTCGCTAGAAACACGGCCCAGCACCAGATTTCAGCCTCTGCCGTGAAGCTCCCGCCGGAGCACAAGTCAGGTTCCGCCTGCCCTCTGTGCAGGACTGCAGCTGCTTCAGGCGCCGCCGCCGCCTGGCGGCGCCGCCGGCACCGGCGGCAGAGACGCTGCCGCCCGTGCGATCTCCGAGGCGCGGGATGCAGTCACAGCTGGAGCACAGGTGCGGGGTCGACTCGTGTTGCTTAAGTCAAATGGTGACACCTGCGGCACAGTGTGCGCCTTGCAAAGGACCGGTGGCCACCGGTGGCCACCGGCCGGACATTTGGTCTGGACAAGGATCAGCATCGATGAACATGTGTCTGCAGCTCTGAGCTCTCCGAGAGGCTGCCAAACACAGGAGGCCCAGAGCGTGATGTGCAGCTTCACATACTCGACAAGGTTTGCACATGGCAATGCCGCATGCTGTGTCCGCAGGGGCGCTGCGCTGACGCTCGAGCGGCCATCGGGCGCGCCTCAGCGGCACAGGCTCTCACATCAGGTGAGAGGCAATGCTTTGCCAGGCGTTGCTCATTTGCATTTTATCAAAAGGGGCGAAGGCGCTGCCGAAGCTGCAACAGTCCGTCCAGGAAGGTTTTGTAACAACACCCCTTGCCGGTACACCATTGTTCAACCTTTTAGCCACCACCATCCTGCTTGAGGCAGCATCACATGCAGATGCAGAAGCGCGTCAGGCCGTGAACAGCGCATACACCGCCCTGGAGTCCGGCACCCAATGCAGCGGCGGCGGCGGCGGCGGCGATGACAGCGGCGGCAGGCGGCTGGCGGGTGCGCTCCCGGCACCGCCAGGTGGGCAGTGCTCCGTCTCAGCGCCAGAATGACACTGCTGTGAACCTGCTCAGGTGTGGTGGTGTCATTCTCGATTCAGCAGAGCCTTCTCGGGCAAACGTTGACATCCGAGTGCACAACTGCACATGTTTTTGCCACTCACCCGCCGCGCAAGACTGGCATGTCCTATCGCGGGATCTGCCACAGCGCATGTGCCCTCGATACATAGCGGCTGACGTCCTTGCGAGACGATCGCGAGACGATCGTCAGCATTGAATTCCCTGCCAGGTGGCAAAGGCGGCGACGGGGGTGGCGCGGCCGTCGACTACTGTGACTACTGTTCCGATGAGCCGGCCAGCGAGCCGGTTCCTGGCGTCGGCAAAACCGTCGTCAGCCCCGGTGGCAGGCGGCTGGCAGATGCGCTCGGTGCTCCACTGCCAGGTGGGCGGTGATCCGCCTCAAAACCCTGTCAAAAGCGAAACTCTATCAAGGCTCAAGCACCTATGACCTTGCCACGATGCCAGATATTTGCAGATCGGCCCCGGGTCTGTCACCAGAGTGCTCAGCTCTCCATTCGAGGTCGCCGTCACAACTTGTGTGGACCCGGCACAATGTTGCCGTGACGATCGCTCGACTTTCGGCTTGACAAGGTTGCCATGTTCCTTAGGGACGTCATGTTTCAACCAGCAAGTATGCTGCAGGAAGGCAGCTGTACTGAATTGTGTGTGTTTCAGCGCAGCTGTTGTGAAGCCTCTGCCAAACCCAACATGACCCAACCCCAACATGAGTACATCTGCAGGCCAGATCCTGCTGCCGCCGGCGATGGCGCCGGGACCGGAGACGGCCGCCGAAGCTGCTGGGAAGCAGGATGCGCTGCTGGCTGCTGCAGCGGTCGCCTTGGCCGCGCAAATGGGCGACTGCCCCACCGCGACGGCTGCGCTGCGCAGGGCCGCAGCCAGTGCCATACAGAGCCAAGGTGAAATGTGCCTGGACTCAGGTCCAGCCTCCTGCTGATATGGACCGTCGCATGCGAGTCGCCGGAATATCACTTTGCAGCAGCAGGGTGTGTGCACTGCGCAGTGCTGTGCCGAGGCATGCCCCAGGGCGATGCTTTCTTGGCAGATGATCGTCGCACCCACTCTCAACGGCTTTCCTGGCCTCCATATCACCAGCTTCAGCCTCGCCTGGCGCATGCATGTCATATGACTGCCCCTACCACCGGCTGGGTAATTTGGTGTTGGGCCTTTCCTTTGATCACCGTGCAGACCCCACCGCGATGGCGGCGGTGTCGGGGGCGTTTGCCAACGCCGATGCAGCGGGCTGCCACGAGGGGCCCATCCTCATCCTGGAGCCGAATGCGCTCTCCAGCGAGCGCGCAACAGCATCGCCCCGCTTCATCGGCGGCCGCCGCCTGGACGGTATATATTTTATAATCCTGAGCCCTAAACCCTCCAGGTCGTCCAGCGTGCGCGCCATTTCATCGGCGGCCGCCGCCTGGACGGTAGGTGTCGCAATCCCAAAACCCTGAAAATACTTAGAGGTCAAACGAGGGCCCCATGCTCAGCTTGGAGCCTTCCTGCTGCCCAGCGAGAACGCTATCTCATCTTTGCGCTTTAGTGTCGGCCGCCGCCTTGACGGTAGGTGTTTTCAGATCTTGGGGAGGTGTTTTGGGGAAACCGCAAGTCTGCCCCGTGTCGAGTGAGAGTGCGGCTTCAATCTTTGCGCTTCAGTGGTGGCTGCCGCTGCCGCTGTGCCTGTTTGTTCGATTTCTGTGTCAGTGATGCGCCACTCCGGGCTGTATTCCAGGCGTTCAGTGCCACGCAGAACCATGAGGTCTGAGCCTGCTTGTACTGTGGTATGTGCAGCGTTGGTGTGCCGGGCCACCACGTGAGGCTGCATTAGTGACACTCCATCGCAGCAGAGACCTCAGCTGGGTCAAACCTGTTGCCTGGCACCAATGCGTCCATCGTTGTCTGCCAGCTCCTCTGCTGCAGCTGAAGGGTTTTATAGAATTTTTGGCTGAGGGTTTAAACTAGCTCGAGGTTGTTCATCGTGTTGGCGCAGGCCGCAGTCTGCACCAGGCGCCGGCTGCACCGGACGTCACGCAGGAAAGCAACTCGATGTCCGTCGACGACGCGATCGCCGCCGCCCAGGGCGCAGTGGCGGCAGCCAACGGCGGCGAATGCGCGCAGTCCGCCGCGATGCTCAACTTTGCGCAGCGCAGCCAGGCGGCCTCCACAGGTCAGATTCTGGGATTAATGAAATTGCATTTGTGAAATTGCAATCTCCCAAGGAGGTCGGCCTCCCCCGACTGCATCGGAGCGCAACAACATGAATAGTCCGCATTTGACAGCAGCTGCTTTTTCCCCAGCAGCGGCGCCCTATCACCAACCCACCTGGCAGCCTATCAGTGTGCCTCAAGTCCTGACCGTTCAAGACTTTCGTTCCGTCGTCGTGTTCACAGGCGGCTCCTGGATGCAATGCATCTCTCCGACATCTCTGCTTCCATGTTGCTGCAGATGCCAGCTTGCAGGCGGCGATACGGTCAGCGTCTCTGCAGATTTCTCAAACCGCCTGCGGCAGTGGCGGCGGCGGCAAGGCAGTCGGCACATCAGGCATGGAGCCTGGCGCGCCGCCGCCCCAGCAGCTGGACTCTGCGGCGCAAGACGCGTCTGCGCACCCGCCCCAGTCCGGGCGCCGGCGCTTGCACCAGGGTGTGACCCTGGAAGTGAAATACTGCCGATATGTGCTTCCTGCTGGAAGTGAAACACTGCCGATATGTGCTTCCTGCTTCCTCAATCCTGCAAGGTTGATGAGTCTGCTGTTGCTCGTGTATTGACCTAGTGCAAGTTCAGCAATACGATGCCTGCGCGTGGTCCTTGCACCAGCAGACACAGTCCTGTCCACGCGCGCCGACTCACCACTGTGTTATTGCATTCGCAGGAGCGACGGCAAGCGCCGGGCCTGGGGGCGCGACGGCGACCGCCGGCGCCGGCGGCATAGCCGCCGGAGTTGCGGCCGCCGCCTCCGAGGCGGTGACGCACGCGCAGAATGGCAACTGCTTCGCCGCTCAAGTCGCGCTCATGGCGGCGCAGCAGCAGCTGGCGCTGACGACGGGTGAGAACAATCTCACAGCGCCCAAGAAAGGTCGATCAGGCACGGAATGGCAGCTGTGCAGGTTGCGCTCATGGTGGCGCAGCAGCAGCTCGCGTCGACGACAGGTAGGCTTTGGTTGCAGTCGGAAGCTAGGTCTGATGACACACTCCAGGAAAGCGGAAGGGTGAAGGCAGCCGAGCGAGGACACAGCAGCCATTGCCCAGGCGCTCAGGCGCAGCTGCCCAATCCCGCACGACCAGGCCGGCATTGCTGATCTGCAGCGGCGTCAAACTTGAGACTAGGTTGCAGCTGCGCCCATGCACGTCAACTAAAATGGAGTGACAAAAGTCATATGTGCGAGTTTCACAGTCACTGGTCTACAGGCTCTGCCGCCCAATACGACAGCGCCGCCAGCCACAGCGAACGCTGCGGCGCTTGTAGTTTCGGTATGCTGCATGATTTGATATCGATGCTATTTCAAGTTCTTTGCAGATCTGCCTTCCATATCCTGCAGATCCAGCTGCCCGCACAGCATACGAAAACGCAGTCGCAGCCATCCAGAGCACGCCCTGCGGTGCCGGCGGCTTTGGCGCCGTGCCGCCACAGCCCCCCGCAGCTGCTGCGGCGGTCGCCAGCGCTTCGGCTACAGGGCGCCGAAGCCTCCAAGGCACGCCGTGCAGGCTCTCTGCTGCCTGAGAACCTGTACAGCACTCACTGTTTACTGATGTCACGCGTACTCGGGTGTCTGAGCGCTTGGCTGTGAAAAGGGTGCTTCCTCTCACACTTTCGCTGTCGTGATACTTGGTAGCTTGTCTCTGAGGACGCGGATTGAGCTTGACACATCGTGGTGTGCGCTGATGATCCAGGCCGGCGCGAGCTGCTGCGCCTTTCCTCCCAGGCCACCGCTCAGTCGTCCGCGACGCTGGCCGCGAAGTTCACCATGATTGGCTTGCAGTCAGTAGCTGCCGGAAACTCGGTGCGGCATGACCGCCACGTCCTTTCTTCCAATGTTTGACAGATGCTTTTGGACGTGGCCCGGCTGGTCATTCCCGCGGACCAGAGTGCACAAGTCCAGAAGAACACAGCCTCGCAGCTGTACAGTCCACGTCATTTGCATCGACATCCAGCATGCTCGCCGTCCTTCGGCATGCAGGCTGGAGCTGCCGTGGCCTACACCCAAGCTGCGACCAACTACGCGGACGCGACCGTGGCCTATGCTGCCATCGGCGACTGCACGTCGGCGGCAGGGGCTTCGACAAACTGCACCGTGAACGCGGGAAAAGCCATCGCGAACGGTGCACGTAAGTGTCTTGAGCACCAGTCACATGGTTCTGAGGGTTTCTTCGTTTTCCTGGAGCTTCACACAACACTTGTGGTGCAGCTTCTGATCTGCAAGCTGGCGCAAATGCATCTTGTCGCTGCATGCTGCAGGCAGATCACGACAGACAGACACTGCTATGGACGACCATTCTCCTCGCCAGCCGCTGCTATGTTAATTCTGGGTGTCTTGTAGACATCGAGCCAACATGCTTGCGTTTTATGCAGGTCTGCTGCCGGCCACATCCGCCAACACCGCCCCGCCGCCAGACCCGGCCGCCATTGCCGGCTCAGCTGCGGCGTCCGCGTCTCAATGCACATGACTCGCAGAAGTCGCATATAATAGTCACGACGCAGTCATGAACGGAGTCGCAGCTTGCCAGAGATAAGAAGACGACCGACCCCGTTTGGTTTGCCAGAGCTGCTCAATACTGTGTATTAATACACAGAGGGCGCGGCTCTGAGTTGTGGTTGTTCGTGGTAGTAGTGCATGGCTGTTGCGCATCCATACGCAACAAGAAGAGCTACACGGCGCTTGTCACCAGGCTGATCAGCTGCTGCTCCTGAGTTTGTCGAGGTCACAATGACGTGAAAACGAAATTGGTCTAGTGACGAAGCTGCGGGATCCACCACACAACACATTTTGGTGCATCGTCGACACGGATTTGTACAGTTGCACACCTCCATTGAATTGTCACTGCTTTGCATTCGGATATTGCACAGCCGCCTTGTTGAGAAGAGACGGTTGAGTGAGCAGACATGCGACGGACCAGCACTCCTCGCTGTCGAGCCACCCCTGCAGCTCTCAGGCCGTTGCTTGCCGCCAGTTTATGTTTCAGCGTGCTGTATTTCAGCAACATCCAAGGTGCCCTCCGTCACGCCAGCCGCATTTGCACGCTGCTGGCCTTTGCACCACCTGTCGCGCATACCTCTGTAGCCGGCACACTCATCAATTTGACATTTCGTGCTGGCATCTTGTAAATGCTTGCTGCAAGTCAACTGTTGCCGACAGCTTCCAATCTCTGTCCATAATCTTGCTCTGCAGGCAGCCTGCCACTGAGCGGACGCCGCCCTGCCGCTGTTGCACCGGGCCCGCACACCGCATTGCCAGAAAGCACGACTCTTTTTGAGCCCAGTGGTCATCTCACCAGGGCCAGCCGCTCCTCGCTGGAGCAGCAGCAGGTGCAGTTGAGCTGTTTCGTCTTGATGGTATTCTGCACATCGACAGCCTGACCTTTGACCTTTGTAGAATTTCAACGAATCGCCTATTGTAAGCAAGCGACAGCGGCGACTCTCTGAGGTGTGTGCTTGGCTGGCAAGGTTGTGCCGGGTCTCGTGGTTGCGCCAGCAGAGGCGGCTGTGCCGGCAGCGGAGATCAGCCGCTTTGACATTTGCCCGCCAGGTGCTGAGCAACAGTGACTTGCGCAGGGCAGATAAGAAAACGCACTCTCATTGTGTGTACAGAGTTTTGTAGCGTTTGTTGGCGTGCATGGTGACTGGCTTGCGATGTGTGCTCCGAGCCAAGACTTCCTTCAATTGATGATCTGCAGGCCATTCTGGCGGCTCTCAGTAGCACTGTGCAGGATGTGCGGCAGGCAGGTGCGCTGCTCTGGTGGCCACCCGTAAGGGTGCCCACGAACAAGCTTGTTCTGCTGCCTCGAGGCGCCTCGATAATGACGTCAATTCTTTTACGGCGCGATCATATTAAATATGAGAGCTGAAGGCGGCGCCATCTTGTGCCCAGACAGTTGCCAGTTTTTTCCAGATTTCATAATCACCGCCATTGTGTCCCGTGATGTGTGCCCAGCTCTATTGAGCCAACTCGTGCAAGAAATCATCGGAGTGACGCTAGGGATCTTGGAACTCCAGAGAGTGCAGCTGAGCCACGCCCCGTTTCTCTGCCGCCGCAGCAAATACCGCACTTGCCGCGGTGCAGTCATCAGGCGAGCAAACCGCTGTTCCCGGCAGGGGCGCTGCTGCTGCTGTGGCTGCTCTGTCAGCCAATCGTGTAGCGGCCGCGCTCACAACCTTAGCTGCCGTGCCGACGGGGGGGCTGAGCTGCACCAGCCTGAATGAAGCCGGTGATGTGCTGCTGTCGGCGGCAGGCTCCGCCAGTTTTGCGGCGCCAGGTGCGTCATAGTCGGGATTGAACGTCCCAAACTCATGACTTATATGGCGCGCCACCACTGATGTCATGGCATACCTGAATCACGTCTGGACATGACAGAGCTGCAGAAACGCCCACTTAACTTCTCCATCTGCACTTCAGGCTCGGCTGCGGCCACGGCGGCACAGCAGCAGCTGGCGTCCACCGCTGCGGTCCTGCAGGCGGCCGGCTACCTGCGCGGCCCGCCTCCCTTCGTGGCCGAACGCGGCGCTGCTGTGTTGCCAGCACAGGTGCGGTCTCATAAAACAGAACACCACACAGACAACGAGCCCATGCCTGCCATCGATCGTTGCAATGCTCTTTCGGACAGGCATGTGACCATGTGATGGAAACACCAAGTTTGGCGGCATGCACATCGACCTGCTGTCGTTGCTCGTGTGCAGCTAAATCTCGAGAAAGCAACCAGCCTGTTGTGTTGGCCGCAGCCCAGAAAAGCTATTTTTTTGTCATCTTTCAGCCGCTATTGAAGTGTTCCACCTGCTGCACATGCTGGACAGAGCCCGCCTCCGCCGCCACCACCTCCACCGCCCCTGCCGCGGCCCCCTTTGCTGTTCCTTGATACTGCTCGGCCACCAGCACTGTGCCAGTACGGGCGGCAGCAGCCGCCGCCACCTCGCCCTTCCTATGCCTACGCCGGACGCTATGCTCTACCAGCATACCGCACAGCAGGAGCCTACACGACGCTGCCGTCCTGCAACATTGCAGCACCATACCGTGCCGAGCGTGCGCCTGCTGCGCAGGCGGCGGCGCCGCTGGCGCGACGGCCGTCAATGCCACCATTTTTCCGAACAACGGCGACGCCACCGCCACTGCCGGCCCATCCGCCGTCGCCCAGCTTCAACTTGATGGTGCTGCCGCTGCCGCTGCCGGTTCCCGCGCTGCCATCCGAGGGTCCATGACGTTGCCACCGAAGAGAGCAGGCTTTGTGGCGAGGCTGCGGACTGCACCTGCAGTCATGTTGTATGATGACTCATCAGAATGGGTATCGACAGGAGTGGCCATGTTCGCTTGCTGCATGTTGGAGATCACCAACTTTCTGAGCGAAACAGACCATAGGAGACCATAATCAGTACACTGATCAAGGAGTCTCCTGGCTGCTTTAGCGCAATCAGGTTGGGCATCTGCAAAAGAGTGACCACCGAGAACGCCAAACTCAATGCGTACGCCTACGGACTGCTGCCGCGCAAGCGGAGCCGCCGCTGCGTCAGTAGTCGCGGCTGACCATATTGCGGGCGGCTCCATCCGCCGCCGCCGCTGGCTTTGAATTGAAAATCCAGCTGGATGACAACGTCCGCCGCCCAGCTTCACCAGTTATCGTAACGTTGCTTTCTAGTCTCCAGTGCCCCTCTGCTGCGGTTTCCTGCGCTGCCTGCTGGGGGTCGATAGCGTGGCTGGTGAGGGAAACAGATGCCAGCCCAAGCGCCAGACAGCGACAAACTGCCATGCGGCGGATGCGCGGCCCTCCTTTGGCAAACGACGACAGAAACATCAGTCAGCAGCCTGTCTCCTGCATCTACCTCTAGAGCTCTGGTTGTCTGCAATTAACTGCCAGTAATTTTCTATGTAGCTTTCTTCCCGCCAAGTGACATTCTGACGACGCCGCACCCGGCTGTCTCTTCCATGCATGCAGCCAAGCAGACTGATTTGCTGCGATTGATGGACGTGCGCTGGTGACGATTCAAAGGGCCCAGGACTACTCGAATGAACGTAGCAAAGGTCATCTGACCTCCTCGCACGCACGTGGCGCGGCGTCTTGAAAACATGAACACGGCGGAAAATACATCGGCACATCTGCCATCGCACCTCGCAAGTGACTTGCTGACACCTTTCGTACCTGCATGACGAAGTCCCATCAGTCTCATTCAGCACATGCCTGCTGAAACATCAGCATGATCCCTGCATCCTGCACGGAGTCGAATGATTGCTGCAGCATACCTACAATACCTTTTACCCATAGTACCCATAGTAGAGAGGTTGTCGAGCTCATCCATCAACCGCTATATAACTGATGGCTGAGCTCGACAACTCTATACTATGGGTACTATGGGTAAAAGGTATTGTATGCTATGGGTAAAAGGTATTGTAGGTGAGCGCCGATTGGATTACTTTTATGCAAAATGCTACAACCGAATAATATATGCATGCCAAAAGGTGTCTAGTAAGAATGACTTGAATATCGAGATGGTGTTGTGCGTATCAAACATTGCACACGCACCTATGCACGGTGTGAAATCGCTCTCATTCCGGTTTGGCCGTGCAGCAAGAACACACTCGAAGAGTGGTTGGAAGAGTGTCACTTCCAACCACCAGCGGTTCGCGTTAAGCGAAGTTCGCCCCGCCCTGAGACCAACTCGCAGACTTGCGCAAGCGCTTCAGACAACGCGGATCTCACCATCCAATTTCTCGCGTCATCCCACCCTGTTGTACTGGTGGAATGCTCAAAACCTTCTGAGTCTTTCACAAACACACCCACCAGGCGGCCACGTACGCGCCCCCAGATTTCCTGCTGGCGTACACTCTACACGATCTCGCAGCCTGCCGCAGCCGCGCTACTGTGCCGGCAACGCCTACTGCGGCCATGCCGCCGCTGCCGCATCGTCATTGGCAGCCTTTCCTTTTGGTGTCTGACGTGTTTTGTAAACTCAGGCAAACGCCCCGCGCAATTCCGCCAGCAGCGCCTGCAGCCGGGCTGCCGCCGCCACCTCGTTGCCGGTGGGGGCGCCCGCGACGCCGTGTCGCGCCAGCACCACGTCCAGCATCGGGCTGCCGTACACCTTGGCCTGGTTTCTGTATGCAGAGTACATCAAAAGACGAGTCAGGAGTGACAGCATCATACGCGGTTTTGCCGTCTGCTGGTGCTGCGCCTTGCTTGCGCCTTTCACAGAGACCATGACGAGAAGATGGGGAAACAGCCAGGCATTTTCAGTAAAGCAAATGTGATGGCCCAGTTGGCAAACAGACAACAGAAAAAAAACGCGAGCGTCAGCGCCACCATTCCCAAGATACGCAACAGAGGCTGAGACTGAGACTGAAGAGGGCAAAACGAAATAAAGCAGGAGCGAACCTGAAGCTCCAGTTGGCGTTTGAAGACCAGGAGGAGGAGGGCGTCTCCACCACCGCCGCCAGCAGCTGCTCCCGGTGCCCGTCGCTCACATACGACCCATTGCTGAAGCTCTGCGGTGGCAAAAACCGAAGGTCTGGGAATCAAAGAAAAATCAAACAGTCGATCTCATCAGGGTCTATTCAGCAGCACCTCGCGGTGCCCGTCGCTCATGCGCGACCTGTTGCTGAAGCTCTGCAGAACAGATGCTGACAACTCGAACACATGCACTTTACAGCGAACGCGCCTCTGCCCCGGTCATGCACCGCTTTGCGGAGGCCTTGGGTTTTAGGGTTTACCAGTTAGGGTTTACCTCCACGTGGGCCATCTGTTGCTTGGAGGCTGCAGCGGGGAGCGACAGGCACCGCCGCCGGTTGGTGCTGAGAATTTTTGAACGTGAATCTTTCAAAGATCGTCACAGAAAACGCCGGAAAACAGCGTACCGGCAGGTAGCAGCAGTCAGCATCGGGTAGCGACAGGCAGCCTCGCCGGTCTGTGCCGAGGTGCACCAGCGAATCACCCTGCGGCCGCTGCCACCCAGACAGCGTGCCCCAAAGAAAGCCCGACCGGTACCTGCGTGGGGCCAGCAGAATGTGTCAAGGACGGGGGCCAGATAGAGTCTGAAAGTGATGCGATACCAGCGCGTTTCCCTGCGGCCGCTGCCAAGCCGCTGAGTTTGCCTCACAAACAGCCTGGCCGGTACCTGCGATGCAAAGAGCCGACGTGTTCTACACCTGAGCTGGGTGGATTTACCCTGCACCAGCGCGTCGCCCTGCGGCCGCTGCCAGCCTGGCAGCATGCCCCACAGGGAGCCGGACCGACACCTGTTGCACTGACAAGACGTAGGAGCAGGCGTACGCCGGCTGACTCGCCCGCATTCGCAAGTGTGCTGCCAGTGTGCGCCGCAAGGCTACCGATTCCACCGCCACCAACTGCCGCAAAGATGGAAAGGGCGCTGGCAGTTCGCACAGGCTGCTATAGTCACTGGCAGGCGTCCTTGCCGTAGTCACCTGTAGGGCATCCTTGTCCGGCAGCTTGATGGCGGCGGCAAGGGCCTGACACCTCAGGTCGTATCTGTCGATTTCACAGTGCACAACGGAGACTGCAGAGCCCTCACCGGTAGGCGTCCTTGCTTGGCGGCTTGGCGGCGGCCACCGGATCCGTCTGCGCGAGCCACATGCGCGAGTGGAAGGACTCGTACTGCGTCGGCGCCACCCAGTTGCGCGTCTCCGCCAGAAGCACCACCAGGTCGTGCATCGCCGCGTGCGCCGGGCCCTGTACATTGAAACACGACTCAGGACCGAGTGAGGACATGTGCAGTGAATGTTCGTAAAGCATCAGCGCCACCCAGGTGCGCGCCTCCGCCAAATCACCACCGGGTCGCACATCGTCGCATGCGCCCTGCACTGTACACAAAGCACAACTTCTGCTGACACCTGATGCAAAGCACATCAACGAGGGCATTCCTGCTGCGCGTCACTGCCTCCCCACTGCACATACACGGCAGGAAGCTCACAAGCAGGTGGGTCCGCAAGGCTCTGAAACGACAGCACCATGCTGCTGGTAGAGTGCAGGCAAAAGAACCTCGCACTCGTGCTTGCGCAGGCAGCTGCGCATCTCCATGCAAGGTATCTGTGCAGGGTGCCGGTGTGGCAGTTTGTCCTCGATTGGCATATTGTTGAGTAGCTGCCACACCCGGTACTCTGCGCCTCGTCTGCAGGGCCAGGCTCGTTATGGAATGTGTCACCCTGATCAGCTTCAGATTCATGACGGCAACCACCTGGGACTGCAGCAGCGCGGCCAGCTTGCGCAGGCAGGCGCGCGCCTCATCGGCCGCTGCAGGCTCCTTGCGCATGAGCCACTCCAGCGACTTCAGCGCCTCCCCTGCCGCCGCCTCCTGTGTCAAAATCAGCCACCAGTCAGAAGTTTCGAGTCACAGTGATCGATCTGAACACGTGAAACTCGTGGCACTCTCCCGAATCAGCTGCTCCAGCGACTTGGACGCCTCCCCCGATGCCGCCTCCTGTATCACAGGGACACGAAGAAAGCTGAGATTTGACCAGCGACCAGCAATGAAAGTCCCAGGCCATCAGACACTGCTTCCATGGCAGACATGTCGGGATCCGGGGTCTACCATAAGAGTGGGGTTGTTATTAGAGTCGACCCTCCTCTACGCGGTCCTCCTCGGCATCTGTGTCCGCCTTCAGCGCCACTGACTGGTCTTTCCTTTTGCGGCTTCGAACCGTTGTTATACGACAACACAGAGTTCAGTATGACTGTTCAATAAGGCAAGGAAAATATGAGACAACAAGAAATGAGAAAGGGCAAACCTCCTCGGCGGGGTCCTCCTCGGCGTCCGCCTCTGTTTCTGGCGCCACCGACTGCTCGCCCTCCGCATCTGCTTTCTCCTCCTCTGCCGAAACTTCCTCCTGCAATCGGAGAACGTAGACACCGTGATAAGAGGACAACCGCATCTGTGCGCCAGACGTGGAGTGGCCATCGTAGACTTCTACTGGGCTTGCAGCAATCAAGTCATTGTCGCCAAAATTTTTCTTCTTCTTTCACCGCAGCAGCTTTCAGCTGCTGCTCGGCTGCCATCTTCCACGCTCATGTGCACATCCTACAATGGATTGTGTTGATTTGAAGCTTGACCGTGTACCTCCTCTTCTTCAGCTGCCCCTTCCCCCAACCCTTCCTCGGCTTCCACCTTCCGCGGCCGCCCACGCGGCCGCTTCTGCCCCGACCCGTATACCGTAGGCAGGTCCACCATACGCCTTCCGCCTGCAGTACAGATACGGGAAAGAAGAAGGGAATCACAATGGTGCGTGGGGCAACTCGCAAACATCGTGCAAGCACCGTGCGCCTCTCCAGCTGTATTGAACTTTGCAACTAGAACGCTCACCTTGAAACGATATGGAGAGGCAAGACTGTGGAGGCCTCCGAGCTGGCAAGACGGCCAAAGTGAGACCGCGGGAGGTGAGTGGCGGGCAGGAGGCAGTCTGCTAGAGGTGATGTGTAGGCATCTTCCGAGATATCACTGGTCCCTGCGGAGTTGCCGTATCGGCCAAGCTGCCGGTCGGGCATCGAGACTTCCAATCCTGGCTTCACGGCATGGAAGCCATGTGCTTGAACGCATTTGTGCCGGCGGAGTTGCCGCGATGATCGGGCTGCGAGCGCTCCAAGTGCCTGGCGGCCAAGTGGGATTGCAGGCATCATCTTCACGGGAGAACCCGGATTGCTCACTTGACACTGCCGAGGCAGCGTGGCGGCCGCCGGGCTGGGAGCGCTCCAGGTGCCTGTCGGGCGGCGGCGCGGGGCGGCGCAGTCCCCGGCTGGCCGTGGGGCCTGTCAGCATGTTGGGGTGGCGCACGTTGGCATCCGGCGCCAGCTGCTGCCGCACCAGTGCCGCGACGCTGCGATAGAAACGAACCAATTGCAGATAGTCAAATGGGTGCAAGTCCGTCAGCGTGTTGGAAGCGCACATTGGCGTCCGGCACCAGCTGCTGTCGCACCAGTGCCGCGATGCTGCGAAAAGACATAGATCAGCTGTGAATTTCTAGGTTGAATAACGGACCGGTCAGCATGTTGGGGTGGCGCACATTTGCATCCGGCGCCAGCTGCTGCCACACCAGCGCCGCGACGCTGCGGGATTAGACGGAACAAACATGTTTACTAAGAAGCAGGCCCATCAGCATGCTGGAGTGGTGCACTTCGCATCCGGCGCGGGCTGCTGCCGCACCAGCGCCGCAACGCTGTGGGAACTCATAGAAAAGTATATTAAAGTGAAACCCACATCGAGCAGCGGGCCCGTCAGCATGTTGGTGGGATGCGCATTGGCACCTGCGCCAGCTGCTGAAAAGCCAGCACCGCCACGCTGCAGCAAGACCCACTGGGATCAAAACACCAGAACACCCACCACCGAGCTTAAAAGTATTCAATATTTCCCAAAAAAAACGGCACGATCGCTTGGCCTGCAAAATGTCGCCGGTCGGTAGGAACTTCACAAGTCTAGCCAGAGTCTGTCTAGCGCGAGGACATCCACCGCAAGGTATGTTCACAGTACAGCGCACCGCTTGGCCTGCGAGTCGGGCCCCGTCCACAGGTACTGCAGCGTCTCCTCCTCGGTCAGCAGTCGCAGTGGGCCGTCCTTCTGCGGCGCAACACCACCGCAGCTCGCTTTCTCGGCGAAAAGCAAACACTAGTTCGGATGTTTCGCAATAGACGTGGCAGCTGCCGCTGCGGGGCGCTCTTCTGCAGGGCGCAGCTCGGTGTCGTGCCGCGAAATCCAACTGCACCTCGAGCCATCACTCGCCAGTTGACATCAGGCTATGCGAGGCTGCCACATCTCCTGGGTCCGCTGGCACAGCAACATCTTGACACTGCACTATTACGAGCGTCACCCCCCTTGTCGAATCTATTGCAAGCCCATTATATCCCGATTTCGAACGTTGAAACTCACCCGCGCCTCCCACGGCTGACGCCGCGGGAACAGCTTAGCCTTGTCAAACGCCGTGGCCATGGCTATCGATGGCTGTTTCGTGCTGCTTTGGTATGACACTGTGAACTCACCCGCGCCTCCCGCGGCTGGCGCCGCAAGAACAACTTGGCCTTGTCCAGGGCTGTGACCATCGCCGCCAGCCGAGCCGCCCGCAGCTCGTCCGCCTCCGTCTGCGCATCCTCCGCCGAGAAGCCGTCGCCTGTGGAAACACGAACACGATATTGATTACTATATAATTGACGGTGAGATGCAAAGCATGAAACGGACGTGCAGCCCGCAGCCTGTCTGCCTCTGCCGGCACCTCCTCCGTCGGATACAACTGGTGACAATGATACATATACAACCGTCACTTGTAATGTATATCGTCAGCCAGCCGCCCGCAGCTCGTTCTCCTCCGGCTGCGCATCCTCCGCCGAGGAGCCGTCCCAGCGTATCAATCCACACCAGTCAAAAGTGGAACAAGACTGAACCAAAGGAACGCAGAAGCGCACCTTCCAGCAGCTTGGGCAGCGTTGCATGCTCGTCCTCCACAAAAGCCAGAACGAGCGCCGCCCAGCGCACCACCCAGCCCGGCAGCGGCGCCCGCCCGTCCGGCCGTGCGCATAGCACCGACCTGCGGCAAACCCGGGTTTGTTCATAAAAGATAAATAGTGGTTGATGATTGCTTCAAGCACAAAGCGCCACCCAGCCCGTCAGCGGCGCCCGCCCGTCGGGCCGCGCGCACAGCGTCGACCTGCGGCAAGTCAGATTGTGTTTGTCAGCAGACCGTTACCAGATACCGAGGAAGCCAAGCGGCAAGCACCATCCAGCCCGGCAGCGGCGTCTGCCCGTCCGGCCGCGCACGTAGCACCGACCTGCATAACCCTGCCAGCTTCAGTAGATGCTCACATTCAAACCAGAAGGAGTTAAGCACCACCCAGCCCGCCAA
>JAABUL010000625.1_pt1 | contig 74937 bp, 141 predicted proteins | sample 5559151 | NCBI WGS metagenome assembly JAABUL01 (sample SAMN10711876, study PRJNA513368) | rock metagenome | isolation source: Antarctica rocks | place: Antarctica: Victoria Land, Pudding Butte sud | reverse complement strand
ACCCGACAGCAACGTCAATGAGCATCTGAAACGGGCTTCTTCGCCCCTGGCCATCTGCCTAGCCGGCCATTTGCCGTCGCTGCCGTCATGGATCGCCCTGGCGCGCACTTCTCGCCCGTTGCAGCACTTGATCAAGGGAATCATGGGAATCAAGGGAATCATGTCTGGGAGAATGTTGGGTCAGCATTATGTGTGAACGAATTTGAGGTCCTGGGGTACTACCTTTAGTACCTACCTTTAGTAAAGACACGGAGACGCTGTAGCTGCAGCTGCGCCAGCGGCGCGTCTTCGACATCCAAGCCCGGCAAGCCGGTTGCACTGGCGGCCGACGCCAAAACGAGTCGCTGAAGCCCTCGTAATGACGCAGGAGCCGGACACTTCGTAGGGTACATCCGTGCCAGTAGCAGGAATCATGCATCCTCCCCGATGTGGTGACCTGCAGGCGTGACCGGCAGCTGCATGCTATTAATAGCCCAACATTGTGCGGAGGCTGTGGGAGGTGCAGCCAGACTGAAATGCGCAATAAGAGCATGCAGCTCTCACGCACGATGGATCTTTGGTTGTTGACGTCGTTGAACATTGAATATTTGCTTGTCCGGCAATGTAGATAGGGTAGTTACAGTGTCAATAGTTCATTGCACAGTTCGCATTTGAGTAAGTTTTTCGTGCAGCCATGGGGCAATTTATGGAAGGCGCCTTTGTTGTTATATGCCTACCCAGACGATACTGGTCCATCCAGTGTCGTGTGTTTGGCCGATTCGGATTGCTCAGCTTTGACAGCTATGAACGCTAACGCTCTCATCCTTGTGCGCACCCTGTGTACCAGCCAAATTCGTCACTCAGACATCATCGCATGCAGACCGCTCCTAAGTGGATAACTCTACCATTGATGCGCGCAGAGCAAAGAGGACGAAAAGCGCTTCAGAACGTCACAGGTGATTGAGATACAGATATCTGAATGACAACCGTATGAATTGTTCACCGTGTACCTGGCATTGACATCGAGGTTCGCAGCTGCCAGCTGACAGTGTCTGGATGATGGCCTTGCGGCGAGAAAGGCTCCATCCTGCACCCATGCAAAGAAACGAGAGCAGCTCGTCCACGCGCAGGTTTTCAGGCTGCATGAGGCGGAGGTTGAAAAAACCGGCGGCTGCCTTGTACACCTCCGCGCAAGCTAGGCACCCGACATGTTCGCTGGTGATGACGAACGAGGACCCACCTACCCAAACGAAACAATCAAGTCCTCAATCACATGAATCATTTGATTAGGTGTACGCGCACATGAATGTCGATCATGTCGCACACATTGCAGGGTGGACGTTCACACTACATTTGCACTCTCGAAGGAACATCAAGGTTCTGACAGCCAGTGCGCCTTGAGCATGCACAAGTACTGCTCATCATGGATGCTGTCAGGGAGAACAGCAATGTCGACGAGGCTCTCTGGCAGCATAATGCTGCGCTCGTCTGGCATGTCGATCAGCATGTTCCTGCACACGCATGCGCACAGACTGCCCATCATTACTGGGAGGGACGTGTCAAAGAGTGTACCAGAGCTCGCCAGCAGCTCAGTTGGGCCAGAACGATACGCAGAGCAAACAGGTAGCGTCTTTTGGATCGCAGCTCTCGTACGAGCGTATGCCTGGCTCGTGTGAATGAATGGCAAGCATAACGGCAACAGGCAGCAGCGATCAAGTCGGCACACCTGAGAACAGAAAACTGGGCCAGGCCAGCCCGACTGCAGGGGAGAACCTCGCCGTTCGTCACGCTTGAAGAATTCCAGGGTGCAGTCTGGGAACGGCGCCAGTGCCTCGAGGGTTCGACTCTTCTCGCTCAGCAAGTCGGTCAGCGATGTGCCGTCGTTTGATTTCTTGGCGGGGCAAGCCTCACCTGCCATGTTCGGCTGTGCCGTGCGCCATGTTCGGCTGTGCCGACGCGACAGGCCGCGGCTTTGCAGACGGGAGTTCGTGCAATGCAAACAGCAAGTGTGCGGCACAGGGTCTGCTCGAGCCCAGGAGGCATGCCTCGATTTGGTCGCCAAGGTGTCTAGAACGCGGAGTTCCAGCCCTTTAAAAGACATATTTGTCGGCTGGGCAATACAAATAGAAGCTGCTTCAGTTCCTGTGGCATTGCCTTGAGACCACAGCACACATTCATCTGTGCCTGGCAGCTGTGTCAATGAGCATCTGGTACGAGGCCCCCTCCCCTCCCTTTGCCGCTGCCGCCGCTGCGGGTCGCCCCGCAGCGCATTTCTTTCCGGCTGCCACAGCCGGCGGCTGCAGCCCCAGCAGCGGGTACAGCCGCTGCCTCGCGGCCTTGGCGGCGGCCACGTCCCCGTCCCAGCTACAGGTAGCTAGCACTTGCAGCGCCTCCTGCGGCGCTGCGTCTGGCGACTCAGACTCCACCAGCAGCTGCACATACAGCTGCTCCGCGGCGTGCCACCGCACCTGCAGTGACAGATAGCAGACCAGATTATCACAGGCGCTGCCGTGGTTTAGGGTGTAGAAAGACTTGCACTCGGCACAATGCGGCTGACTGTCGGCGTCCGTTGCTGGTTCGAAATGGCCTGACTGGCTTGCATCCACCGGAAACCTTTGGTCTGCACACCGTCTACGCACTGCATGCTGATCGCAATGCAGAGCCCCAATGCAACGCATCAGGTGTTTGCTGCAAGTGCGCACCCGCGACATGCGGCTGACCAGCAGCGTCAGCACGCCGGTCAGCGCGCCGTCGCGCACAGGCGGTCCGCAGGCGGCCAGATGCGCCAGCGCCTCGGGCACGAGGCACATGCGGCCGACGTCGCCGCAGCCGCGCCCCTCGCTCTTGACCGCCTCCATCAGCGCCTGCACGGGACATCGTACAGGGTCCTTCATGTGGTGTTGCGATTCCCCTGGCGCCTGGACGGCGGCGTTTGGCCCGTCAGCACTTGTGGTGGTCGGGGCAAGGACGCTGGCAGGAAGCCAGAAAAGGCAGCGAGCTTGCAGCGCCACCTCCTGTATGGAACATCCTTGGGCAACCTTGTGACAGACCGGATTTGGGTCAAGTGATCGGGATGAATAACAATGTTCTTTGAATAAAAATGTTCTTTGTGCCTCACCTGGAGGCGCTGGCAGTCTACGGGATCGGTTTTCGGGCCGGCGGCCAGCGGGTGGCGCGGCCAGAGGCGGGGCGCGCCGCACTGCGTAAGCAGCAGGTCCGCCAGCCGCAGCAGCGGCAACGCCATGCGCGCAGACCTGCAGAATGATACTGGTAGATTGTTGTTTTGCTTCTTCTCTGTTTCGAGATGGCATTTTTTTGTCTCATCAGCGCCAGGTCCGACAGCTGCAGCTGCGGCAGCGCCTTGCGGCTGGACCTGTGTAAATACAAACAGGCGCTTGGAGCACACCGGGAAGAGCAAGGTTCGATAAAGTGGTCTCGGACCACAGGTGCTGTGGGCACTCTCCAGCGAAGCCGCGAGCCTGCCAGGAGAGTGCTCTATACGAAACTGGCGAGCCATGTTGAGAACCACGACTCACTTTGCGTGCCGCTGCCACAGCAGCTGCAGATCGTCCAGGACACCCCGCAGCAGCTCCACCACGCCGCTGCCGGAGCCGTGTTGATCTGCAGCCGCAGCCGCTTCCGCCGCCGCCGCGCCGTCGCCGCCGGTCCTCGGGCAGTGCCCCAGCTGCGCCGTCAGCGCGCTGGCGGCGGCGGCCGCGAGGCGCGCATCCAAGCCGCCGAGGCCAGTGGCCAGGCCCTCAAGCAGCGCCGGGCGCAGGCGCGGCTCCGGCAGCAGCGCCGCCAGCTGCGGCAGCGCCTGTGCGGCAGCCAAGAAGCTCGCGTCGCAGCTTTCATATCTATTAAGCATGACATGACGTACATCATAGCACGTGTTGAGGGAACTCTCTCCTGGCGCCAAGCACCCCTCAGTGAGCTTCCGAAAGCTATGCACACAGCTGCTGAGGCTGTTTTCTCACCTGCAAGCTGGCACAGCCGTCTGGCCCAAGCCGCGACAGCACCCCGGCCAGCGCGGTGCGCTGCGGGAGGCCCGGCAACGGCGGCCGCACGTCCAGCAGCGACTGCAGGTGCCCGCCCGCCGCCTGCAGCACAGATTTGGAGCATTTGCCTACTATGGATATGCTCTGATTTAAGGATGCGTGCGGAGGGGTTTCGCATCTACTCACGTGACTCCGCAGTCGATCAACATTTGACTTTCGACCGATGTTTTCTGGAGATCTGGCATGCCAGCAATGCAAGGCGAGACACAAGTGCGACTGCAAGGGCAAGTGGGCAGCGGGCACTTCAAGTACTGCTGCTGGCCAGGACCGACATGATCAGAATGCAAAGTTTATACCAAACGGACCTGGCGCACTCGGGCGATGCGCTCGACGGCCTGCTTGACGAGTGCGGACGCGGCGGAGGACACGATCGCTGCCGCCGCGTCCGGCGGCGAGGCCGCCACGAGCAGCGGCAGCGCCTGCACCAGGCCCGCCATGGCGGCTTCCCGCGTCCAGCTGCCCACGTCGCCCCTGCGCCAACCAGTGCATGCCGTTGGTCATGCAGCAGCCAGAAGGCCGGCAGGAAAGCAAACCCAAAGCAAGGGTCCCAGGTGATGGTCGCCTCGCCCGCATCCAGCTGCCTGCCTCGCCCCTGCAGAAGTCTCGACACTGAGGGCACAGCACCAAAGTTGCTGCATTCGAAATTGCCAAAAGCGTGGCAGCGTCACAATGCACATAGCGGTGGCCTGCAGCCTGCACAGCGCAGGCGTTGCATGACTGCGTTTGCAGCGCTGCAGTAAGCCAGGGAGTCGCGCCTCTGGAACTGCCTCCTGCCTCCTGCTGTCCAGGCAGGAGCACAGCAGCTGCCCAGCCTGCCCTTACCTTGAACCTCAAACAGCCTGCCCCACCTGTTGTCGGTGGTGTAGTCGTCCATTGCGCCCAGCAACGCCCCCGACACGATGGCACAGTTGGACCCCTGCGTCAAGGACGTGCCGCCGCCGCCGCCGCCGCCTGTGCCGGCCAACTCCTGCACTACGGCGGCGAGCGCCCGCACGGCTGCAACGCGCGCTTCCACGCGCTGCACCGCCACCTCTGGCGATGTGCCCTCCTGCACAGCAGTACATTGCAGCGCATCGCGACTCTGGCGGCCCATTAGGTTCACCAGGGTTTGGGACGCTACCCATGGATCGCACACAAGCTCGTGCATCATGCACGCACTCAGCCAGTTGCCCGCCTTCGAGCACAGCGCACACAACGATGAATGACTTGATGACACTTAATGACAACTCCACACCCATGCCCGGGCGCCGCATCGACGCCCACCTTCACACAGGCAGCGCCGGCCAGGCCGCGCAGCACACCTCCGGCCGCCGGCGCAAGCAGTGCGGCGGGCAGCGCGCCCAGTGCTGCGCAGGGGCCGCGGCCCAGCGGCCCACCCCCGCACTGCGCCAACTGCTCCAGGCACCTGTCGGAAACGAACAACCTGGTCAACGTGTGTGACCTGAAGCGATCCGTGAGGGAGGGCTGACCAAGGGTGTGCCTCGGACTTCACATACACAACGTGTCCTTCAAATATGTGATTTGTACAGTTTTGCGACGCACCTGAGGACAAACTGCTGGCCGGGCTCCGCCGCTGCTGCTGAGGCTCCTGTATGCTGCCCACCGCGAGGCTGCGGCGCCGCCGGAAGCGGGTATGCGCGTGTGAAGGCGTGCAGCGCAGCCGCCGCCGCGATGTGCACGGCGTCGTTGGGGTGCCGCAGCTGCTCGTCGACCACTGCCAGCAGTGCCGCGACGTGTGGATCGTCCAGCGGCAGGCGCGCCAGCGACAGGCACTCGATGTACCTGGCGAGCAGTCACACCCATCTTGAATTCAGACATGCTGTGACACCTTTCTGATGTAGGCTTTCACACCGCAGCTGGTCTCCGCACAAGGGATTTATGCATTAGATGCATCTGCTGCTGCTCCGACCAGGCTGACACTCCTGCGCACGCTTTGCGAGTGCTCGAGCATGGTTTAGGAGAGAGAGAAAGCTTGCCCACCGGCACACGGTGGCGCGCATGAGCTCGCCGCCGCGCCCGCGCAGCAGCCGCGCCGCCTCGATGCGGCTCACTAGGTCCTCGAGTGCCGCCGCCTCGGGCGCGGGCAGCGGCGCGGCTGACTTTGCAAGCGCGGGCAGCAGCTCCGCCAGGCCCTGCAGCGCGCCCTGCCGTACCTGCAGAATTGAACAACGAGAAAATCAGTGGCACTTGATCTTTCTGCCGAACTCTTCAGTAGCCGCCCTGCCGCACCCGCGTGAACAGAACCTTGAGCTTGATGCTCGATGACGTTGTACATCTTGGGTGCGAAAACTGCATCAGCCGTTCCAGCTCGGCGCTTTAACTGCAATTGCCCCGGCGACAGTTTGGAACGCCAGGCACGGCAACACAATGTTCTGCGCCAACTTGTCACTGAAGGCATGGTTTCGGGGAGCTGACAGCGCCCCACCTCGAGCACCGTGCTGACGGCAGCAGCCCGCAGCTCCGGCAGCGCGACTTCGACGAAGAATTCCGGCTCCAGCGGAACCAGCAGCGCCAGCGCGCGGGCCGCTAAGCTGCGCAGCTGATCGTCCCAGTGCCGCAGCTTGACGCGCAGCAGCGCTTCCGCGACCGGGCGGCGGTAGGCGGCGAAGCCCGCGATCTGCGGCGCCACCACCGTGTACGCCTGCGGCGGCAGGTCAAGTGGCAGCCTGGGCGGATGTGGCAGGGGAGGCAGTGCTGGGCTCGTGCAATTTCAAAACGAAGGTTCCTTTGCAGCCACGTACACTTGCAGCATGGTCCTGCCAGTCCTGGAGAGGGGTACAGGCAGAGGTCCGGAGTCGCAGGCAAGGTTTGGGTTCCTCCCTCTGTAGCAACTAGTCATTGCGCAGTGGGTTCGAAGGCAGATGAAGCGGTCTGCACTGACCTGCGAGCGCGAGCTGAGCGTGAAGTAGTCGGCCGCCGTGAGTAGCGCGATGCCGTCCGGAAAGGCGCCCAGTCGCCCGACTGCCTCCTGGAAGGCCGCCGCGGCCGCGCGACGACAGGCGACCTGCCGGGAAGGAGGATGCAGCTTCTCTAGGGTACGGGGCAGTAAAGTCGAGGCATCCGCAAGAAAAGCAACCTTGAAAAGATGGTGGGATCAGAAGCATGGGCCATGATCTGGAACGCCAGCATGGCGGGCAGGAGCCATCAGACTAGGAGACGAAGACGCCGCCGTTGGAAGCTGTTTTCACGCAATTCGGTTTCTGTGCCTGCGCCCGCACCTCGCGGTCGAGCACGGCGGCCGTCAGCAGCGCCGGCGCCAGCTGCGCAATGTACGGCGCCACCTCCTCCGGCGTGTAGGCGCGTGAGATGGCCCAGCACACGTATGCCGCTGCGTCGCGTACTGGTGTTCCCAGGCTGCGGGGGAGTTGGATTGGGATTGCAGATTTGGAAGACGCGATGGCGTCCATAGACAAGAAGACAGTAAGCATAGACACTGAGGGGGAACCTGGGTGACTTGCAGCTTGCTTGTTCAGGTTTCAGGACAAGCATCGCCTCGCATAGGCCTCTCCTGGAGGCAATGTTTCAGCAACAAAAATACAGCATGAGCTTGCGCAACAGCGGGGCCTCTTTCGCCACACGAAACCCCACCTGTGTGCGCCGCGGCGGACGTCGTAGTGCAGTGCAGCGGCGACATGCGGTACCACTTCTGGCAGGCGCGCCGGCAGCAGCAGGCCGCGCCGCGCCAGTTCTGCCAGCGCCAGGCAGCAGCCGTGCCGTGTCGCCTCGTCCAGCGGACTTGCGTCTGCTAGCTCCTGTGCCGCATCAGACTCACCTCTGTTCATAGGTCTTGTACGATATCAGCGCCGAATCGACGTTTCCATGTCCAAAGACCTGTGGTCCGGGCCTGTCGTTCATCAAAGTCAGGCAGCCTTTGCGCCACAGAGACGCAGCTGCTCAGACCATGCGCACCTGCAAAACATTATCGAGGACCTCGCTGCCGGCGGCCGCTGGCAGGCGCCCAGTCACCCGCCCCAGCCCCTTGGCAGCGGACCACCTGCCACGCGCAGAGGGCGCATAGTCATTCGTGCTCCCGAACAGCTTGCCGGCAGTGTATGAGCCTGGCGGCATACCGCTGCAAACATCGCTTTATCGGGCCTGGGCAGTTGCAACGCTCTGGCTGTCTGTCTGCAAAGCGCAGCGCGCTCGTGGCCCTGCTATGTGCAGGCGGCAAACACTGCCAGGTGCTGGCGGCGGCACCCTTCATGGAGCAGCTTCCTTCCAGGGTTTGTGTGTTGCATGCCTGACGACTGTGTCTGGGTCCTGCAGCGCCTGTAGCAGCCAGCCAATGATGTCCTCCACTTCCCGTGAGATGTCCACTGCCGCCTCTGCATCCTGCTGCGCGGCTTCGTCCGCCGCTGCCGCCGCCGCTGGATCCCGATCGCCAGCCTCTCCGCAGGCTACTGGAGGTGTTTCCACGCCGTCAGTGGCAGGCGGCGGAGCAGTTTCAGAGCCTGTCGCAGCAGCCGCGACAGGAGGACTTGCAGAGGGTCCCGGCCGCTGCAGGGTGGTGTGCAGCGAGGCGTTGCGGTGGCGGTAGCGCCAGGCGGCGGGCCGCGGCGGCAGCAGCGCCAGCGCCATGTGCGTGGCCAGCTTTGTCAGCAGCTTGCGCGCCTGCAACACGAACGAGAAAACGGTCAAGCTAACAGCGCCATCACGATCTGCAGTGCTCAGCATACAACTGCAGGTCGCAACGGCACTGACGACGTTCTGCAGGACGCTGCACTCTGACTCTGCTGCAAGCCGGACCATCGACACGTTCCATAGGGCAGCTGCGGACCAGGCTGCTGGATGCGGCCGCCGGCAGCTCCCCCAGTTGCAGGACGGTGCCGGTGAGCTTCGCGGCCAGCGGCGCGACCTGCCCCGGCTGCCCCGCCTTGAACACCTCCGCCAGCGCCGCTGCCACACCTGATGCACGTTACTGATACGTTTTGTCCTTTTGTAGGACATGTCCTAGTAGTGAAGCTGTCTGTGATACTGAAGCGGCCAGCGGCGCCACCTGGCACGGCTGGCCCGCCTTGAACACCTCCGCTGCGGCCACGCCTGGCTGGGCACACCAATGCAGGTCAGGGTTGGACGAGGGCCAACCACAACGAAACGCTCCAGGAGCTGTCCACATCAATGCCGTGCTGCAGGGTCTGTCCTGAGACTGTGGCCAGCAGTGCCGCGGTCATACGGCCGTCTGACAGCTCGTGAGTGTGCGCCAAGCAAGCTGTGAATACTGTGCTTGCGGCCGCTGCGCGTCGAACACAGGCTTTGAAACAAGGATGGTCACCAAACCTGGAAGCAGGAAGGCAGCGTCTGGGCTGTCGCCGCCCGCCGCCGCGGGCGCCCACGCCAGGAACTCCGCGAGCACCGAGCCCGCATCTTGTCGCGTCAGCAGGCGGCCGAGCACCAGCGCTGACACCTCCCGCTCGGGCCCGGGCGACTGCAGGTGGCCGCGGCACAGGCCCGCGATCCGCTGCACCAGCGGCGGCGCCGAGTCGGAGTCCCTGCGGAAGCCGCACACGAGGGTGTGGCGCGTGTCCCACATGGGGCTTGTGTCAGACATCATTTGATTGGCGCCCCATCTCCATGCCAATGCCCCACGTTGACTTGCAGACAGACTTGGTGCTTTTCACTCCACGGAATGGGGCGTCCTCGACAGCGCTGCCTGCCTACCGCCGCAGCCCGCAGCCCTACTGCTTCAGTGGGCACGAAATCTTGGACTCAGCATTCCCTGCTCGCTTCACAGCTGCATCCCACCTGGAGTCGATGGTGGCCAGATCGAAGGGGATGAGCACCAGGATGGCCAGCCACAGCAGCAGCACACAGCGCGCCTCCCAGCCGCCGTCGTCCCCCGCCGCATCCGCCGTGCCAGTGCAGCTAACCTGTTGTGCTAGGGGTGTACCCCTCAGACCACATTGGGTTGGGCGCCGCGCCTCACTCTGATGCCACAGATTCAGGTGAAAGTCCGGTGAAGGCACGGCGTAGGAGCTGCAGCGTTCAACAGGTGGCAGCAACAGGGAGAGTGTTCTATAATATGGAGAGCACCTCGGAGCGCTCCAGCAGGGTCAGCACAGGCTCCATGTCTGCGGCCTGGTTGGGGAAGAAGCGCATGACCGTCTTGCGGCCCCTACGGCAAAGGAAAGCTGGCTCGCATCATGCGCGGATGCGGGAGAAGCGCAGGGTGAGAAGTGGGCGCATGTTCTTAAATGCATTGCATGTCCACATCCAGGCAGAGCCAGAGCGCGTGTTGCCATGTTGACGAGACGCCGCCGCCGGCAGCGCCAAGCATTTGAGACGCGCTCCCAGTTCGCGAGCTTGACTGTGCCCGGCATCCAGACACCAGACCACACATCATGCTGGTCACCTCGTAGACGCAAGCGTCCACAGCAGGCGGCTGACGCCGCGCATGCCGCACAGGTTGTCTCCCACCGCCGAAGCCATTGCCGCAGCGCGCAGCACCTCGGTCAGCGGCGCCACCAGGCCCTCCAGCAGCGGGTCCAACAGCTCGCTCTGCTCCCGGTACTCATCCAGCTGCGGTAGCAGTGACAATCATGATGCTAACGTGAATGCAGACGCTACTGACACGAACGATGATGGCGGTCAATGTCGTTCATTGATAGCACGAAAGAAGTACGGTCTGTGGCACAGCAGGAAAGCGTCCACAGCATACGATTTCTGCTGAACGTCACATCGAATGGGACTGCAAGCAGAAATCGCCATGATCATCCAAACTTACAATGGCCTTGAAGCGGTCAAAGAGGGCATGCGCCACGCGGCCCCCATCCCGTGCCGCCCGCGCCACCAGCAGGTTGAGCTCATCCTGCTCTGCGACTCGCATGACAGAGGGACAGTCGTCCTCAACCCGCCTGTGCTGGTCCATTCTCGAAATGGCGCAGCGCAGCAACGAGGCGCCTAGCTGTAGCAGAGCTGCATGCTATGTTGGATGGCGTCACGCAATGACCAACAGCATGCGGAAAGGAGGATTCAATGCTCAGGCTTTCGAGCCAAGGCAAGGCTTTCTCCGCTGGAAGCGCTGCTGCCCTAAATTGTGGTAGTCAAACGTCCGCAACTGCAGTGGAAAAACCATCGCTGAGCGCATCGCCGGACTGTTCTCAACTATGCAGGAAGTTTCCTTGCTCTTGATGATAGTTTGGTGAGAATACCATCGGTTCAGATTTTGCATCTTGCAACAGCATGATTAGCTAGCTTGTTGGTCTATTTAACCCTAAGTGATGGAGTCTATCTATCTATGTTAGGGGTAAACACCTAATTGGTCACGTAGCCACTGAAAGATTTGAATTACAAATCACATTCACTGCGTCACTGCTCGGCTGTACTTATCCCGGCTGTGCCTACTTTCGACGTGAGGAAGCACAACCTGGCACCACTACTCATCAATAATACTACTTGCTGCTTCGGGCACGAGTGCACGTTTCTTCCTTTGCCACACGAGCACCACCAGCGGCACAGGATCGTCAAACATTCACTTGCTTCTACAGAACAGTCATGTGCGGTGCAAGATTGCACTGCTTGTCGGTAGCATATTCATGGTATAAGTATATGTAGCACACACTATCGAGCGCCAACGCCTCGCGGCGCAGCTTTGCCTCAACTAGGGTGGGACGCGTTTTTGGGCGCAGCTGGTGGCACAGCTGCCGGCGCAGGTGGCCCTGCAACCACCGCGCTGCCACAGGTGCCGCTGGGCAGGCAATCCAAATTTCCGCAGCAATCTGCACAAAGACACATGCAACGTCATTCTGTTTGTGAGCATTGCTTGTTGTGTGTAGTGGGGCGGTAGCAAGACGCATTGTGACCCTGCCAATGTTGGCCACGATGGGTGAACATCGTCGCCGTGCATACCTTCGGAGATGCTGCACGGAGTGAAATTATCCTTTAGGCAACAAAATGTGCCGGTGACCGCTGAGTCGCCGTAGAACGAACACACTGCCGATGACGCTGCGTTCAATGATGTATGGATATAGAATATGTGAGTTTGCGTCAAAATCCACTGAATGTCCGTTGACTTTCATGCAAAGGCAAGCCACTGCATCTGCTGTGCATCTGTCGCGTGCAGCGAGCCATCACACTGGAGGCGCCATGCATGTATGCGGGAAACGCCGGACAAAGGCTGCACCTTCGCAATCACTCCCTCGCCTGCATCTGCCCGTCAGCTGCACAGCAGCCATGGAGACTCATCAGTAAGACAGCCTGATGGTACTGTTATGTGGTGAACAAGCGCTGCAATGTGGTCACACTGTGTGACGATCGTATCGGAGCCTGGCTGAAAAGCGCACAGCCACTGTGCCAGTTGTGTTTGCCCTTGAAGCCGTCGAGCCGCCACAAGTGCCGCTGGGCAGGCAATCCAAATATCCGCAGCATTCTGCGGGCACACGTAGGGAGGAAAATTCATGGCATGCGTAGTGTGTTTCAGTGTGGAGGAAGTCATGCGCATTGTGCCGCTGCCAACTTGACTATGTTGCCTTCTACATCGTCTCCGTCCATACCGCTTGCGCTGGCGCAAAGAGTGGCGTTATTTGTCAGGCAACAATACGTGCTGGTGTCCCCAAAGGCGCCGTAGAACGAACACACTGCCGATGAGTCTGCATTGATGAAGATTCAGCATCAGATTTTACTACCACAACAGCTAAGATTCATGACATGCAAGCATGGCTTTGCATTTGTTGCATACGGCACGCATTCTGGTGGCGCCATGCATGTATGCCATACATGCATGTTGTCCACATGATGTGGACAACACCAGCCAAAAGCTGCACCTTTGCAGTCACTGTCTTGACTGCACGTGTCCGATAGCTGCACAACAGCGATGGACACTCGTCAGCAAACAGCTTACTGGTACCATTCTATAGGCATGCATGTTGGATGACCCTGTGAACGAGTCACACTGTGTGACAATCAAATCGGGGCTTGGCAAGAAGCGCACCACCATTGTGCCGGAAGATGGTGGTGCAGATGCGGGTGCCGGTGGCCTTGAAGCCGTTGAGCCGCCACAGGTGCCGTCAGGCAGGCAATCCAAGTACCCGCAGCAATCTGCGCCAAGGCACATGAGGAAAGCTCCTAACATCTATCAGCATTACTTGGTTTGTTGCAGTGTGGCGCAAGCAAGGCGTATTGTGACCCTGCCAATGTTACAATGCTTTGAGATTCACGTCGTCACAGCATACCGCTTGAGTTGCTGCAAGGTGTGAGGTCATCCGTCAGGCAACAATACGTGGTGGTGTCTGCTGGGTCGCCGTAATACGAGCAGACTGCTGATGCGACTGCATTGATGTAGAGCTTGCGTCAGTTCCTATTGGTTGCCCCAACATGCACTTTCATGCAACAAAGCCTTGCATCCGCTGCGTACAACAAACATACTGGGGGTGCCATTCATGTATGTGGGCGACGCCTGCCAATGGCTGCACCTTCGCAGTCGCTGTCTCGCATGCATGTGCCCGTCAGCTGCACAGCAGCCAAGGATACTCGTCAACAAGAAAGCTTGATGGCACAGTGGCACAGCTGCAAACGCCTGCGTGGTGAGCAGCGCTATGAAATGGTCCCAACATGTAACTACACATCATGAGGGTGTACCTACACATCACGAGAGCCTGGCAGACTAAATGATTATTCGTGCATGGCAGGAAGCGCACCACCACAGTGCCAGGGGATGTTGGCGCAGCTGTTTGCGCCCTTGAAGCCAGCGAGCTGCCGCAGGTGCTGGTGATGGGCAGGCAATCCAAATACCCGCAGCAATCTGCACAAGGCATATGCGGGAATCTCTATGAGCAGTTGTCGGTTTGTTGCAGTTGTGGCGGAAGTAAGGCGTATCGTGACCAGGCTTCGCGACCTACATAGTCGCCATGCATACCGTTTCGGCTGCTGCAAGGTGTGAAGCTATCTGTCAGGCAACAACGCGTTCTGGTGTCCGCTGGGTCGCCGTAGAACGAACACACTGCCGATGAGTCTGCGCTTGAAGTGAAGTATGCGTCAGATTCTATTTCCACAACAACTGCTTTTCAAGCCATGCAAGGCCTTGCACCTGTCGCACACAGCAAACATTCTGGTGGCGCCATGCATGTGTGTGTGTAAACGGCCTGTCAAAAGCTGCACCTTTGCAGTCGCTGTCTTGATTGCACGTGTCAAATAGCTGCAGAGCAGCGACCGGACAGAGACCTGTCAGTAAGACAGTCTGATTGTATTTTGTATACACCCGTGTGGTAAACAGCCCTGTGTAGTGGTCACAAGTGGTCATAAGTGGCCAGACTGTGTGTCGCTCGTATCAGAGCCAGGCAGGAAGCCGCACCGCCACCGTGCCAGGGGATGATGGCGCAGATGCCTGCGGCAGGGCTCTTGGAGAAACCGCGCCGCAGGTCCCATCGGGCAGGCAATCCAAGTACCCGCAGCAATCTGCACAAGGCACACGCAGGCACCTCGTAGCATCTGTGAGCATTGCTCGAGTTGTCCTGGCATGGCAGAAGTAAGGCGCATTGTGGCCCTGCCACTGTGTTCATGCTTTGCAAGTCGCATCGTTACCGTGCATACCATTTCGGATGCTGCAAGGCGTGAGGTCATACGTCAGGCAACAATGCGCACCTCTTCGGCTGCTGCAAGGCATGAGGTCATCCGTCAGGCAACAATACGTAGTGGTGTTCTTTGGGTCGCCGTGATACGAGCAGACTGCCGACGAGTCTGCGTTGATGTGTACTATGTGTCAGAATCTATGCATTGCCACAACAGGCGCTTTCATGCAGTGCAGGGCTCTGCATCTGTCGCACTTGGTAAAAATCTGGTGGCGCCATGCATGCGGAAAGCCGCCAAGAGCTGCACCTTCGCAGTCGCTGTCTTGACTGCACGTGCCCCTCAGCTGCAGAGCAGAGATAGGAAATCGTAAACAAGAAAGCTTGATGGTGCTGCTGCATACGCCTGTGTGGTGAAAAGCACTGTGAACTGGTCACACTGCATATCGGAGGCTGGTAAGAAGCGCACCGCCACTGTAGCAGAGGTCGTTCGCGCGGATGTCGGTGCGGCCGTTGGCGCGATTGTTGCTGGCGCTGTGCACAGTCCAAGAACGACTGCTCTAGGGACCTTGTCAATGTGCACAGAGATGATGGCATCAAGTCATTCCAGCGCAAAAGACATTTGAGCAACTTTCAGCTGCTTGATGACTGGGCTTGGCGCACTCGGGCTGGGTGCGATGTCGTTCTTCCCTCTCAGGCTGGCGCCGACACCGCCGCCGACAGCTGCGATGACGATGATGACAGCCAGCGCGACCAGGCCGCCGACGAGCCATTTCTTGCGGCGACTGCGCCCGCCGGCCACCTTGCCGCCGGCGCCGCCGTGATAGGCCTCGGACGCTTGATGCTTCTCAAGGTCCGGGTCGCCAGCAGCAAACCTGGTGCCGGCTGCCCGCGGCTGCAGCGGGGCCGTCGGCGCAGCGGTTGTCGGCTGCCGAGTCGCCAGCGCTGCAGCTTCGGGCCACTGCCACACCATCGGCGCTGCGGCTGCGGGTGGCGGCTGCGCCACCGCCGCCGTGGCTGCTGAGGGCTGCAGCTGTGCTGCCGACACTGTGGCCGCGGCAGACGCTTGCTGTGCCGCCGGCGCTGCCGCTGCTGGCTGCTGCTGTGGCACTGCCGGTGGCTGTGTCACTGGCGGCCGTACCGGCGGCTGCTGTCTGGCCTGCTGCCGCTGCTTTGGCAGCAGCTGCTGCTGCCGCACGTAATCTTGCACGACGTTGTCAGCTGCATAAGACGTCGCGTCGCCACCGCCACCCGCCGCCGGCAGGGCTGGGCTGTCTGCCGGGCTGCTCAAGACCTGTAAGTGCCGCAAAATGGCGATCTGTGACCTAGCGTGTGCGCGCGCACTGCGACATCAGCTACTTGTGCTTGTGCATGCTAGCATGCAGCAGCGGCGCTCTCGTGAGACAGGCAGTAAGTTCCTTTATCGAGATGCATTTTCCGGAATTCTAATTTAGTTTACTCCCAACCTTCCAGCCAATCATCAACATATAAATGCATAGACTATTCGCGTCTTTCCATTCGTGTGCACCTCGTGTTTGCATCAGCTCTTATCAATCCCAGACAGGCCTTCAAGGAGTTCCACGAATCTCACCTGTCTGTCCACGACGCCGTCAATGGCGGCAAGGGCTTGTGTTGACGCCCCGCCATTCGTAGGGTACATGACAGCCTGCAGTCGCCCCAGCAGCTGCTCCGCCGTCGGCCGCGCCGCCACGTCCACATTGATGCAGTCCTCCAGCAGCAGCTGCACCTCGAACGGGCATTCGTCCGGCCGCACCTGCCGCAGGTGGCCGCGCACTGGGGCCTGCGAATGGGGGAACATGCACCTTGACTGTCAGTGCCAATCAATGCTTGCACGAAGCATCAACACTCAGCAGCCGCACATATCGTGCCATTGCAGTTGGCAGAAATCACCTCGCGGGTCACGATTTCCCACAAGACGACGCCAAAGCTGTAGATGTCCACTTTCGGTGAGCACTTTGACGCGCCCCCGTCCATTGTGTCTGCCGATCCAAGGCCGTACGAACCGAGCAGCATCTCCGGAGCCGCATAAATGAAGGTGCCTGCAGCACACACATATGGCATCAAGCATCGAGATTTCATTGTTTGACGAGTCTCTCTGTTGTTGTGGCCAGTCAGCCAGTGCTGTGGCAGCAATGCAGTAGCCTCCCCCACAGCTACTTGGCCAGCACGTGTGGCACAGCTATATTTCATCCTTACCAACCGTGGTTCCCGCAGTGAAATAATCTGCGCAAGACACCGAGCGGCACAATTAGCATCGATCCACGCTAGCAACACATGAGGTGGACGACGAAACATTCTAAATATACGTTGGAGCACGGGAGGGACTTGCACTATCATCATGACTGTCGCTGTCATAGGTGCAGCTTGCCTGCAGCGACAGCCAAGCCCACATCCGCAATCTTTGCGACGCCTTCGCGGGAGAGCAGTATGTTGCTAGTCTTGATGTCCCTGGGCAAAACAACTGGACCGTGCACAAGAGGTTTTTTGAAAGTTGCAAGAACTGCCAGTATGTGGTTGATGATCGGTAAGAATGCTCCGCAGCTTGACATGCTAACACAAAATCGAGACTTGATTGCCATGCGCTAACCAGGTGCACCTGTGAATCACGCCCGACGAGTGCAGGAAGAGTAGGCCGCACGCGATGTCCAGCGCCACCCGCCCGCCGCGCCGTCCCCACGCAAACTCCCCGGCAGAATCGGCCCACAATGCGCGCCTCAGGTCGCCTCCGGTCATCAATTCCATTACCTGTGCACGAAGTGCAGAATGATGTTGGACTTAGCGCATCGATCCATTACCAAGGGCTGCACTTGATAAGATCCGTTTGTGCATGGCTTGGGCATAGGTGGCGCAGACAATCGCGGGGCTGAGCCTTGCCCCGCAAGAGCACTTAACAGATTGGTCATTGTTGCAGCGGCAATGAGGACGTACCAGCATTGGCGTGTCTCCCTCTAGGCAGCAGCCGTACAACTGCACCACATTGCGATTGGCGCTGACGCGTTTGAGGATGGCAACCTCTCGCTGCAGCGCCTCCAGCAACATGTCGTCTGGGAAGGCCGACAGCTGCTTGATGGCCACCACATGGTGACGTTTCCAGACCCCCTTGTACACCTGCAACAACAAGATAGAAAGAATTTGACGGGTGCAGGACTCGCATTTCCAATGAAGAGGCCTCAACACTGATGCGGCCCTCGATCTTCTGGGGACACGGGATAACTGCAAATGAAGGGAGCTGCAAACGATTGGTATGCATGAAAAGCAGGAATGAGTCACCTTGCCAAAATTGCCGGCACCCAGGGCCCATTCACGGCCATCTGGGCGGCGACATATGGTCAGATCTTTCGCAGGGATGGCAACAACCTCGGCGGATGTGGCGGAAGGAGCCGGTTTCAGCTTGGAGCGCGCGCGCCTAGAACTGTCACTGGCTTCACTGCAAACATCCAAGAGCTCATCAATGCATTGCGTGAAGGCAGACATGTGCTCGTCGCAGATGGAGTAGAAGAAACAACGCAATAGCTCATTGATGCACACTGCCGAGTGCAGATGCACAGAATGACAAGCGCACAAGCACCTGTCGTCCGTGAAGGTGGCAGCCCACAGCGCCCGAAGGCGGCGTCCGAAGCTGCCCATGCCCACAGGTCGCCTCCTGCCGCCGGACTTGTCACAGTGGCATGCGGCGCCGCGGCAACGGCAACATCAAGACCGCCTGCATCGATTCCAGCACCTGGCTCTGCGATCCGCCCTCGTCCAGCCGCAGGGTTTGTAGTGGAGGATGTGCATTGCGATTGATGTGCACTTCCACTGCATGCATGTGTGGTGGCATTTTAGGCGATCTAGTGCAAGCTGGCCGCCCAGCGCATCGCTTGCCTGCACAGAATGCATACGAGGCATTGCGACCATGCTGAACTCACAATGGCCTGGACGCGCAGGCACATGCCCCGCATGCGGCTCGCAGCCGCCAGCTCGTGCCGCCCGGCGCCGCCCGCACCATTAATATGTTCATCTCCTCACTGCCACCAAGCCCCCTATATATTCTGGATCCTACCGATGCCGGTGCATTATTAAGACCCAGCCCTGATTCGAGCAGAGGCAAAGTTGTCAAAGTAAGTTTAGCGATGGGTACAGGTGTTTCAATATGCCTGGTACGCTAGGTGCAGCCACGAATGTACGACTGGTTGCAAATAATGTGCCGGGCAATCTGGTTCATGAGGGGCTTGGATGCAGGTGTCACCCCACGACGGGTGCACCCTCAGCGATCGAAGGTGCTGAATACGGAAGGACACCGCAAGTTGGACCCTTGCAAATCGTTACGAAATGAAACTGGGCTCGACTGCTGACCTGCGGAGTGCCGCTGAAATGCACATAGCGCGGGTGCCTCCGCTTCATGTACTCATCGTATTCGGTAGGATAGGCTGGATTAAGGGCTATTGCAATCTAATCAACAGCTACTCAACCTGGTCCAAGCGGCCTGCAAAGCGCAGTGCAGGCAATTTCAGCAAGGAAGCCATTGTCCAGTTCGTCACTTAGCTCCAGTGCAACACGTGCCACAGCGGCACACGTGAGAGTTGCCGGGGCTATTGACTAAAGCATTGCATCGGTGAACGACTGCAGTGTGCCAATCGTCATCTTGTAGTCTCGTTAGCATCAGCTGCAGCGGTCTGCATTTCGCATTGGCTTCGACTCCTCGCGGCCATGGTGGTGAGATGTTGCGTGCAGCTTTGCAATGCATGTGCGGCACGCTCATGTGGCGGCAGGCTCCTGGTGAGCTTCCGTTATGTTTCTACCTGCAGCTGTTTCTGCTGGAGATCAAGGCGGAGCTAGAGAACGTGGAGAGCATCAAGGTGCCACGTGGCGCGACGTTTACCATAACGGTGAGATTCCGCCCTGCAGGATTGTGCGCCGCGCACAGCTCCGCCATGCATGCACGCGCAGCTGCACCCCGTCATGCAGCACGAGCAGGCACTGCATGGACGCGTCTTCTTCTCACCGAGATCCGGAGGCTTTCCAAGGACGCTATTCGAGGTCCGCTCCCCGCTGCAGGTGACAAACAGCTCGGGGGAGGACACGCAGGAAAACGTGACGGTGCTTGCTCATCGAGATCTCACTACTGCCTAGGAACAGCAGAATTGCAGTCTCAGGTCCGCTTCCAAGCCCTGCTTGATGTATGCCGCAGGTGAAGAACAGCTCAGGGGAGGACACGCGGGAAAATGTGACTGTGTCGTCGACGGAGGATGTGGACCTGGCCGGCAGCCGCGGCACTGCGCACTTCGCCATGAAGTGGGCCCGCGACGCGCGCAACCAGGCCAATCTGAACGTGATTGAGGACATCAAGGGCACCGCGCTCCAGTACACAGGTACCGGGCGCTTGTTGTTATCGAGGAGAAGCCATGGCACAACTGCTATTCGCTTCCTTTTGGTGTTGTGTTTCCTCGCGAGAATGTGCTTGATGATGAGATGCGTTGAAGTTGAGAGACACAAATACAAGTACTATCCTTCAGTTCTAGACGACTTGGGCATCGCGCTGCAGCCTGGTGAGAACGTGCTGAACCTAGCGTTTGGCGGAAAAGTACGAAGAGTGACTGCCAATGTCATCTACCACTGACGACTTTAGCACCGCGCTGCAGTTGACGACGGGCACGACTACGCGCCGATCGTGGGCTTCGAGTGCCGCGGCCTGGAGCCCGTCGGCTTCCAGCCCACGGTGCGGAGCTGCGTCCGAATATCTTTGGTCCCCAATGTCTGCACACGGCGCATTGCCTCCCTGCTCACCAGCAACAAAGTGCCATGCATGACACGTGCCAGTTTGCTGATCAGCAACAGCCCGCTGCCGGCGGGCGACTTGAGACATCTCGGCGTGACGCACGGAGCTCACCACCTCGCCAGCCAGAAGCGAAGTGGCGCCACGAAAAAAGCAATTCACCTGCATTTTGGCGCAATGCACAGGACACGTTCATTGTGGATGCGGCCAGGGGACCTGTCGGGAGACTGGGATGAGACTTTGCAACAAATGCTTCCGATCACGATGATTTGCCATTCACAGGACACCTTCATCGTGGATGCCGCCAGTGGGGTCCGTTTCGAGGATGTGGACAGCTGCAGTAAAACTTCTCAACAATGCTGTCAATGTCGATTGTTTGTCGTTCACAGGACATCTTCACAGTGGAGGCGGCCAGTGGGACACGCTTCGACGATGTAGACTTGTCGGACGACTGGGCGGACTTTGACGAGAAGGCGGGCGACTCCGTGAGCGTCATGAACCTGGAGTGGCGCTTTAAAGTGCGCCGGTAGCAAGTCGGCGGCACTGCTGGCGGGAAGAGCGGCGGGAAGGTCGAATCGGGAGTTGGTGCTTCGAAGTGTGCCGGCAGCAAATCGGCACTGCCAGGCGGCTGCATTACCGAGCAGACCAGAGTCATGACCCTCGCGTGGTGCTTCAACGTGCGCCAGTAGCGACGGCGGCGGTGTTGGTGGCGGCGCCAGGATCAACAACGGCCAGAGCGAATCCGGGCTGGCGCTTCACGGCGGCAGCGGCGGCGGCAGTAAATGCACCACGGCTGGGCACAGCAACAGCACAGCGCCGGGAACAGCGACGGCCAGGCCGCCCGGCAGGTCATTCATGGGTGATATGCGCTGTGAGGCGGCGCAATGAAAGCGCCGCTTGGCCGGGCGGATTGTAATGAAGGATCAGCATGGGGATTGCTTCAGCATGTCGTCTTGCAGTGGACACATGTTTCACCTGCTTCCGGCATGTGCCTGATGGAAGGCACCGCGTACATTGCGTACCTGCGGGGTGAGGGTCTGCGGGTGCCTCGTCAACACTCCGCGGCAGACGATAGGTACCTGTGCTATGACACAGTAGGGGACACAGGTGAAAAGAGCTCAGCTGTTAGGTATTCAAATGCGGCTTGGTCAATCCAACCTACGAAGGCCACAAACTGACTGGCAGATCAAACTCGGTCCACCAGGCAGCATTTACATCACATGGCGCTCAGCCAATTGCCCGTCGTTGGTGGCCAGTCCTCTCGAGGTAGGTAATGCTGCCATGGCGAATGTGAACGATCGTAACCTCCCTATGACACTCCGATGTTCATGTTCCAGAAAGCGACGCCTGCTTTGCAGACTGTTGCGGGAGTGAAACCATCTCCTGCTCAAGCTGCACGTTTTCAAATGCGACAACGTGTCAGGCGTCCCATGAAGTTGACAGCCCAAAGAATCAGAGTTGCTGCAGAAGTGCTTCACGTGTAGTCCTCCCACTCCCTGGACCGACCCTCCTGCCGCTCCCAGTCCGCCACCATGTCCTCATACGTCAGGCCGCTGTCGCCGCCGCCGTAGCTGCTGCCGCTGTCGAAGCTGCTTCCGCTGTCAACTCTGCTTCCGCTGCCATATCCGCTGCCGCTTTCATGGCCGCTGCCGCTGCTGGCGTATCGGCTGCCGCCGCCGCTGCCGCTGCTGTAGCTGCTGCCGCCGCTGCTGTAGCGGCCGGACCCACGGCGCGGCGCTGGCGACGCCTTCCGCCACGGCCACCAGCTGCCGCCGCCGCCGCTGTTGCGCGAGGACTTCGGCGGCGGCGGCGGCCGCCGGTGGATGATCTGCACACGCAGCACGGACTTCGTAAGGGGGTTTCTGGGAATTGGCGTCACATCACCTGGAGGCCAGAGCACAGCTCCGCCTGCAGGCTAGCATGTCTTACCACTGCGAGCTCACCAGCAGGTGGAGCAGCCAAGTACTCAGGCTGCCCTCCGGGAGCAGGCCGGCACTCAAGCAGGTGCTTCCGCATCTGCAACCAGCATCACCTTTGCACTTGCAGCGAGTTGGGCGGGTGCAGGCCACCGCGCGTCAACGCACCTTGCGCACAGCGCCGCTGGAGTCGAGCAGCACCTCCCCCTTGGGCTTCTCGTAGCGGAATCCGGGCGCCGGCGCGATGAACAGCCGCACCTTGCCCTTGCGCCACGACAGCTGCACCGTGCCGCGGTAGGCCCCCCGCGGCACGCCGTCCTGCGGTGACGAACGAAAGTTGTGTGTGTTGGATGAGGCCACGGTGTTACGGAAGAGGCAGTGGCCCGGCAGGCGGTGTGGCGGACCTGAAAGGGGACGGCTGCGGCAGACACCGGCAAGTCTGCTGCAGCCGTCCCCTTTCAGACCCCACCCCACACTGAGCCTGTGAGGAGTGTGCACAGCTGGCTACAGGCTGAGGTCGGCTTCTTTGGCCCAGTCTCTGGGTGCTGCAGTGCGTATCGACACGGACCCCACACTGAGTGACAAACATGTGGATATAATGCAGGAGCCACGATGCGCGCCCACCTTCCACTCGCGCAGCATGTGCAGGCGGCCGGTGATCTGCTCATACTTGCGCTGTGAGTCGTACAGCACCTTCACGTCACCCGTCGCATCGTTCACCTGCACCACCCAACAAATGTCAGTCGGCCAGTTGTAATCAAGGTTAGCCTAATTAGTTGACAAGGCGGTAGATGGAGAGGCAGATTGGCGGTGCAAGGAAGATTTAATATGCCTCAGGCAAGACGGCCAGAAGGCCGCAGCCCTCTCCTGGGAGGAAGAAGAAACAGATTGTGCAGCGCCTTGCACGCTTCACACATTTCCTCACCTCGTCGAGGCTGCGGAGCGTCTTGGCGGCTGCAAGCGTGCGGTTGAAGTCCGTGTCGTACGCCTCGAAGCGCAGGTGGCTCAGGTCCTGCGCGCATTGGCGGGCTCCAGCTTTAAGTGGCTGCCAACTCTGAGTTGATGTGGCTGCATGTTTTGAGGAAACATTCGGAATGGCGTAAATGCGTGCCATAGCAATGCCGGGCACCGATAGCGTGCGCAAGTCCAGCGTGCAAGTGGAGCGCACACCACTTTGGCCCAGGGCACGTTGGCGGTGTTGAGCTTGGGGGGCAGCAGGTAGCGTGCGGCTATATCGGAAAAACCAAACGACACCCTAGGCAATGCTGTACTTCAGCTTCCAGAATCCTACCATTTTGGCCCAGGGACGTCGGCGGTGTTGAGCCTGACTGCTACCAAATGACGCAAGTAAAACGTTTCAAAAGCAGCTCAAACCTCACCATCTTGGCCCATGGCACGTCGGCGGTGTTGAGCTTGATGGGGACGAGGTAGCGGTAGTAGAACTGCCCCCGGCTGCTGCCGCGCTCGCCAAAGTTGTAGGTGCGGCAAATCTCGGGGCGCAGGCACTGCCGCCCCCGCCGCACCTCCTCCATACGCATCCAGTCGTCCCAGTACGCCGCGGGCCTGCAGAATCTCAGATCACAATCGTCAGGCTTCAATCAGGCCGAGTTAATGCCCCCGCCGCCCCTGCTCCATGCGCATCCAGTCGTCCCAGTAGGCCGCGGACCTGCAGAAGCTGACACCTTCCAGGCTTTACTACTGCAGGGTTTTGTAGTATGCTGCGCACATCCGTGCGCATCCAGTCCTCTCAGTACGCTGCACGCCTGCAAAACCTGAACATTTGGCGCGCTGCAGGGTATGCCGCCGGCCAGCCATGGCTACCCTGGCCGCAAGGGCGCAAAGCGACAGGCGCCATTGACATGCACTATATGTGCCAAGCTCAGGGGCGCCACTGCGCAGCGCCACGGCATGCTTCACCGCCCTTCCGGCGTGCCCCATCAGCCCCGCGCTTACGCGGCCCCTCGCCCGCCCGCATTCAGCCCCGACTACGGTAAGCACACGCAGCCCGCACTCGCACCTGCGCTTTTCCAGCTCTAGCGATGTGCTGCGGCGTCAAGTTCCTTGACGCACCATTGGGACGAGAGGCCGGTCCAGGTCTCCCGCCGCAGCATCCAGCCGAGGCCGGGGAAGAAGTCGGAGCGCACGACACGCTCAGGGTCCGACACGAAGGCCTTCTGCCCGTGGTCGTTCCAGCTAGACACGCACAGCAGCGTTGGGTCCTGCGCGGGGAGAGGCGGGGTGTACCAACTGAGACATTGAGCACACAAGCAAGCCGCAGGCGTGTTGCAATCAACGATGCTGAGGCTCAAGAGTACAGGACATGACTCTGCCTGCTGTGAGATTGTCAAGGCATCATAGAGGGCTTGAGCAGCCCTCAAGCTGGGAGCCAGCTCCTGCAGGTGGTCGGCAGCGCACAGCGCCATGGAAGGGAAGCAGGAACACTAAGCAGCGAGCACTCTGCAGATCTGCAGAGAGCAACACACGACGCGGTACCGGCACCTGGTCCGGGATCTCGGAGGTAGCCTCAAGTAGGAGAAGAGGGTGGGCGTGAAGCACAGGTTGTCCTTCACAAACGACTACTACTGACTTTGTTGTCATACTGAAACTCTGCCAACTTTGCCAATTTGCACAAGGGTGAACGGGGAAGCTTCGACACACCTGGTCCAGGACTTTAGACGTCGCCTCAAAGTAGGAGAAGAAGTCGGGGGCGAAGAGCATGTCGTCCTCGACAAAAATGACGCGCTCATAGCGGCGGCAGTCGAACAGCTGCTGCATGATGAACTTGTAATGGTTGGCTATGCGGTAGTACACCGCCTGCTCCTTGCTGTACGGCGAAAGACACCTCTTCAAACACAGCAGAAAGCAGAAGGCGAAGCCTAAAGCCTAAGCATCCGCACGATGATATTAGTAATCGGGCTATGCGGTTGTACACCGCCTGCTCCTTGCTGCATGGGAAGTTGAAAACCCATGTAGAGAGATAAGATTGAAACTATTGAAGTGAAGCGAAGTCGGCCTCAAGAGTGAGGAACGTGTGGTGATTGGCTATGCAATGAATACACCGCCTGCTGCAGCGGCAGATGGAAGACGAGATGAGCAAGCAACAGTGTGCACGGGGTTTGGGTGCTGGCTCAAGAAGCAGCATTTGCATTGCAAGAATACCCGTGGGCCAGTTGTTGTCAACCTTTCAAATCGCAGTCGCTTGTCGCCCCTGGCGAGGCATGCGGGGAATTGCACGCCGCATGGAGAGTTGCATGCACTTGTTCAAGTGGCGGTGGGCAGTCTGAAGCTCTGAGCAGCGAACCCAGCTTCAGATGCCAGCCGCGTCTTGCAGCAGAGCAGCCCGCTTGCCTCTTCAGCTTTGGCGGCGCGTCCTCGCTGTGCTGCAGGTACTTGACGCCGCGGCACCAGACGCTGAGCGCATGTTGGCAGCAGCTCAGCATCATCACAATCCAGGCTGAAATGGAAGACCAGCAGACGGTCTGCCCACCTGTTTTTCAGCTTGGGCGGCGCGTCCTCGATGTGCTGCATGCGGCGCCAGACGCTGAGCGCATGTGAACAGATTGAGAAACCTCAGAAGCACCAATAGTATGCCCAAGCTCGTATGCTCACCGGTTCTTCAGTTTAGGCGGCACGTCCTCGATGTGCTGCATGTACTTAACGCGCGGTGCAAGACTGAGCGCCAGCTCCCGCACGCCGCGGTGTCCCCCGTCCTGGCTGATGTACAGCGGGAACTTCTTCCTGCATCAGAACATTCTGCTTTTGGTACAGGGTTTCAGGAAAGAGTCTTAGGGCCAGGCTTGCACGCCGCGGTGCTCCTGGCTACGGAACCTTCTTCCTGCAACAGGAAAGGGATGATCAGATAACAGGAATTCCTGTGGTTTTCCAGGCCAGGCTGAGCGCACCCCGCACGCAGCGGTGCCCCCCGTCCTGGCTGATGTAAAGGGCAGACCTCTTTCCTGCAGATCAGGCAAACAGTCGGTTTCTGTGGGTTTCTGCTTTGTGGCGCACACTGTTTTGGGGCAGGCCCGCGTGCCGCGGCGCCCTCCGTCTGGCTGATGTGCAGCGGGGTCTTTCTCCTGCACATTCAGAAGTGGCACCCTCCGCACACGACCACGGCTGCGGCAGCGACAGTCGCACCACGCATATCGGGCGGTCTGTTGTGCGTGCAGGCCCTTCTCCCCCTCTTCTTTTCAGCGTGTCTGATTGGCAAACTGCTTCTGAATTTCGCCCGCATCGTGAAGCAGAGGAAGCACTGTCAGTCACGCGTTCTCACTCGGGACGTACCTGCGCCGGCCGCCGCCGGCTCCAACACATGAGACCCACATGTAACAGGGGGCCGGTGCAGCTCTCCATGCCACGCTTCTGCTCGGAGAAGAAATCGTGCAGAAGTACAATCCCGTCCGACTCACATGTTGGCGGGGTCCCGACGGTGCACGCTGAGCAGCGAGCCGGTGGCCTTCTGCAGGTAGGATGGCCTGTTGAAGGTGACCATGACCACGGCGGCGACGACGCCCGCCGTGTCTGCGGGCCGCGCGGTGCAGCCGCGGTGCTCGTTGCCCGCCGGAAAGATTGCACCGCCCTTCGGGTCCGGGATGACTGCGACAGGCCAAATGGAAAAATGAAAAATTTCCTGATGCAGAGTCAGAGGCTGCGGTGCTCGTGCCCGCCGGGAAGGTTGCGCCGCTCTATGCATCAGGTAGCAGAACGGGAACTTGTTGCAGAGTCAGATACTGGACATGCGCGGATGTAGGCGAGGTGATGCGCATGCATTGCATCAAACAGGGCACCGTCCAGCACACAGCGCATGGCCCAGGAAATGAGTCCGGAAAGATTGCGCGCCAAATGCAAGAGGAATGCCTGAGCAGGTATTGATCACCGAGGACTGAATGACAGGAGGGGACTGCGCGCATACCTTGCTGCTGCATCTCGCGCCGCACCCGGTCCGAGATGAGGCCCCGCGCTGCACTCGGCATACGACAGAAACTCAGCCTTCTTACTGCATCATCAGCGCATGGTGTGCTGCGAAAGTGGCATGGCGTCACACCATGCACATCGCGTGGGCAACTGTGCACCGCCCAAAGAGCAGATGTGCCCCACCCATGCAACTCAGACAGACACAAACGCCGGGCAGCTACTAGAACCGAGAGGCAATGACAAAGGACGCACAGCCGAGCTCTGCGGAGGCAAAGGTGAGCTGGTTTTCCAGCTGCTTGAACATGGAGCGCAGCTGCACGTTGTCGTTCATGACCGCCTGCAGCTGCTGCTCCAGGGCGGCCTCCCGCTGCAGCCGCACCGCCGTCTCCGATGAGCGCCCGTGGAAGCCACTGAACACCAGCACCTGCGCGGTTTCCGTTCGATTGGCCTCTGAATGGATGTGTTCTTTGGACGATTTGCACGGTTGCCACTTGAATGGATGTGTTTTGTTGGACGATTTGCACGGTTGCCACTTGAGCAGCCCTGCGATGCGTTGTGCGATGGCGCGGCAACGCCAGCTTGAAACTGCAATCCTTTGCAGCTGCTCAAATGTGAGTGCAGGTCAGATAGCACAGCAGCGTAAGTGCCCCTTCCGAAAGCTTCCGTCTCTGATCTACGATCCTCTACGGACAGTATACGTGACACCGATTTGATGGCTGGCTGCACGTGGGACGTGCCACACCTGGAACAGCAGGAGTGCCGCCGCGCCGCCGAGGAGCAGCTGCGCCGCGGGCGTCAGCCGCCGCAGGGCCTGCAGCACGCCGTTGCCGGCCGCCCTCGGGGTGCGCGACATGCTGGTGTCGAGCCGCCGTCAGTGCCGCATCGCCAGCTGAAATGCGCCGCCGCGCCTGCTGCCCGCGCCTGCCGCCGGCCGGTGGCTAGCAGATGACGCTCGCGTAGGTCTGCAAGCGGTGCCCTCTGTCTCAAGGAGCACCGCAGTTTACATATTTGAAGGGCTGCTGTTGGGTTGTGTGGAAATTTGTCAATATGGGGCAGCTTCGAAATCGAACTTGGCGATCGATTCAATAGAACGGATGGATGTAATGGGAGCGCAACCAGGCTTGCAATGGCTTTGCAGTGGCCGATGAGCCGGCTGCGATTCAATATGCCGATCCAGACCGCTGAAGGGCCGTGGGATTCTGAGATGGGTCTGCTGCAGCTGAGGGGGAGGCTCACATCTGGCGTGTCAAACACACCCGGCGCGCAAGCTTGATATTTGAGAACAACTGACGCGGCCCAAACCCAATTTGCTCAGCTACTCGCCTTTCCACTCGCGTTGCCCACGCTCGCCAGGATGAGGAAACATGGCGGGGAGTGCACCACTTCTGGATTTGCACATGAATTTTGCAGCGCTGCGCCAGTCTGCACGTTGCTTTGTTGACAGCCGCAGTTGTCTATCTGCTCTGCTCCGCCTCAGGCACTAAATGGGGCTCTCTGACACAATTTCTGGCTGCGCATCAGCGCACTGACCTGCAACACCAGGAATTCCCTGGGGAACGTCTTGCAATCGTGATCAAAGTTCATCGATCAGCGCAGTCACAGACGAACTCAGACAGCCGATCCGCCGCTGCTGCATGCATGTGAATTTTATATGGATGACCCTCCCGGCGCGATCGCCGTGCAGCCGCATAACGATGCTGAGGAGCCGCAGACCACTTCCAAGCTGCCGCACGAGCTGGTGGGCCTTGCTGCAAGTGTTCTCAACCCTGCACGCCGGCATGCACCGCCCTGGCGCGGCAGCGTGCCGCACAACATGCCGCGGTGTCGGATGCGTGCGTCTCTCGCAAAGAGACTGAAATGTCAGGCAAACGCTTGGCCCTTTCTGCAGACGCTGCCCATCACGCGCGTGAAGAAGATCATCAAGCAGGACGGGGAGGTGAAGGCCATCTCCAACGATGCCAACTATGTGATCGCCAAAGCCGCGGTGAGCTATGCTTGCAGGCCCATTTCCAGCGTGTTGCCGCTTTCCAGCGTGTTGCCGCTTTACAGCTGCACAAGTCACCAGTCACGGTCGAACACGAAAACCTGAAACGTAAGATGTGTCGCAGGAGATGCTGCTGGACAAGCTAGTCGAGACATCGGCGCAGAGGACGCTGCACGATGACCGCATCCTGTTGGCGTACACGGACGTCGGTGAGTGCGCTGGCTGTAACCTCACTGTATGCGGTTGTGAGTCAGAGCTTGTGCACAACATGTGGCAGCCCTTAGAGGTTGTGTCACTTGCTGCAGATAGCACTGACCGATGTTGTAACACGCAGCTTGTCATATATTCCTGCAGTCAACTACTAACTCACCGCTTCCCATCGCAGCGGCGACCGTTCACGAGTCGTCGCAGTTTGCCTTCCTCGATGGTGAGCAGACAAGAACGGCATTGAAGCGTGTTTCATGTCATCTGTCTTACGCATCCAGGCACACCAGTGCAGATGAAGCAAAATGCCCATGACATCTCGTGCTTCGTTGCCCGCAGACGTGGTGCCGAGGAAGGCGCAGGCGGCACAGCTTCTGCGGGATCTGGAACAGATGCACAACGGCACAGAGAGCTGACGTCGCTGGGATTGCAGCTCTTGGCTGGCGCTGAAAAGGCAGCAGCCAGAGTAGAAGCGCATTTGCGATCCACGCCTGCTGGTAGTTTCCCATGGATGCTGTCTGGTGGTGGCGATGTAGCTGCGGCATCATGTCATCTTCGTTGCTGTCTGTAGTTTTGTAGAAAGGGTTTTGTGGTATATATGTCTCCAAATCTGATATGCGCGCCAGTCAGACCACACGCACTCTGAACAAGCTGATCCCACGCTCACTGCTCACAACACAGACACTTCTTCACACATTACTGACCCATCGCTGACCCATCACTGCCCTTCCTAGGTACACGCATGAAGGACACACCAAGCAGCTGATACCTTGGTACCCAGTTCCGCTACACGCTGTTTTGAGACACATGCAGGCTTTGGTGGTACAGAACCCGCCGCCAAAGCTCAGTCCGGCCTCTGGGTCAGCAGCCTTACCATGGCCGCAGCCTTGGGGCCTCTGTCATTGGACACGCTGCGGCATGGCAAAACCCGACGGTCAATCCTATGTCTGACTCAAACACATGTTTGTCCGAGTCATTTCTGCGAATGTGCTGCACCGTCCGCAGACCATACAGGTAGACCGTCATGTCACGCAGCTGCCCGGGTCATTCTTTGCAGCTGCATCTCCAGGGTGCGGGCGCACCTGGGGACGATGCGCTGGGGGCGCAGGCAGGCCACCAAAATGAATGTCAACTAGCAGCAAAATAACGACACTGTTGATTTGCGTCCCCAGCGGGCGCGCCTGGGGATGATGCGCTGGGGGCGCAGGTAGGCCACCATGTCGCGCAGCTCGTCGAAGCTGGAGTGCTCCGAGTAGGGCACCTGCGGTCGAGACAATAGCAGCGGTGAAACGGGGAATCTAGATTCAGGAAGTCACTTTGGTGCCAGGACTGATGTAGCGACAGGGCCGCCCGTGCAGAGGGAATCTCAGCAGCTGCCTGACCGGCCTCCACGGCGAGGGAACAGAGCTGTGAATGCAAGATACGAAAATGCCCTCTACACGGCGCATGTATTCCTTTGAGCACCCCCAGCGCACCTGGTACTGGATGAGGGTGCCCTTCTGGTGGCGCCGCCCGCGCGAGGAGCGGCCGCGTGTGGCGCCCGCCGCCGCCCACCCCGTCGGCCGGAACGACACCTGCCGCGGGACGGGCGGCAGCATGTGTCATTCTCGAGACGTCAGATCAAGGTGTCATCCTCGACAGCGGCGAGCCACAATGCAAGGCCGGGTTGCACGATTGCGTGTTTTGCCTTGGACCAGTTTCTGCATGCACGGACAAGCAGACAAAACCGCATTTTGTCGCAAGCAGGTGGAGACGGTCTGGAAAAAGGGCGCACAATGGTGTTGAAGCGGCCCTTGTAGTGGCGGGCGATGCGCGCCATCGACGCCAGCGTTGTCATTCCCAGCGGCACCGCCTGCAGCGCACAGAAATTGCTGACATTGGCCTGCGCCCCCAGTGGGCACGCTGGCGGAAGTGTGCTGCTGTCGGCAGTCAGCAGTTTCACGACTTTGCAGTGGCGATGCTTTTGTTTAGGCGCCTGGCGACAGCGATGGAACAGACGCACATGTGATGCTTACGTGGATCAGTGAATGCAAGAGAAAAATCCACACATCAGAACTCGCGAAGTGTCAGTACCTGGATGCGTGCCTCGTTCTCGTCGGTGGTGAGCCACTGCGCGTACTCGGGCCGCAGGTCCAGCGCCGCCAGGGTTTTGCGCTTTGCGACACCCACATACACCTGCAGGCGGACAGACATTTTGTGAGAATAATAAAGACCATGTCGACAAGGATACGAAAATCTTCTTCTGCTCGTTGTTAGACACCCCAGGATACAATTCCCACAGGAATGTATCACATGAATGTTCCACTGCCGAACAGATATAATATATATATATACAATGGCCGCAGCACTGCACGGACCAGTTCAGCCATGTTGAGGAAACCACAAATACGTAGGCAATGTTCAAGCATCGCACTGCACCATCTGCTGCACACCTTGAGGCGAAGCTGGGGGGAGGCGCCCCGCGGGATAATAATAATAGATCATCATGTGGGTCCATTTGATGGACATTACATGAAATGAACTGGAAATAGTACAGCTTTTCTGTTGCGCAGCTTTGCTACAGCACACCTTCAGGCGCAGCTGGCGGGCGACCTCCAGGAAGAGGCGCTCTTTGCACGAATCATATCCGCGTGCACCTCGAAAGTGGAAGTGAACACCCCTGGCATAAAACCCTGCTGCCGCACCTTGAGGCGCAGCTGGCGGGCGACCTCCAGGAAGAGGCGCTCCTTGCCAATGGTGTAGCTGCCAAACAGGAACAGCGTGCGCGGGTTGAAGGCCTCCGCCCGCACCGCGTCCACCGCAAAGCGAATGACCTCCACCTGCAGGTATTCGATATTAGAATTGCTGTTGGGTTGATTGAGAAATCCAGGACGTAATTTGCGTGAGCGGGTTGAAGGCCTCCGTCCACACCGCGTCCACCGCAAAGCGATGACCTCTACCTGCAGGTGATCGAGGAAGAACCTCCATGTCTTCTGTACTTCCTGTTCTACAAAATTTTCTAGATGTTTGGGACGCACAACAGGTGCGCGGGCTGCAGGCTTCTGCACGCATCGCATTCACCGCAAAGCGATGACCCCAACCTGCAGAGTCTTGCATAGTCAAATCCAAATTGCAGAACAACCAGTGCAGTACATTACATACTGAAGGCCTCCGCCCGCACCACGTCCACCGCCAAGTGAATTCCCTCCGTTGGACGTGTGTCTCGAAGCCGAGCTTATTGTTTCGAGTTGTTTTGATTATCTGTCGCCTTGTCTTTCACGTTGCAATCTGGCACACCTGCGGCGGGAAGGCGTACTGCGGGCTGCAGCAGGTGGTGTCCAGCACCAGCTGGCAGCAGCTTTGCGGAAGTCGTGGTGACCCCCTGGTTTGATGCAATTTTTCTCCTTTTCTGGGAAAAGTTTGACCATGATTGAGTTGATGATTTATTGGTTTGTTTGAAGCTTTTTCGGTTCCCGTTTTCTGTCTACCGACCTGCGGCGGGAAGGTGTACTGCGGGTTGCAATATGTGGTGTCCAGCACCAGCTGGCAGCGGCCGCGCACTCGCTCCAGGGTGGCCACCGCGGCGTCGCACCGCTGCCAGCGGCAGTCGCCGCTGTGCAGGATGGGCGCCCGCCCCGGCGCCTCGAACAGGACCTGCAGCACGCGCATGTAATTAAATTTGAACAAAAGGCTAACGGAAAAGGAAGTTCTGATGTCGCTGGAGACGCGCCGGTGGCTGCGCTCAAAAGTTGTGCGAAGAGATTGCTCGATGGGCGCCCGTTCCAGCGCCTCGACTAGCACCTGCAGGCCGAAACCCAAAACAGAAATGTGCTAGAAGAAATAAGGTGCATGAATCTGTCGGAGGAGCGAAGCGGTCAGATCGGAGGCGGGGAGGACTCCGCAATATGGATCCTGCCCCGAGCGCCTCGGACCGGACCTGCGGCGTGCACAATTCAAGAGGAAGATCAGGAAAATGGCAATGACAATCTGGGAGACTCTGCAGCCCTGTTTGGCGCTTGCTTGCGCGGCGAGGAGCTCCAGCGAGCACTGATGCGGTGCCGGCAGGACGAGGGGCAGCACGGCCGCAGCGATCTCACACCATGACGGCGCGGGGTAGTGGTCGGGCGGCCAGGGGGGGTGCACATGAACTGGTGGCTCTGTGGCCGATCCGTCACAATCAGCGTATCTTCACACAAGACTAAGTTTCATATGATCAGAATCGATCATAGTTCAAGGATTTCACCATGACGGCACCGGGGCAGTGGTTGGCGTCCAGGAAGGTGCAGCGCACCGCGGCGGGTCGCCAGCCGCCGGCGCCGTCCGCCACCTGCGTCTCCAAGCTGAAGGCCTCGCCCACCGGCATGCACTTCAGCCGCCCCCAGGGCACCTGCCGTGGCGGAACAATACCTCTTCATTGGGTTTTGAAACAACTCCAGTTTTATAGCAATTTCGAACGAGATTTGGACAAGTTTCTGTTGGCACCGTCATTTGCCAGGGTCTCCACGCTGAACGGGTCCCCAGCAGGCACGCACTTCAGGTGGCCCCACGGCTCCTGCGTCATGTAGGACGTTGAAATTCAGGGGTTTGACATCTGGGCTCTGTCGATGCTCTTTCAGTGAGAGCCTCATTCTTGAGCGATGCAGGGATGTCTTCTGGATGTCTGGGCAACAGACAACTTTCCCCGACAGCATCCATCGCATGTGCCCCCACATAACCCGCCAGACAGCGCAGCAACTGACTTTCGATGTGCAGCAGAAAGCTAAAACCCTGGCAATGACGCACCTTGAGGCGGTCGCTGGCCAGCTTGGCGGTGGGCATGGTGCAGTAGATAGGCCCCTTGTTGGTGCTGCACCACCGCCTGCTCAGCCCTGCAGCACATTCAAGAAAAGTCAGCCTGTGACTTTTGTAAGTGCTCGCCCTCCGGCGGCGCAGGCGCTGCGGACCAGATGCCAGCCACCAGAGGAGAACAGAGCAACTGCAGCTTTGCATCGACAGGGTGACGTAGAGCGCAGCTTAGGCGCCACTCAGGGCAGCGCTGCGCGTGCGCTGCTTCTGCTGAGCTTATGGCGGAACGTGCGCCATAATGCCGCAAGGGCACTCTGCCAACAGTAACAAAAGTTTTCGAGTTTCAGGTTACCAGCGATGCCTGCCGCACGCTCACCGCCGTAGTGGTCCGCGTGGAAGTGGGTGAGGAACCAGGCGGTGGCGGGCACGTCGCGCGTCTTGGGCCCGAACTTGTCCACCACCAGCCGGATGCCCGGCAGCAGCTGCCACTCCGGCAGCCAGCCCGCGCCGCCTGCCATTGCGGCGGCCGAGGCTTTCAGATTCCAGTCTCGGAGCCATTGCGCGAGAAATTGCACGTCTGGGCTAAACACAGCTGGCAGAGCTCAGCGAAGCGGATAGCGCCGTTGGTAGAGCGCAGCAACATAGTCTCATGCTCGTGGGAATGACGACGAGTTCATGGGTGTGATGTTTGCGCTGTGAAGCTGCTTCTGCTTGATGGTTGGCGTGAGAAAATGGCTGACACCCGATGATGCAGGGCCGGTGCGGTCCGAGGCCTGCGCTGCAGGCAGCAGCCGCGGCGCCACGTCCGCATCCGCTGGCCGCTCTGCGCCGCCGCCGCCGCCGCCGCCGCGCTGGAAGAAGCGCTCGATGGTGGCGCGCGGCTTGGGCGCCGCCGTGAGGCCGCCCTGCAGCAGGTTGTCAGAGGAGCTGGTGGCAAGGACTGCTCAGAGGACACCGCAAGTCCTCAGCAGGTGGCAGCTGCTGAGGCCATACAGCGTTTGTGTCACGGCACAACCATGACGTGCGAGACGGCCCGCCGGCAGCAGGCAGCAGGTCACAAAGGACGTCAGGCCAGCGGCAGGTGTGCTGAGTGTACTCAATGCATCCAAGGTGAATGATGACGTTCAACGTGTGCAATGCATTCGAGCACCTCAAGGGGCTGCTGGAACTCCGGTGGAGGCGGCCGGCCGCCCGGCGGCGCGAAAAAGTCTGTGATGCGCCTTGGGCCGAAGTCGCCCCCAGCAGGCGGCTTGGCGCCGCCGTGTGCCGCAGCAGCCGCTGCATCTGCAATGTAATTACCACTCAGACGGTGATGCGCGGCAGCCACAAAGCTCCTGAGCAGATGGGCCTTGTCTTTCGCAGAGCAATGCGCATTCGCACGCCGGGGCCTCTACGGCGGGCTGCTCGTCGGCAGCAGCCTTGCCAGGCGCCAGCCCGGCGGCGGCGAGCATGCTCTTGGCTAGAAGTATCATTTTGACACTGCTTGTTGTATGAAAAGACACCTGCAGGCGCAGCCGACTCGATGGCGGGGGGCGCGTCGGCGGGCGGCTCGCCAGGCGCCAGCTCGGCGGCGGCGGCCATGATCTTGCGGCGGCGACCAAGCGCGCGCACGCCCATGGCTTGCAGGTCGGCGTCCGTCAAATTCGGCAGGTTGGCGAAGCAGACGCGCGCCTGGAAATCAGGAAAACTTTGGCAGGATTCATCGAGTGTTTGCTATTGAAATTCAAGCCCGCTAGTCAGCCCCGGCAGGTCGGCAGGTCGGCAAAGCACACTCCTGCATGCAGTTTAGGGAACATGAGCTGAAGCATGAATGAATGCAGTGATGCGACATTGTTCAACGTCTGCTGTTTTCTCATATTAATTGTTTTCGCCAGCTGTATTGTTTGCTGGTCGCCGTCCATCAGCATCGGCGGGCCCGCAAAGCACACGCCCGCCTACGGTCCTGGGACAAGAGGCGTAACTCTTGAAACATATCCGGGGTTCTTCTGGTTGGTGGTTACTATTCCACCAGCTGCACGCCTGCAAATCGCCGTCCACTAGCCGCAGCAGGTCGGTGAAGCAGCGCCAGCCATTTTGCCGAGCACATTGCTACTGCCTGGTCTGCCCCCACAATGAGCTGTGTTTCAGACAGTCTGCTGCGTCACATCGATTCGTTAAAGCACACCTGCGCAAAGACCTCGCAGCAGCCGTCCAGCGACAGCCCCTGCAGCCACTGCTGCACCGCGGCGTCCGCTGACACCGCCTGCTCCCTGCTGCGCTTGCGCTGCTGCTGCGGCAGCTTCCGTCCCGCGCTGCCGCCTGGCGCTGAGACTGCCATACGATACCAGAGACGACTTACACTTAGCGTGCGGCTGAGGGTGATATCCTGGAGTGCATGCAGCGTGCACGTGTGGACATGTAGTCGGCGTCATTTTGCATGTGCTTGTTGGCCTGCACGCGGATAGCAGAGACGATGTACACGTGTGTATGGCACCACGCACGCCTCACAAGAGCAGCAGAGCATGGCAGAGGCGATGAGGGGGCATGAAAACGAGGAAATTGCAAAAGTTGCAAGAACCTCCCTCGCCGCCACTGGGATGTGAGCCCTCGCGGGGGAGAGGTGAGCGGCATGTAAACAGCAAAATTGATTGCAAAGAGTTCTCACCGCCGCTGGCGTGCGAGCCCTCGCTGGCGCCCTCTTCGGCATCTTCATCCGCCCCGTCCGATAGGCATATGACCTCCAACTCGCGGACGGCAGCGGAGGCAGCCGCTGCTCCGCCGCCGCCGCCGCCGGCCCTGCTGCCGCGGCTGTGGGCGCCGGCCGCGGCCCTGCCGCAGGAGCGCACGTGGGCGTCGCGGCCGGCGGCGTCGGGTGCCACGTCGTACAAGTAGTCGCCGCAAGCCGGGCAGAATGCCTGCAGCGTTCAGAGTTGCAGGTGCCTGGAAAAACAACCCGAGTATGCTTGAGAGGCATCTGAACGAGGTGGTTGTGAGGAGGCGCGCGCCTTGCAGGACACGACATCATGCAAAGCACAAGGAGCTGGTGGAGGGTATGCAAAGGCTTTATTGTGTTGGCCTGGATGACGAGGCATGCTTTGTGCGTGCAGCCGCATCAAATTTATGTTTCAGGAGCCATGAACCAGTGGGTACCTCAGAAGGTCATTGGGCCCTGATGGAATGGGCATTCTTCTGAGACGAACGATGTCAAGTATACCTGAGCGGTGCAGGTGCCAGCGCCGCCTGCCAGCTGCGTCAGGCGGGGCTCCTCCCATGCCTGCTGCGCCTGAGACGCCGGCTCAGCCTCCTGCCGCTCCAGCGGCTGCCGCAGCTCTGCAGCTTCGTGCTGCTGCTGCGCTGGGCATTGGGCTTTCGCCTCGGGTTGCGGCGCTTGCGCCAATGGCTGAGCTGCGTGCGGCGGCTCTGCGGATGGGAGCTGCTGAGTTGCATGCTGGATGCTCGCTGCAGGACGGAGCTGTTCCGCGCACTGCCGGCCCGGCATCGCCGGAGCCCGCTGTGCAAGCAGCCGCGTTGGCTGATGACCGCCGTTTGGTGGCTGCCAGTGCAACTGCGGCTGCTGCTGCGGCGGCGGCAGCGGCGGTTGTGCGGCCGCAGCAGCAGTCTGCCGCCGCAGCGCTGGCAGACGCACGTTGGGCTCTGCCTGGCTGTCTGTGAGCCCGCTGGCGCCTGGCGCGGACATGCGGATCGGGCAGCTGGTACATGCCGGCACCAATCCAGGCCTTTGTAGCAGCGCCGGCTGATGCTGCGGCTGCGAGGCTGCCCACGGCGCTGTGCAGGCCAAAGGCTCCCGCTGTGCCATGCCATTGCGCACGCTGCCGCTGTGGCTTCCGCCGGCATCAGCATGCAGCTGGGTGCCGTGGACGCCGCCGGCCGCTGGTGGCGCCGCACAAACTGCAGCCTGCCAAACGGCGGGCGTGGCACATGCTGCTGGCATTGCTGCTGCGCCAAGGCTGTTGCCGTACTGCTGTTGCGTTGCTGCCGACTGGCTGTTGGAGACATCTTGCAAAACGCCGGGTGCTGCTGGCTGCCGGCTCTGCGCGGCAGCTGTGGCATGGTTGCCAGGCGGCAGCGCTTGAGGCCGCTGGGGATTCACATGCGCGCCGTTCCGGCTGCCCTGTGGCGTGACGGACGCCCCGAGAGGCCTGCTGTACTTCATTCTGGCCATTGCGCCGAGGCTGCTGATGGCGCTTCACATGTCGGCACCTTGGCCTGAAACTACGTCTTCTGAGGCCAGCAAGCCAGTTCAAATCAATCCTGATACTGCCTAGAAGCACATCCGGATGAAAGCTGCGTCATTGTTTCGCTGCACAGTCAGTTCCGACACCAAAATGTAAAGAAGGACGGCGTCAGGCTATGCGCTGCTGGCCTGACAGCACGCAGCGAGACACCATTCGTTCGTGTGAGCCCACCGTCAAGAAAACTTACTGCAATCTCTGACTGCTTACACGATGCACCATACAGCAGCTGGCTGGCTTCAAGTTTGAAGCCGGGACTCTACTGCACAGCGTTCCTTGATCGTCCCCTGCACCCGACGCTCTCGATGGTCGGGCTGCGCGCAGTTTCACATGCCGCTCGGCTTGACGTGAATGCTCAATTGATGATAAAGAAATCTTCCTGCACTATTGAAGACAGCGCGCTCTGTATTGGTGTACGAGGCTTTTTACAATGTCGCTCTACCGAAGCACCACTGAGCCTCGACGGTCGTGGTTCACCGTCACTCCACACGACAGATACAGATTCGATGGAGGGCTCCAGGACAGATTCGAAGCGCCAAAAGCCAGCATCCAGTTCAGCTCAGCCGGTGGGAATGTTTGTCACACTCACGCCACGGGATGTATGTGTTTGCAATTTTGCTGATCAAAACTGGCACAACTCATGACTGATTGAACGTTGTCAACAGTGTTTGTCTTTTGTCTTTCATTTTATCTTGAAGAGTCTCGGTTGCCACGACCAAAAGGTGTGGCTGAAGGATGGAGTGCTGCCGCGCACAGGCACTTGCATTTACGGCCTGAAGACCAAGCCGTGCCTGCGGGTTCTCAGGTGACTTTCCTGTACTAAGTTACGACGATGAAATCGTTCAGATCTTTGCCCACGTCGTTCAATTCCATGTGGAACATGCAGCATGATCTGTCATTGCTTGTCCGGCGACGTTTCTGGCGGCGCCATCACCGCAGGACGGAATTTGAGCGGCGGGCGGCGCAGGATAATGCCCGCCAGGAGGACAGGACGCGCGCCAAGCCCGGCGGCCGGCGGCACAACGCGCAGCGGGACTACCTGCTGCACATGGACGCAGAGTCCCGCGGCGACCGCAGCTTTGAGCAAGTCGTGGTGCGTACTATTGCTTGGTGCTGCGGCATCGGCGGCGCAGCAGATGCAGGGCGATCAATGACTCGAAGAGTCTTTTCAACGGTGCTGGGACCTTGTTCGCGACATTCACCCACCATGCGCCCTTTCTCATTGTACTCGATCCTGATGGGCGCTGCTTCCGCTGCAGCCAGACGCCTGGCGTCAAGCGCGTCAGCCAGCAGCCCTTCTGCTCGGTAGAGTGGCCGAGCTACAGAAGCAGACAGAGTGAACACGCCAAATAACTGTAGAACCATTTGAGGAGCCATTCTGCCGCGCTGTGCGCAGGCGCGCAGCATCCTGCGCTGCCAGCACAGCCAGCGGGCATCGTGGGCGCGTGGGGAATCGCCGGACAGCCCGCTGCGCCACCCGTGGCGGGAATACCAGCGCCCGGCCACCGCCCCCAGCAGCCCCATGCGACAGGCGCCCTACGAGCGCCCCGGCACAGGCCGCCTATTTGCGCCTGCCGGTGAGGCCGCCAAGTGCACCTTGCGCACAGTTGCCAGAACAGGGGATCCCTGTGCTGCTTTGGCACGATGCTGCAGCAGCTTTCCGAAGGAAGATGCGTTTCACACTTTTTTGCAAGCTTTCCTGGACCCACGACAGGCATGGTCGCCGCCTGGACACGCAGCACGCGCTGGCAGCGCGCGACCTACGGTTTTTCAGCACAGTCTGAGATCTACAACTGCCCAGAAACCAGTCTATCATGCATGTCGGCATGGTCGCTGTGACCAGCCTGGACATGGAGCACGCGCCGGCGGCGGCCGACTCCCACCCGCGGCATCGAAGTTTTCCTCTTTTCTTTCACAATGAATGACTGTGAACTGTAGGCATGGTTGCCGCGACCAGCCTGGACATGGAGCACACGCCGGCGGCGGCGGACACCCACCCACGGCACGCGGCGCGCGCCGCCTTCGAGGCGGGCCACGGCGCTTCGGAACAGCAGAAAGGGCGGCGGCTCAACGGCTTCGTGCGGGCGCGGCCTGACACCCGCGTGCTGATCGGCGCGCACCACGCCGCGGAGGACACACTGCTGCGCGACTGGCCGCACGGCCTGCCGGTGAGAGCGACGCTGCCCCCTGGTAGCTAGGGCAGGGCTCACGACAGCCTCCTGTCAAATGTGGCCCTTTGGCAATAGAGACGATGCCTCTGCCCTGTGTGGCGACAAGGATGACCGGGGCGGCGGCGCGCTGTGGTACCTGCAGCGGTGCGCGATGATCGACTGCATCTCGCCATTTCAACTTGTGTCAATTCCTCCCTGCAGACCAGCATGCTGCGGACAGCGAGGTCAGAGGGGCTGGACGTTGGGCCGCTGGGGTTTGGCATTGCCGCCAAGGGGTATCGCATCCCAGCATGCTGACAGATCACAAGGGAAGGTGTCGCAAAGAATGCTCTCGGCAGCATATAGGTAGCAGGTGGTGGCGACAAGTTCGTTGCAGCGCGCCAGTGTGCCAATGACTTGTTTGTTTGTTACACGGTGACAGCCGCTGATAACCAGGCGGCCCACCTGATGCCTGTCACAGGCACGATATTGACGGAAGCATTACAGCTGCTGCATTCACACGATTTGATCTGTAACCAGACTCAAGAGCTGTCAAATGTTCCCTTCTCGTTCAACAGAAAGACAAACAGGGGCTGGAAGTGACCACGTCGAAATCTCCAGCAGCTGAACCCATGGCCAGCTGCCTGAGACTTGCCCACCTGAGAAAATCGAGGCAGCCGCCCCATGGAACACACGAATGTCTACCTACGCCGGACGTGCTTCCCAAATGGCTGTGGCATAGCACGAGCCACGACTTCCTTACTGCCCTGCTGGCTATCACTCCAGATCCCAGACGGCCACTGCCGCATCGCCTCACACAGCGCTGCTACTGACACCAAGCCTGAGACATCCCAAATCCTCTGCAGCAAATCGCCCAGCTCAATTAGGGGAGCCCACCGCTGCCACTTCCACCCATCTGTGCTGCCATCCTTGCAGCCGCCGTGCAACTCAGAGGTCAGCCCGACCGCAGCAGACCGCTGCAACGGCAGCGGCACTTGCACCCCAGCCCGCCGCCCGCTGGCGACTGCGCCCGCTCACTGCGGCAGCTTCGATCCTGGATGTAGGTAGGCGGCGGGCCCAGACGCGGCAGTGTCCCTGGGTGCGACATGCAGCATCGCACGGCAGGCGGCAGGTGGCGAGACGCCGGACTTGGGGCCTTGAAGCTGGTCCCGGGATGCGCTGGAGGCGTGAACACGCTGGAGGTCGCAGCTGAGCGTGCACACCCGGTACAGACCAGCCCCTTGACCTTCCACCTTCCACCTGCGCACGGCAGGAAGGCTGGAAGCTGCGCCACTTTGAGAAAACACGGTCAAAGGAAGCAGTTGAATTGCATTGGCAGCTGCGGCAAGGCGGACAGCACACGTCAGGCAGTGCCCATGGCATGGGCGTGGTGCGAGATGCAGCTGCGGGGCTGGATCTGCATGGCACGCTGTCTGCCGAAAGCTGATGCGCAGGCTCGGACGCACCACCGGGCACCTCCACAGCGGTGATTGTTGCAGCCCGCTGCCCGCCCTGCACGCAGCAGCAGTGTGAGCCAGTCGGCATGCACGGTTGGGCCCGCAGCCGCGTCCAGCCGTTTCCGCACTGGCAGTCGCAGCAGCAGCGGCAGCTGCCGCCCTGCGGTGAGCCGTCACGCCAGATGGTGCGCCGACCGTTGCGACGGGATGGGGCCACAGCCTCAGGCAGCATCAAGAGGAAAGGAAGGCAGGCAGACAGTCCTTACCTGGTGTGAGCGGGACTGACGACTGCACACTGCATGAGACAGCTGGTGTGCGCATGGAGCCAGATGGGGCCCACCACGTTGTGTGGCATGATGCACAGCATGATGACACATCGGCACACAGGGCGACGCAACAAGACAGTCAACCAGTCACAGCCGTGTGCCAAGGCTGACTGTGGGCAAAGCGATGCGCAGCGTGCCGTCAAGCCTCTCGTCTCAGGTACTCGCGTCGGCGAACCCTGCGGCGGCCACCGCCGCCGCCGCCGCCCGCTTTGCCTCTGGACCTGCAAGCACAGAGACACACACACGGCAGCATTCAGCAGCAGGACCATCACTACCACTGTACATGGCAACAGGCTTCGAACATCAAACATGCACAGCAGCACCTGCTGGACGTTGTCGCATTATGCTGACACACAGGAAGCAAATGACCAAACGACAAGAAAGCGCTTCCTCTAGAATTTGGGTGCGGTGTGGTGCAATGCGGGAGCTGGAATTTGTTGGCAGGCCGGACCCAGGGCCGCCTGCAGCATGGCGTGCTTGCGCCACAGCGCCAGGCACCGCGGCTGCGCCGCCACCGCCGCCGCCGCCAGCTCTCGTTCCGCTGACCTTGACACCTGCACAAATGCAGGGCGGTGTCGCATTGACGCTGTGCTCCATGTGCACACCATGCGATGATCAGCATGAGCACGACTGCGCCGCCGCCGCCGCCACCGCCAGCTCCCTTTCTGCCACCTTGGACACCTGCACACGGAAGAATGTCGCTGCAGCATCGTGTGGCATGCTGTCTATGGCTCTTGAAGAAGCAGCGGGCACCGCGGCTGCGGCACCGCTGCCGCCGCCAGTCCCCTCTCCGTAGACTTGAACACCTGTATGGACGAAGTGCAAGTATCACAATGACGCTGCAGAAATTGCAGCGCAATTGCGCCGCCATGGCCGCCGCCGCCAGGTCCCTCTCCGCGGACTTGGAAACCTGCACAGGCAACAGCCACAGGCTGTCCCCATGGCATCGGCCCACTCCTGCGTCGCTGTTCACCGGTCACGCTGTTCACTGGTGGGTAAGAAGGGATCGTGATGCCTCGCAGCTGCCGTCCGTCACCAAACAAAAGTTGGCAGTCAATGCTGCCGCGCGGCCAGCCAGCGCTGCCGGCCCCCCTTGCCGGCACTCGGTGCCTGTGTGTCCCTCCAAGCTTGATATGCACTGTAAAGTGCAGAGTGTCCCGCTTGTGTGAAGCCGCAAACCTGCGCCGCCAGCTGCAGCGCCTGCTGCCAGGCGGCGGGCGGCGCCGCGGGTCGGCTCCGCACCAGCGCCCCTGCCGCCAGTGGCAGCGCCCACGCCGCCCATTGTGCGTCCGGCGGTCGTCTGCACACACGTCGCAATCACATCCTTGACTCTTGATGAATTGACGCTATGTTCACTGTCAACCGAAATGCAGGACGGGCGCAAGACGACTGGCAGATTTACCTTCTGTCAAGTGTGTGTGATGGCGCAGTGCTTTCAATCTGTAACTTTTCATACTGTGCCTGACGCACCTCGAGGCGACAGACAGCAGGAAGTCGGCGACCGCCGGCGTCGGCTGCCGTGCGGCCGCCGCCGCTTCCGCGACTTCCGCTACTTCCTGCGGCAGCAGCGCCGGCAGCAGCGGCGCGAGCGCGGCGGCGGCGGCGGCGCCGTCTCGCACCGGCGAGCCTGCCAGCGCCTCACAGAGTCGTACGTCCTGCACAATTCGCGTCAAAGGATCAGATCAGGAAGCTGTTCAGTGGAAGGCTTTGGGAAGCAGGGTCGCCAAGCGTGCATTGGACGGGACAAAGACAGGCACCAGAGGGGCGCTCTGCAGCCACCTGCAAACATGTGAACTAAGCTGTCAGCGCCGGCAGCGGTCTCTGCACGCTGTGTCATGGTTTGAGAGGATGCATCACACCTCCACTGGAAGCAGAGCCGAAGCCAGCGTCGGCACGCGGCGCGACTGGCAGGTTGCCAGCAGCCGCCGCACCATCGCCATGAAGCCGCCAAAGCGCCGCCGCCGCTCCGTGCCCGCCGCAGCAGCGGCCTCCACAGATTTTTCAGCCGCGCTGCTGGGCGCAGCAGCTCCCTGCGGCAGGGCAGCCGATGCTGTCTGCGGCACCAGCGCGGCAGCAGCGGTGACGCCGCCAGCAGCGTCCCAGCCGCCCCAGCCGGCCCCGCTGGCCGCCTCTGCCTCAGCCTGGAGGAGGATATGCACACGGTGACGTGTCACTGCGTGTGTCCTCAGCAATGCGGCCATGTAAGACCTTGGTGAGCCGAAGTACCAAAAACTAAGCCGGACTGCCTTGCCGGAAACCAGGGCACGACAGGGCGATTGGACACGAGTGATGGAGGACAAAAGCCTTTGCAGAAGAGCGTGCAAGGTCGTTCTCGCACCTCGAACGCGGCTGCTGTTGGTAGCTGCCCATTGGCGGGCGCCAACTCGGACGTCAGCGCCGCCGCCGCCAGCGTGAGCGTCTCCCGCCACATGTGCCGCTGTACCATCGGGTCGCAGCCTGTGCATTTCAGCTGAGCGTCAGTCTGGAAAGTGGCGCGCATCAATTGACGCGCATCCATGCAGGTCCGTGCCACCTCACGGCTGTCTAGGTGGCCAACATTTTGCGCCGCTTCGAGATTCTGATGGCCACCTGCAGCGCCAAGGGCGTTGTCACCGTTGCAAAAACCATAACAAGACACGAATGCTGAATGCCACCTTTCAGAAAGGCCGCACCTTCGGCCAGGGAGACGGCGTGCTCGGCGGCGGCGAACGCCGCTGCGCCGTCGCACACGAGCGCCGAGTACGTCGCCAGGTTGAGAGCTGCATGGGCGCGCTCCGCGGTTTCTGGCGCGGCGGCGTCGGCGCAGACGCCGCCGCCATGCCGCACCTCCCCCTCGTCCAGGGACGCCGCCGACGAGTCTTCGGCCGGCCTGCGGTCAGCGTTTCAACAACTGGTAAACGGCAATTGGCAGTAGGCATCAGAAAAATACGAGGCAACTCGTCGGCCGGCCTGCAAACAGCGCCAGAGGCAATCTGCAACCGGGCAGCTACTGCTGTCACCGCCAGCTCATCACCAATGACGGAGGAGTCGTCTTCAGGCGCGCATGGTGAACGCTCCAGATAGATTGCGAATAGGCAACCGCATGCCGCAGCCTAACGAGCTGTGTCAGCGTTGAAGCCGAGAAGCGTCCGCGGCATGTGGATGGACAGAACAAGCTTTGCGCTCTACCCAGACAGGAGCACCTGGTCATCCACTAATCGAAGTTGTGCATGCAGGTATGCTGGCAAAGAATGAAATGCATTTGGCGCCTCACCCGGTGTCCTCTTGTGGCGGCTGCGCCAGGCGCCAGAACGCGCTCGCGACCGTTGCGGCGTCCGGCGCCTGGCCGTCATCAAATTCACCAGCGCCTGCAGACTGGAAGGAGCGCTGCCCCGAGCCGCTGCGGCCGCCGGAGTGGCCGCCGCCGCCGCCGCCAAGGAACGCCGCCGGGTCCCGTACCCAGGGAACGGTGTCGTTGGGCGTGTCAGGCGAGGTGTCAGGCGAGGTGGAGTAGCGGAAGCAGCCCTTCGGCGCCGCTCTCCTAACGCGGCGCGGTGCGGCCCGTGGCTGGCTGACAGGCAGCGTCTCCCCCGGGATCTCGCCGGCTTCCGGCTCCTCGGACTGCAAGGACGCCGCAGCTTTGGCCGCCGCCGCTACAAGGCCGGCGGCAGCGGCGCCGACCCGCCCACGCGGCGCGCGGCTGCAGCTGTCTGGGCTGTGGCTGCGGCTGTGGCTGCGGCTGCGACTGGAAGAGCCGGACGTCCACGAAGCGGAGCTGCCACTGGAATGGGATACAGGCCTGCTGCGGCTGCGGCTGCGGCTGCGGCTTGTGTCGGAAGACCGGTCACGGCCGCGGCTGCAGCTCCAGCTGCTGGAACTGCTGCTGGCGCTGCCGCTGCCGCTCCAGCTGCTGCGGCTGCTAAAGCTCCTGCCCAGGCCGCCGCTGCGGCTGCGGCCGCGGCTGTCCGGGCTCCTGCTGCCGCGGCGACAAGTGCCCCGCGGAGCGGACGGCCGGCGCCACTGCCAGCGCCACCGCTCGCGCCCGTACGCCAGGCCGTTGTCGCAGGCGGCGGCTGACAGCAATGACGCCGCAAGCGTGGGCCCGCCGCCCTCGGTGCGAAGCGCCTCCGCCGCCAGGGCGCCGTACGCCGCCTGCGGCAGCTGACAGCGGGGCCCCCCCGCCGCCTCGCCGTCCCCGCCGCCCGCCGCGGCGTCCAGTGCCGCCTCCACGGAGGCCACCAGACGCTTTGCGGCCTGCCACGCGGCGCGCCACGCCTGCTCCGGGCTGCATTCTGCGCCGCCGCTGCCGACGTCGCCGCCGGCGGCGGCGTCGGCAATGCAGCGCGGCAGCGCCGCCGCGGCCGCCTCGTGCACCGCAAACAGGCCCAGCTCCTCGCAGCCCTGCGGCCACGGCACCGCCGCCCAGGCGCGCAGGTCCGCTCCCGACAGGCCGCCGGCGGTGCCGCTCCCGCCGTCTGCGGCGCTGCTGCCGCGGACTCTGCCACTGCCCGGGGCAATGCCGCCGTTGGTGGCACTGGCCGCAACCTCAGGCGGCGGCCGTGGGGCGGGGCCATGGCTGGTGACGGTCCCCAGCAGCCGCACAGCCGCCTGGGAGGTGGCCAGGCCGGCGGCGTGGGCCCACCCCGCCGCCGGGGACAGCGGCGCCGCCGGCTCCAGCCCATCTGCGTACTGGGCCGCGAGGCCCGCCGCCGTCGCGCGGGGGTGCGGCCCGGCAGCAGCGGCGCCGCCCGCCGGCGCCAGCGGCAGCAGCTGCCGCGCCGGCAGCAGCGGCGGCTGCCCAGTGGCAACCGCCCAGCGCAGCAGCGTCAGCGACAGGGCCTGCGCTGCGCGTGCCGCGCTCGGCGCCGCAACGGCGTCAGCGCTGCTGCTGACCTGCAGCAGCGGCGGAGCAAGCTGCGTCAGCATCGACCTTTCCCTGTCTCTAGGTATCAAATGTGCTGGTCATGGAACTGCCCAGGCATTGCTGTGCATCGAGTGCAGGTGCAGGGAGTGCTCACAGGGTGCTGCAAGTTCGGGATGTTCCGGAACCTGCCTCCAGGGGTGACAGAAGGTCGATGCCGGCGATGCCGCTGCCGGCTAGCAGCCGCAGGATCTGGTTCACACGCGAATGGCAGCTGGCAGGCGGCGGCGCTGCCAACTCCAGGGCCTCCGCCGGCTGCGGCAGCCCGAGCCTGTGCGCAGTGGTGCTATTGTCAAATCTGCTGTCCAATGATGTAGTTGTGGCTTGCGTCCTCGAATGAATGGGAGTTGTGCTGATGTGCCGCAGCAGAACAGACTCATGACAAGCACCCATCAGCGAAACACAGCATCTGCATCCATGGGTGCTCCGCAATCAGGATGTCGCGGGCAACCCATCGATTGAGGAGCAGCCACAGATGCGAGAACGTCAACAGAGCGGCAAAGGGTGGATGTGCGTCCGAGGCGTCGCTTGATCGAGCTGTCAGCAGCGTTGCCCTTGGCAGCCGCTTGCAGATGCTTTTCTTCCGGGAGTCATTTCGTCGCGGAAGCCCTGAGCTGCGCACTGCCTGCACTCGGCATGGTACACCGCGCACTGCTCGAGCTGCGACGTCGAATATGCAGGAGCAGCTAGGCAGCACTGGCCACCAACATGCAGTGGCCCACCTGTGAAGCACCGCCGGCGGCAGCGTGCCGGTGGCCGTCAGGTGTGCGGCGGAGAGCCACAGCACCGCCAGAGCCTCCCGCTGCCCCCGCAGCCCCAGCAGCAGCGCGCGGCCGGCGCCGTCGCCGGGCGCAGCCTCCGAGTTCGCCGCTGCACAGCGCGTGAACCGGAACGTTCAGCATTGGTCGGACCTTCTCACATCGACGACGGGAAGGTTCTATAGGGGGGTGCAGCTAGCTTCAGCACAAAAGAGCACAAAATCGTCATGCAGTCCTCAGGAGCCCGCATGCTTATGCCATTCCAATCGATGACAGCGGAGCTCCTTGCCGGAGACCTGGCGGCCGTTGACAGCAGAGCTCCTTGTTGCAGACACGTTGGCGGAACCCGGTTCCAGTCACCTGCCGGGCGGGCGTTGGCGGCGCTGGGAGGCAGCGAGGCCGCATCGCGCAGCAGCCCGGCAAGCCAGGCGGCGGCGGCGGCCGTCTGCCCCGCGGCCGACCAGGTCGCCAGCAGCCGCAGCGTCAGGTCCAGTAGGCAGCCCGCCTTGTCGCCTGCAGTACCTGTTTGGGCAGCATGTGGGCATTGAGGCAAAAGGATGGAGGCTGCAGGGCTCGGACTTGAAGGAGCAACTCTGCAGCGTCTGAAGTTGCTACGAAGTGCAAGTGACCACTGGTCGCTGCCGAGGCAGGCCCCCTGCAGAAAACGCGCCAGACACGCGCTGGCGGAGCTTCCTAGCCAGAAAGCGAACCCACAGTCGGCCATACCAGGCGAGGCGGAAAGCGGACCTAGGAAGCTGGCGCTGCCATGCACGGCTACGATGCCGCGCTGCAGGGTGGACACCGCGTCCTGCCACCGCTGCGCCGCGTCTGCCGCTGCGCACCAGACCGCATAGCTGCCGGGAGCCGCCGCTGCCGCCGCCGCTTGCAGCTGCCCTGCTGACGCGGCAGCCTCGGCAGCGCCCGCCCCGCTGTCCTTCCGCGTCTGCTGCTGGAGGGGCTGCTGCTGGCCGGCGGGGCCACCTGGCTGCGCTGCCGCCGCGGCCTGCAGCAGCTGCAGCTGCAGCAGGTGCAGAGGCTCCGCCGCCGGCAAGCTAGACAGCTGCCCCCGCGGCTCCAAGAGCGCCCGCTGCACATGGGAGAGGGCCGCTGTCAGGCCGGCGGCGGCGCCGCTGGCGCCATTGAGAGGCCGCAGGTGCGCGATGGCAGCGAGGCACGCCTCCTCCGCCGAGCCGGCCGTTTCAGCAGCCTCGCCGGGCCGCCGCATGGCTGCGCAGCCCAAGCCGGCTGCCGCCGTTGGCTGTGGCACCAAGGCCACAGCGGACGGCTGGGCCGTTGTTTCAGGCGCTACCGCCTGCGGGTCTGCCTGGCTAGCGGGCTGCGCGGCTGGAGCCTCCGAAAAGTAGCGCCCTGTGCGGGCGCCGTTGACTTGGTGCGCCCGCTCCCGGCCGTCACCGCCTGGCAGGAACAACATTTTCATATTCCAAAGGCAGTCACACAAGGCAGTATCACTGTCAGCAAGCGCGTTCACCATGACGAACTTGCAGCGTGGACAGGGTTTGGAGCAAGCAAGCACCTTGCCGGCCCGGCTCAGGCAGCAGTTGTTCCAGCGGCGAGGGCTCCGCTGACCCCGCGGCGGTTAGTGCGGCTGCCCTGTATGCGGGAGCGACGCGGTGCGGCGTGGGCTGTCCCGGCTGCCCCAGCAGGCCGGAGGCTGGCGCCGCATTGTGCAGCGAGACCGGCGCATCGATTACCTGCAGATGCACAAAGTGCAAGTCCTAATGCCGGTGTTCAGGGTCGTGATGTCAGAGCAGCGCAGGCCCAGCGACACAGTCACCTGCAGCAGCACAGGTTCTGAGCCTTGCGCCAAGCTGGCAGCCTGCGCGATGGCAGTGCCGGCACAGCAGCTGCCAAAGAGCAGTGCACCTGCCTGATTGTATAGGGACTGCCTCATCACAAGTTTACGATACGAGCATCCGGTGGTTCAGTCGCACCTGCTCCCGCTGCTCAGGCGGCACGAGGCGGCGCCACTTGGCAGGCGGCGCTGCGCCGCCGGCGCCGCCGCCCGGCAGCGGCCGCCGGGAGGGCACTGTGCGCACCGCGCGACGCGCCAGTGCGTCCATTTCAGCCGCCTTGGCCGCCAGCGCAGACTTGCCCGGCTTGCCGCCCGCCCTGTTGCGAAGATGACACATGACTGCTTGACAGCCGCTGCTGAGGAAGCTCATCCGCTGCGCTGGCGCTGCAGAATACCGTGGAGACAGCGTGCAGCTGCGTGCTTGCATTCCCAGGTTACTGCAGCTACAATCTATTGTTGCAACTGACGATGGGAGTGATTCAGCAGTAGGGACTCGATTCTCGAAGAAACACTCAGAAATGTTTGTCCGCATGGTAACAGAACGCGGCGCTGCTGCGCCGAGGCGGGCGGCAGCGCATTGTTGAGAGAAGGAGTTGAAATTCAGTAAAGAGTCAATTGGCCCCAATTTTCCACAAGATTGTAGACGTCCTGCAGCACCGCAGCGGGCGGCAGCGCATTATCGGCGCTCATCTGGTAGGATAAGTGTCTTTCAAACATTCGCAGGTTCGAAATCACACCTGTCCACGAGGTTGCAGACAACCTGGAGCATGGCGGCCGGTGGCAGCACATAGTCCGCGCGCATCTGGTGGGAGGATCAGGCGCCTTTGATTGGAGAAGCAAAGAAACAAAACGTAATCTGGCGCCTGTGACCGGAGAAGCAAGGAGAACAACAGAAACGTCACCTGTCCACGAGGTTGTAGAAGTCCTGCAGCACGGCGGACGGCGGCAGCGCATAGTCCGCGCGCATCTGGTAGGCGCACGCGGCGTCGCGGCAAGCACCTCGCACCGCCGTCTCGAACGGGCACAGCGGCCACGCCGGGTCGATCGCGTGCGCAAATGTGGGCGACAGCAGCGGCAGCCGCGCGACCGTCTTGTACGACTGGCACAGCCTGCGCAGTGGGCGCAGGAAGGAGGGCCTTGCTTATATTCCCGGTCTCAAACAATGTTCAGCAAGGTCCGGCACCGCGAGCAGCAGGGATACCCGAAAGGCATGGCGCTGGCTGAACGGCGGCAGACCCCATCGTGAGCTGGTCGTTAGGTCCAAGCAACCGGGGCAGTGGCCAAACATCCTCAGATAGGTTGCAACACTGGCACAAGCGTGGCAGGTAGCGGAGTGTCTTTCTCACCTGTAGGAGCGGAAGCTCAGCAACGGGCTGGTGTACGCGTTATTCTTGCCGGCCGCCGCGGCGCCGGGCTGCGGCGGCGCCCGCACCAGCAGCGCTTCCTGCAGGTGGTTCCGCTCCGCTGGCGGCCGCCGCAGCAGCTCGCCAAACAGGCTGGGTGCCGCCAGGGGACTGTATGTCGCCTGCAGTGGATGACACAAGGGCCGCCGTGCATGTGTGTGAAGAATGAGCAACGAGCGAAGGCTGATCTGAGAACGATAACCACCGGGGTAGCTCAGAACCAGGCCCTGCAAGGATAACACCAAACAACCAACAACAAGTCGCAGTCTCGTTACGCACCTGGGCCGCGGCGGCGAGATTCAGCGGCGCCGACAGGCCCAGCTGCTGCACGAGGGGCGTCCCCAGGTGTTGCCGCGGCTGCGGCGCCGCTTTCGGTGGCGCCCGCCGCAGCGGCTGCATGTCCGGGAACGCCTCGCTGGCGCCCGAGCCCGCCGCGGCAGGGGCCGCGCCGCTGGACTTTGGCTGGCCCCGCGCCGCTGCGGGCGCCGCAACCGCCTGCTGTCCGTCGGTGCCGCGGCTGCCTGCCGGCAGAGAATCTGCGGCAAACGAGCCGGAGCCGGCTGCCAAGCGGACGGCAGCGCTGCCAAGGCTGTTTGCACCAGCCGTCGCTGCATCTGCTGAGATCGTTCCATGCCACTGCGCTCTTGCAGCGGCTGCCGCTGACGCTGGTGCGGGAATGGAGTCGCCCGCGGGCTGGCCAACAAACCGATGCCGATCCGGCACAAGTTCCGTGGATGCTTGCTGCGCGTGGGCGGATGCTTTGGGCATCCCAGCCTGTCGGCTGCCGCCTCGTTCCCTGCTGGCGCTGGGTTCCCGACTGCGGCAGCCACCCCGGCCCGAGCTGCTGCGCTGTCGTCCACCGCGGCCGCGGCTGCAGCTGCGGCTGAGAACGTCCCTGCCACCTTGGCGTCCATTGCGGCCGTCGCTGCGGCCGCGCTGCCGGCTGCGGCTGCGGTCACGCTGCCTGCTGCGGCTCCTGCTACGAGAGTCACAGCCGCCTTGCCGCCCACTGCGATCGCCGCTGCGGCCCCGCTGCCGGCTGCGGTTCCTGCGGCATACCGGGCTGCGGCTGCAGCTGCGCGCCCGACGCCGCTTGGCCAATGGTGACTGCCGCCGCCGCCGCGACGGCGGAGTGGGAGAACGCTGCCGGGGCGTCTTCGACCGCCGCCGGCGAGCTGCTGTTGACGAGCGCTGCTTGATGGCGTGCGCTGGCGACTCTGCCGGCGCAGGCGATGGCGACTTGCCGGCTGCCGGCCTGCCAGCGGATGCGGCCTTGCCGTCCCGCCGGCTGGGCGGCTTGGGGGAATCTGGCCGGCTGCGGGGCTGCGGCGAGGCCTGGCGGCTGCGAGGCTGCCTGTTGCCGGCGGCTCGCCCATTCGGCTGTGCAGCTCCTGCCAGCTGTTGTCGCGCCTTGGCTGGGTTCGCAGCCCGGGCTTTGTCGGCCGAGCCGCTGCCGGCTGCACCCTGCAAGCTGCCTGGCTGATCTGCAGGCTGCTGATCCTGCTGTGCGCTGCCGGCAGCGGCTGGGGACCCTGGCTGCTTGGCAGGTGCAGCACCTGCCGTTCCTGCGTCCACTTGAGCAGGCTGCTGCTGCCGCCGATGATGCTGGTCGGGCGCCGCAGGGGGCGCAGTTATTGCTGCCACAGCTGCAGGTTCAGCTGGCAGAGCCTTAGCCGGGCTGTTGAGCTGGCTGTCGGTGCCAGAGGCTGCAGGGAGGGCGGCGGCAGCCAATGGCGCAAGCTGTGCTGGCGCCGGCCGCTCCGCTGGTGCGGCAGCATCTGCAGACACAGCAGGTGCAGAGCCCTCCACGGCGGCATCGATTTCCAGCACAACTGGAGCCAGCTGCAGTGGCGGTGGCGACGCAAGGTGCGGCCACGGCGGCGGCGGCTGCGCCGGCGGCGCCGCCGGCCGCGGCAGCGGCGGCAGCGGCAGCCCGCGCCGCTGCAAAGTTGCCGCGACATCCCGCTCCGCCGCGTCAATACGCGCCCGCAGCAGCAGCTGCCGCCGGAGGCGCGCCTCCTCCCCCACCTGCTGCTCGTACAGCGCCTGCTGTGCCGCCGTGTCTGCTGCTCTGCTTGCGGCCTGGGCCGCCGGCTCGGCGGGCGGTGCATCTGTGCCCGGCGGCACGGCTGCGTCACCTGCAGCAGAAAGTATCAGTTGCGTCGGTGCAATGCTGCAGGACGGTGAACAGCTCGAATCAGAGGCGAGGATGCCACCACGAATCGAGCTGTGACGCAGCGCGAAGCTGCTTGCATGCACCAGTGCAATGCAAAATCTTGCGACAAACCAAACACCAAAAAAGGAGGCCGGACCTGACTGCACGGATGAGGTGTGCTCAGCAGCATGTTCCCCCGGCCCTGCCGCTGCCGCCTCGCCGCCGGAAGCCGCTGACGCCGAGTTCGAGCCCGACGACCGTGACCTACTGTCGAACGAGGTGCCACTCGAGTAGCTGTCGCCCGAGCCATCCGTGCTGTCGCCGCTACCGCTGCCGCTGCCGCTGTCACCCCTGCGCGCCGCCGCAGGACTGGCCGGGGCGTCGGCGTCGCTGCTGGCGCCGTCGCCGGCGGGGGTCGCCGCGCCCGCCGCCATCATGTCGTCGTGGAATGACGACAAGAACTGGTCCACGAGCGCCGTGACGTCGGTCTGCGGCTCGGAGGTGGCGCCGTCGCCTGCCGCCGAGGCCGCTGACGGCTCTGCGGCTGCCGATTCGGCCTGCTGCCGCTTGGCCGCCTGAATCTTGGCCTCCAGCGCCTGGAAGGAAGGGTCTGAATTGTAAAGCCTCAGTCTTGCTGATTGGGACATCGCAGCATGTTAATGCTGCCAGAATGAGATCAAGACAGAAGTACAACAAGACACTGGCCCTCAGTAAGACTGATGAGCGTCACAGCATGCCCAAGCCGACAGATTGAAGACGTCAAGCGCACTGACCTGGATGTGGTGCCGCAGCGTCTCGGCATCCGTCGGCGTCAGTGGCTTGCCGCCGCCGCGGTGGTGGTGGTGACCAGGCCGCCGCGCCGGCGTGGCGGGCTTGCGTCCTGACGCTGCCGGCTCTGCCGCTCCGCCACCGGAAGCGGGCCGCCTGCCGCGCGGCCGCGCCGCGGCCGCCCTGGCCGGCGAGCTGACGGCGCGGGCGGCCGCCTCAGCGCCAGCGGGCGCTGCGGCTGCTGCCGCTGCTGCCGCCGCTGCTGCTGACGAGGCCGGTGTGCCGTGCGGCCGCGGGCTGTCCTCGAAATCCTCGTCGTCATCGTCAAAGGTGATGATAAGGTCGGGGTCCGGTGCATGGCGTGGCGGCCACGCCGCTGCTGCCGCGGGCATTGACCTGGCCGCGGTCCGCCGTGGCGGCTGTGTCGCAGCTGGGATGCTGCGAGGCGCCTCCTGAATGAAGGCCTCGGTCGCTGGCTGCCCGTCGAACAGCAGCACTGCAGCACAAATTCAGGCGCTGTTTATGTTGCTGAGTTTGGATGTGTTGCATATCACGATAGGCTAGCCTCCAGCAGCTGGTAATGCTGCTGATTTGAAGCAATCCTGCATTGAAGTGTTGCGAGCGCCAGACGCCAGCGCCAAGCGCAGCGCCAGCGAGTTACTGCTCACAATTACGGCAAGCGGTGCGATACCTGCAGGGTTGTAGAAGGGCAGCGGCAGGTCCGGGTCCAGCATGTACTGCGGCAGGTGCGGCAGCGGGTCGCGGCCGTATTCATTGCTGCGCTGCCATTCCATCTGCAGCGGCACTGGAGCTGCACGGGAAATGCGTGCGGCGGCGGCAGCGGCGGCTGGCAGCAGAAAGTCTGCCTGTTGCAGCTGTGGTGCTGCCCGCGGCTGCTATCGCTGCCCCGCCAATGAGTGCAGAAGCCATTCAGCGGCCTGCAAAGCCGTTGGGCTGGCCATACAGGTCCGGTCCTGGGTGAGCCAGTCCCAGAGTGTCGCAGGTGCAGGATAGCTCGGCAGCCTGAGCAGATGCCTCAAACGGTCTTGTATCAGCACTGAGCCTCGCATGCACTCTCCGTCACGTCTTCTCGATGAAAGAACTTCGCTGACTGGACCGCCACCCTGGCGGATGTCTTGTAGTTTCGGAACGTGTTTGGCGGTTGCTATGAACTGCTCGCAGGCAAGTAGGGAGCGCGCTCCTAATGGTGCACACAAAGATGCCAGAGGTGGGACAGTTGGACAACTGAGCCAGCGCCAGCACGAAAGCGCCGATGGGTGCGTAGGGGGGACTCGAACAGAACCAGGTCCCGGCACGACAAGCTCGCGTCCGTCCAGCGCTCGGCGACTTATTCTTGAGAGCTGAGCGGTGTGACAGGCGCGTGAGTGTGTAGGTTTGCTTAGAAGTGTCACTTGGGATTGTACCAGTAGCACACTCTGTCTGCAACAGCTGTGCTGGGCGCTGGCGTTTGATCTGTGCTGAACTCGGCAGTTTCTCGAGTACGAACTCCAACCAGCTGCCAGCCCGCAACAGGCCAAATCGCTTCCATAGCGCTTGAGCACACATCAAAGCACTTCTGGAATCCAGTGAGCATGCGAACAGGCGTGCTGCAGGGGCGAAGGCTGCAGCAGGCAGGTCTGTCGGCTCAGCGAGCGCTGTCAGCACGCCAGCACGCCGCTAACCGCCACCACCCATCGCCCGTGACGTGCCACAGCGGCCCTGAGCCCGCGTCGTGGTCGCAACGCGGGCCCAGCAAGCAGGTGTGCATTGCATCTGCCAGGTCCTTTCCTGCCGCACTCGCCATATCTATGATGGGCATTGATGATTGGCAATCCAGTGGCAGGCTGCCTGGCCAGGAGATCACAACGTATGGAAATGGACGCACAAAACATGCGCTCAAAGTCGCCGCCTCTTTGCAATGCAGGCGCGGGATGTGTCCGCGCGGGTGGCGAGCCTCGAGCGGCCGGTGGTGCAGCAGCGCCCCTCTGGCGCCAGGACCCTCCCCGCCGAATTTCGGGACACCGAGATCGTAAGCTCCTGGTTCCTGCCCGAATCCTCCCGAATGAACATTTGAACAAAGTCCGTTCCGCGCCGGCGTCTGCCTGTGTCAATGCTCCACTCGCTATGCAGGGGGTCTGCTGCCATTGAGCAACTCAGTAGTGACGGCATCCTTCCCGTGCAGGGGTATGAGCTGGTGCAGGGCGCGCTGGTGCGGTGGACCAAGCACAGCCCCGACAGCCGGCCGCCGCCGACGGCGGTGCTCGTGCATGGCATCCTGGGCAATCGCCGCAACATGGCGTCCTTTGCCCACCGCATTGTCGAGGTAGGATGTTCTCCGTTCTGTGTGAGCATCGAGCTAGCTTTCTGGGGCCTGCACCTGGTCCGATCAAAAGGCTGTCCTGGTGTCTGCCAGAAACGACACCTGTCAGAGCAACTGCATGGCTGAGCATCACGCCGTAAAACGCTTGGCATTGTTTTTGCGCCATGGCGCCTGGTGCCACCCGTGCTGCCATGCCATGTCTCCAAGACACGCGCAAACTTGGGTGGACAACTGTACCAAAGCCAAGATTATCCGAATCTCGTCAACATCCTGCAGGCGTTCCCCTCGTGGCAGCTGCTGCTGGTGGACCTGCGCTGCCACGGCGAGTCGGCGCGGCTGCCGACGCGGCCGGGCGGTCCCCACTCGCTGGAGACCTCCGCCGGCGACATCCTGCGCCTGCTGGGCCGCCTCAAGCTGTTTCCCGAAGTGCTGATCGGCCATTCCTTTGGCGGCAAGGTCGGCCGTTGTTCTGACCTGTCTTCCCAATCCTGCCTTACCATTCCTCAGCAAGGGGCCTTTCAAGCGTTGCAGGCCTATAGTCTGATTCGATGTTGCCGAGAATGCATGTGGCATGATACGCTTCGACAAGCTCAGGAAACTGTCCGGCTTTGATTCTGACCTTGCCTGACGCTGCCGTTCTGTGCCAACCTGCAGGTCGTGATGAGCATGGCGGAGCAGTTTGGGAAGCGACTCGGCAGCCGGCTGCCGCGTCCTGTGAAGGTGCGCGCACCACACATTTCCAAGATTTTTCTCCATCAAGAACGAGTGGCCCTGCCCGGATGCATGCTTCCTGACACAGATAGGGATCAGCTCGTTTCAAGCACAGCCTCAGCTGACAGTCATAGCTAACAAGCATCAACTCGACATTGTATTCACGTTCCTCGCAACAACACTTTTCAAGCACTCTAGTTCTGAAGTCCCTCATGACATTCCTTACGTCGGGGGGCGTGGCTGCCGGCCAAATATGTGGTCATCATCGTCGTCAATCAGCGATCAAGCATGTCACGGTTCAAGCATGTGTTTGCAACAGCGCGGGGGGCCTTGAATACATTGTCGTGTCAGAAGTAGATATCATGCAACAGCATTGATTGCATTGCCGTTCGCAGGTGTGGGTGCTGGACGCGCTGCCAGGGCAGGTGCACCAATGGACACGCTGCAACGTCTAAACCAAGTTAATCCAATTGACAAATATTTCTCCTCTATCTCTTGCAGGTGTGGGTGCTGGACACGCTGCCGGGGCAGGTGCGCGCGGGGGAGGCGGGGCGCAAGGACCACCCGGCAGACCTGATAGCAACGCTGCGGCGGCAGCGCCTGCCGATCGGCGGCCGCGGCGCGCTGCTGGAGTCGCTGCGCCAGGCCGGCTTCTCGCGCCACATCGCCGCCTGGGTGTCCACCAACCTGCAGCCCGTCAACGGCTCCCAGGTGCGCGGGTTTGAGTCGGGTTAGAGTTTTGTACTAGACACATACGTCGCGCCTTCCTTCCTGTCTGCATTCTATCCACTGAAACCGCAACACCGCCCCGTCTGACGGTCCTGGCTTGTCCCTTCCACTACAGGGCAGCCTTGTGTGGTCCTTTGACTTGGACGGCATCGCGGCGCTGTACGACTCGTACGAGGGCAGCAGCCTGTGGCCCTTCCTGCAGCAGCCGCAGGACGGCATCTCCGTGTCCTTCATCCGCGCCGAGCGCTCCGCCTTCCGCTGGTGAGACACCAAGAAGAAACGTGTCCAACACGGAAGAAGACTTCATCATGATTGGAGTGTAGCAACAATGGCTATGGACATGCGGCAGCCGCAGGATGGCATCTCCATCTCCTTCGTCCGCGCCGCACGTTCCGCCTTCCGCTGGTGAGGCGTGTTGACCACGTAGGAAGATGAATGGGAACGGCCATAAACATGATATGGCTATGCGAGTGCGAGCAGCAGCCGCAGGATGGCATTTGCGTATCCTTCGTTCGCGCCGAGCGCTCCGCCTCCTGCTGGTGAGACATGTACTCGAACTGAAAATATGAGAGAAAAGAACACCTGAATCGAAGGAACCACGGCTATGAGCGACTGCAATGCGTGGAGCTGTGATCTTGTGGGGGTGCTTTCACCGCAGGGGCGGCGGCGATGAGGCGGAGATCCAGCGGCTAGGCCACACCGTGGCGTACCTGCCCGACGCGGGCCATTGGGTGCACACCGACAACCCGGCGGGGCTGTTGCGGGTCATCGCCCCCTCCTTTGGCGGCGCTGGCGTGCCGCGGTGAGAACAAGTGGAAATCAGGATAAGAGACGACATCTTTCATTGTAAAGGGAGGAGTGGGCGAGCTGTCGTGGGTGGAACGCGAGAGAGGAGAGATGTACATGATGGTCAAGGGGCCGCGGTCCAAGAGTACGGCGTCAAAGTGGTCACAAGCGGCAGCAAGGAGGGAGAATGATCATCTTTCGGGGGAGACAGCGGCAGGCCGCCAGATGGCAAAAGGCCCGCCGCCGCAGAGTGTGCGGCGGACGCAGCGGAGGTGCCGCAAGAACAAGGGCAGCACTGCAATTCCGGAGGGAACGCACAGCAAAGTTGGGCGCATACATACCATTGGCATACGAGAGGCTCCGGTAGTGGACGTGCAGATCTGAGCAGACCGGCGTGTGTGAGAAATTCATTACATAGTTATTTGCTGCGAGGGCTGATGACGGAGTGAACGTACATCATTCGAGATGCTGTTGTACAGTAGTTGAGCGTATGCACAGGCCTGTGAATGCATGTTTGATTTGGGAGACTTGACTTCTGAGGAACAGGCTGTTTTAATCCCACAAGACGAGTCCGATTCTCGATTCATTGTCCAGCATGGCTGAGGCATCATGCCTCCAATCACTTTCTGAAATGTGAAGACCGGAGCAAAGCTGTGGACCCATTGTTTCATCCGGCGCTGCGGTAATGACAGACTGCTATGGGCTAGGTACTGGAGCACCCACCCACGACTGGCGCACCAACAGAAAAGCTGCGCAGCTTTTCTGTGCCTGCATGCATGCATGTGCATGTGCATGTGCATGAGCATGTGCATGCATGTACCAGACGTCAACTAGGCACATTCGGGTTGGCCCTGATGCTAACCCCCTGTTTTAAGGCTTCAAACACCGTGAAGTTCACTTCCACTATCGAATAGTCCTGTCCTGACACCAAGAGCGACACCGCTGGTCGGTTTGCGTCGTGCTTTGACTGGAACGTCAGCACATTGTGGGTCCTGGCGCCAGCGAGACCCCAAATGCTTTCTCTCAATCTCATTCGCCAGCTGCAACTGAACTTCATGAACCCGTCGAACTCGACAGACGTCCTTGTTATGACTGTGGAAGCGGAAGTCGAGTGTGCTGGCCCTGTGCTGTGGCACTTTGTTATCTCACGATCTCTGAGTCATGTGGCAATGCTATTATTTCGCTTCGAGACGTGGTTTGAAATGCGTTAGATGAGATGGCATGCGAGTGACGCGCCCCTTCGCGTCAACGCAGCCAGTGCACGTTTTAATTGAGGGGAGGACTGGAAGCAGCTGATAATCTTCCTACATCTTCGGGCATTCCGAGCAGTGGCAAATGGAGAGAGAGTGAATAGGTTGTAACGTACGAGACCGGTCACGTGGGCCTGTCGATTCTTCCGAGGGCTGGCGGAAGTGTCATGGCGTTCAGCGGCTCTTCTGCAGACTGCCGCTTCGGCTCTGAGATCTGTATCATCCTCTTCGTACTCTACTGCTGCAGCCGAACCGCCTTGCTCGCATGTATAATCGATAGTGTTGCTGCCACTGAGCTTGGCAATAATGTCATTTTCTCCCGCGCAGCGTATGGCTTCTGCCTGACGCTGTAATCCCGACTCGTGAACGAACCCTGAACATCGATGCCTATAGTCTGATCACGCTGACAGTGATGGTTTCCCTTCGTTGAATCAGCTCAGCCGCGCCCGACGGCTAGGCGCCGGCTGCCATTCCGAACCAACGTGCAATGAGCGTCGGCCGCCCACACAGAACGTGCCACCGTCATCCTTCCCAATCTGCAGCCAGTCACCCTCAAAGTGATTTGTGTGCGACTACATGATCGCGCCTCCAGCGCCAACCACAGCAGGGACGATCAAAGTCGCATCCTGCGGATGCATGTCTTGCTGGTGAGTGCAGACTGGCCGCCACTGCACCGGCAGCAACTGCGACGGGCAAGTAGCATCGTATGATCAGAGAATCACACCAACTTCGGCATCACCTCGACAGTTTCGTCGCACATGTCCTCGAACTCGGCATGGTGCGTGATGCAGATGACCTGGCACTTGTCGGCGCGCAGCCCCGCCAGCGCCTGCGACGAAAAACAGCCCAAGTCACTTCAATCTTCTGCAGAACAACACCCAACAGACTGTGCAGCAACATGTGGGGCGTTCTCAGTCCTTGTGCAGCTCGCACTGGGAAGCAGCGAGACGATGCCGTCTTCAAACGCACAGCAGTGGACAACTCTCTGTCCGAGATGCGCACCTTGAGCAGGCTGGCAACGAGGCGCTGGTTGGTCTCATCCAGGGCGGCGTCCACCTCGTCCAGGATGAGCAGCGCCGGTGGCGCCGCCGCCTGGCCCGCCTGGCAGCAAATCGACGTGTCGTGGCATTGCCGCAGTCATTGTGACTGTTTTGTCATGTTTCGCAATGGTGAGACGCCAGAGGGCGCCCACCTCGTCCAGACTCAGCAGCGCAGGCAGCGCCGCCGTCCCGCCCACCTGGAACAAGCAGGCGCAATCTGCGGGATGTGCATGCTGCGCCATGAGCAAGCCTCCGGGATCGTCCAGGATCGAACAGTCCAGCGGCTTGGCCGGCTGGCCCCCTCGCATTGATTGTTAATCGCCTTGGAATGCGTAGACATTATGTAAAGATTTCCGGCTGCGCCGCCCATAGATGGAGCAGCTCCTCGAACATTGCTGCATTGCATTTGGGCTACTCACCGCCAGGATGAGGGCGAGGGACAGCAGCGTGCGCTGCCCTCCCGACAGCTGGGCCGTGCCGCCCACCGCGCTGCCCGCCGCACTGCCCGCCGCCTCCACTCCGCCAAATCGCAGCTGGTGCTCCATCTTGATGCCCTGAGTGGCAGCAGCGGCGATTCTGCAGCACATCGGGTGATCAGAAGGCACATGCCTCGGCTTGTAAAATTTTGAGCTGCATTCCTGATCCAAGTGATCCAAACATTTCCTGCTGTTCTCAACACTTCGACATGTGCCTGCATTTGGACAAGCGGGGGGCCATCACAGCTGAGGGCGAGTTCGTTGCACACAAGACAGATCAATGCCACGTGCAGTTCCAGCGCAACACAAACAGTTGTCCTTCAAGGAGCGGACGCGCCTCCTGGGCGCCCGCGTCGGCGGCGCGCAGCGCGCACTCGTGGCCTGGCAGCAGCGACGCGGCCAGGTCCCGGAACACCTCCTGCACCCGCTCGTACACCCTGGCGTTGTTGGCGACCACCTGCGCTCACATTGACGAGTGAGTCCGCTGGCGATCTTGTGCATTGAACTTCAAGCGAAAGCGCGATCCCTGCACGCGTTGTCACAGCCTCTGGTCGTTTGCCAAGGTCAGCGGCGCGCACCTGGCGGCGCGACTGCTGCAGCCCTTCCTCCAGCATGCGGGCTGCACCCTCCAGCGCCCCCGCCTTGTCCTGCGATTCACAGCACTGCATGTTCACATGCATGTCATGATGGGAAAGACACTGTCTGTGCCATCCAGAGTCCCCGCCTTGCCCCAAGGCGCAGTCAGGCGCCGCTGAATGGATTGAAGGGCAGCACACTCGAGCATGGACACCAGGACCATGCCGACAGCAATCATGTGTCAACTGCCTCAACTTGCTTCTGCTGCAGGCATTCTCCAATCTACGGCGGCGGCACACCTGGCACAGCTGCAGGGTGTCCAGGCGCTCTGTGACGTCATCCTGCGCACATGACACCAAGCAAGAGGGTGTGAGCAAAGCGCTGTCGAGAAGAACATTCCGCTCATCCACAAAGTGCACACAATGGTATCGATCGGGTCGTTAGGGTATGTCACCTCCAGGGCGCCTTCGCGGTTGCTCGCGCCAAAATGGCGCTCCAGCTGCTTGCGCTCTATCTGCAGCCATCGGAAGACAGAATTGTCTGTAGAGGCATATGACATGAGCCAGGACGAAGACAGGACAGTAGGACAGGCCAGAGACATATTTGTGCTAAGCTGCAGCCACCTGACACAGTGCATTCTGCCAACCGAAGCGCCATGCCTGCTTTGGAGATCAAAAGCTTCGTGCTGACTCAGCGACAGTCTGCAGCGCCCATCAATGTGCTGGCATCGCATTGTATCTCGGTCGATGGGAGGCACACCAGCAACGCCTTGCGGGACACATTCAACTCCTCCAGGCTGGCAGGCTTGGCGTCTGCCGCAGCATCTGTCATGCCGACGTCCTCTGCAGCCTCTCCGCCGCCGTAGCCGTCTGCGACATCTTCCGAGCCGTCGGCCGCTCTCGGCCGCTGCGGAAGGCGCTGCGCCGCCTCGGCCAGTTGCCGCTGCAGGCTGTCCTGCTGCTCTTTGGCATCGCCGGCGCCGTCCCGCAGCCGCGATGCCGCTCGCGCGGCGCCCTGCTGGAGTGCCTGCATAGGGCAGGAGAGGGCGCTTTGTTTCCGATGTTGAGCCTTGAAGAGGTCTCAATCCCAGGCGGCAGCCACCCACATTTGGCGCAGACTAGATCGATGATCTTCATGCAGGATGCTGAGGCGCATCAACATGGAAAATCTCTGGAGATCAAGGTGTGCCTCACCTCCAGCTCGGAAGCGCGGCGTTCCGAGGCGCGCAGCCGTGCGCTCAGGCCCCGCCGCTGCTGCTCCCCCGTCAGCGCGGCGGCTGCAGCCTCCGCCAGCGCCAGTTGCTTCTCCTCCTGCGCGAGATTTCCACTACTTTAAAAGTTCAAGTTGTTTATTTCGCTGTGTCTAATCATAGCAAGCCTGATGTTGCTCTTCTGTCAGCGCAGCAGCAGCAGTCTCTGCCTGCGCCTGCTGCCGCTCATCCTGGATCAGGATTTCAGGTCGTATGATTGATCAAGCTTCCACATCTGGTTCCGGAGCCTGAGATTTCCGCGGTCGGCGTTGTAGATGCTGTACCCTGCAGCGTCTGCAGCAGCAACAGCTTCCATTCTCCTGCAGCAGCGACAGCTTCCATCACACGTGCATTTGTCCTTCAGACAGGATTATTTGTAATGCCTGCGACTCCTGCGCCTGCAGCGCTAGACACAACATGGCAGCGCCTCTGTCACAGCTTGTCGTCCCACTGACCTGCTTCTATAGGCGTGTGATGCAAGAACCGGCGCCGTTCCCAACAGCGGCAGAAGGGGGTTGCTTGAGAGCATATGTGCCACCCTTGCTCGCGACCTCGTCGACCGGCTTATGTACACCCTAGTGCGCAGCTGGTGATATTGCAGTGCTGCGGGACTACAGCTTCAACACCAAGCACCGACCAGTGCGTCACACACACCTGCTGTGCTTTCAGGTCCTGCAGCGACGTGGCGAGGTTTCCACCCTCCTTTGCGGCCTCCGCTTCCGCCTGCGTGGCACACATCCACTCCTGCGTTGGTGCACCGATGTGAGCTGCTTTTGACGCTCGCCTGATACACCGAAGGCCAGCTGACTTCGTGGGGGAACCTGCTTTTGTCATTTGTATTAGTTGTATACCTCAATACGGTGCTGCCAGATAAGTAATTCAAACCTGGAGCGGCATCTGCTGCAAATAACGTATCAGCTGCGTCCGGAAGCATTCGTGTGTGGCACTTCCTCACCTGCAGGTCCTGCGCCAGCTGCGCGGACCGCCCGAGCTTGTTGATCGCGTCACTCACCGCCTGCTGCAGGGCTGCCTCCTGCTGCCTGCTGAAATCAGCAGTACCATTGTTCAGACAAAGACCTGCATCGGCCGACAGAATTCGATCTGCATCAATCTGCATCGACCTGCATCGGCCGACAATATTTGCCACAAGACGAGCGACGTTTTGTCGGCACAAAGAGGCGGTGTCCTCCCGCAGACAAGCGCATTGCTGGTTTTCGTTTCAATACAATCGCCCTGGAGCAGTTCATATTTTGGAACTGTCAGGACCTCGCTCGAGGCACCCGCTCCCAGCTATGAGCGTGGCCGGTAGTGCAAGTGTACACCTGCAGCGCTCGAGTGCGTCCGCAACCGAGACCGCAAACGGAGCGTCGGCGCCGCCGCCGCCGCCAGCCAGTGCGTGCAGCACAGCCGCCTGCGCCTGGGCGCTGCCGACCGCCTGCCGCCGCAGTCGAGTCTCCTCTGCAGCGCGCGCCGCCTGCGCCTCCAGGCTCCTGAGCTCCTGCATCCAAACAGATACATGATATCTGCAGGTTTCACTGCAAGCTCGGCATCACTAACACAATCCACAGCCGCGACTCCTGTGCCGCGCGTGCAGCCTGCGCCTTCAGACCCCACGAACTCCTGCGTCCAGTAAAAGCAAGGTGGTCCCAACCCTGTGTTTCTCCGGCTGTACTTGCATGTGGCTGCCATCAGTGTGTCATGGCCAGAGCGCCTGGACATTGCTGCTGCCACACCTCATTTGTGCTACATCTGAACAACCGATGAGCGCATGGCAGCTTCAAGGCAGTGACAACGTTTCCAGAGTGCACCTCCTGCATCTGCTGTGTTGCGGCCACGGCAGCCGAAGCAGCGTCCTCCTGCGCCTGCAGTCCGGCAAATGCGCTCTGCACGGCATCCAGCCGCCCGGCTGCCTCCTGCTGCCGGACACGCGCCGCCTCCAGCTCTGCCGCCATCTGGTCCCGCCGCAACTTCTTGCCTGCAGCAGAATGATGCATCCTTCATCGTAATCTCACATGTTTGGCGAATTATTTTCATATGCAGGAGTGGCAATAGATCCATTCGTCAGGAGATCGATTGCTGACACACGATCAGCAGCTTGTATGGTTGTGCTGGGCAGAAATCGTGCACGACTGCGAGGTTTCATACCCTAGAATGCATGCAGTCCTCTATTACTTATTCAGAGGCTGGGAACGACGCCCTTGCCTGTGAGGCTGCTGCGCCCAGCCACGTCGCTCCGCCATCCACCCTGCGATGTTGCCAGAGAATGACCATGCACGCCCTTCAAGACGAAGAGCTGCAGCCCGAAGCTGTGATGGGGCACTAGTTCAGCACATCTTCTAGCATGTCTTTGTCTAGCATGCAAATTGGCAAGAGAAGAGACTACAATCGCAGCGTACAGCATCTGCACAAATAAAGTTCAAAGCACCTCCAGACTGCCGGGGCGAGCCAGGCTGCCGTCGAGCGTGACACAGGAAATGCCCGCCGCGACCAGCTTTGGCACCTGCAGCGGCAGAAAATGAAGTTAAGTGAAAGTAATCTGTGATGGGCTTGAGCCCGTTTGCAATTGTATGGTAATTCTGCAGTACATATACCGCGATGCTTTTCTTGCAACCTTGCGCTGCTTCAACGCGAGTGCGTGGGAAAAATACCGGCTATCAAATCTCGAGTTTAAAGTTCTTTGGGGGGGACGTGCCGCAGCGTCCGACAGCGCGATGACCGTCGAACCGAAGGCGCGCCGAAGGGCTTTCTCGAACGCGGGCTGGTAGCGCAGCAGCTGCAGCGGCAGCAGCACCTCGCCTGCAGGTGCGTGTGCACGGCATCGCATTCCGAGAGTTTATCCGAAAGATGTTTTGAGCGTATCACAGCAGGCTGGTGCTTTTGCTGTGGGACAGGCCCGTACTCCGCCGCAGGATGCAGGATGCAGGATGCAGCCAAGGACGCAGGCAGCAGTCCTGCTCGGCAGAGCAGTTGGGCGGCATGCAGCTGGCGGTGGTCTCTCTGCAAGTTTGAATTCTACTCAGTCTCCACACCTTCCTGGCAGCCTGCCTGCTGCAGCTGCTGCCGGGTTGTCGGGGCGGCGCCGGGGCGCAGCTGCGCCAGCGGCCACAGACGCAGCGGTGAGGAGCCCCGTCCCTGCCTGCCGCTGGCTGCCGCCGCGGCCAGAATCGGCTCCGTCTCGCGCACATCCTCCACAATGGCCACGGTCGTCAGGCGGGCGCCTGCACTCGAACACGGAGGAGTGGATGGCAGTGGCACCTACTGGCTCCGTCATGAAAGATGAGGCTCAGCGATGGAGGGCCGTGAGACGCCTGCAGCACCAACGCAATCAACATGCTGGTAGTGAGCACAGCGAGCTGAGAGCTGTCCGTGTATGTACCAAGAGGTGTGTTGAAGGCGCACCAAGAATCGCATCAAGCGCAGGCAGCAGCCTCTGCAGCTCCAGGGAGGTCACTTTGACGCCCCTAGCAGCATCATCTGCACAGCCGAAGGTTGACATGATCATGAGCTGGGTCATGACCCAGCTTTGGTTGCAGAGGTACAGAACCACTCCGACGCACATGTCCGGCACTGTCTGGCACTTGTGTACAGCACTGACGCTGACGCAGCACATATCAGCTTTCCAGATGAGCCTTCCTTTACGCATACTCGTACAGCACGTAGGCAGGCACACGCCGAGCAGCGAAGTCGCCAGTCCCACTGCGGTACTGACACGCTGTCAGATTGTCGTGAAAGCTCAACCAGCCGTGGCCACACCGTCGGCCGCCGGCAGCTGGAAGCAGAAGGCCTGGTGCAGCATGATCGCGCTGGGCTGGCCGCCGTCTGCGCTGCCACGCGCGGCAGGCAGCGGCATGTGTACGTTCAGCGTGGCATCCAGGGCGGCCAGCTTGTACGACAGGCCGCTGGCGGCGGCCGTCGCTGCTTCCTGATCCGACAGCGCCTTGCGCACCTGCATGTTAGTTTCCAATCATTCAAAATGAGCGTGTGCTTAGACAATGAAAACAATCTGACGGTCCCACGTGTTACTGACGAAAGACCGGTTATGGCGGGCGACCGTCAGCCGCAGTGCATATTTATTGATGATGTGCGCAAGTTTGATGCTCATGCTCAAAGCAGGCGTCTGCTGCCGGGCATCAGGGCCACTGCTTCCTTTTCACAACACGATTGTATGCATGACCCCTTGAGTTGTGTACAGCGGTACCTGGGCACGAGCCGCCGGCATGGCCTCGCTGGCCGTCTGAGCATTCTGCTGCATCTGAGCGTGCTCCGGCGCTACCCTGTGCAGATGGTACCGCTTCATCATTACTTTCCAATTTCAACTGAAACCCAACATGTTGTTGCAATTGAATATGTCAATTCGCCTGCAAAGCACTTTGATGTATCGACATGTTCTTGCGCTGGAAATAGTCCGGATGATCACACATGATCACACATGTCCCGTGTGTGCACACTGTGCTTCTCCGCCAGGATTTTTCAGGGTCATTATCTAGGCGATGGGGCACCCACCTGGAGGCATCGCCTCTCTTGCTCTCCAGCAGGCGGCGCAGCTGATCCTCAGTCTGCAGGGCAGAGGTCAGAGCCGCCTCGGACGCCTGCAGGCGCCGCTCCGCTTCCGCCGCCTCCGCTGCCAGGCTTGCGCCTGACGCTCCTGCTCACATCCGGATTCGAGATGAGCTATGGCGCTTTTCCGGCTGTGCCTCAATAAGCGACTGCTCAAGGCACATCTGCAGATGCCTCCACAGGCTGCCTGGAGAAACTCCTTACTGCTGCTGTGCGGCTGAGCATAGGCAACCTGCAAATTGTAGCCCCAGCTTCGTCAAATCAACCCGCACCGCCAGACATCCCGATAGACTGCAGGAAGGATCGCTGCTGCGTCGCGGCCGCCAGCTGCGCCCGCTGCGCCGCCAGGCGGGCCGTCAGGGAGGCCGCCTCCTCCTGCGCCGCCGCCGCGTCAGCGTCGAGGGTTTCGGCCGCCACCAGCCGCCCCTCCAGCACCTTGATCTGCGCGTGCAGAAGGCAGCATTGCTGCTACGTGGTTTACTGGGGGAATGTACAGGGGTGAGTGAGCCAATGAAAGGCGATCGCATTACGCCATGAGTGTGCGTGCCCAGGTTCAAAGTAGTATGCGCGGCATCTCACTGTGTCAGATGATGCTCTTGAGAAAAAGAACAGAGCCGTTATATCGAGCTTGGCCGAGGCCGAGCACCTGCTCGTCGATGCGGACGGCATCCAGGCGCAAGGCGCGGCTTCTTGCTTCCGCTTCAGCGCCCTCCCGATCTGCTTCCAGGCCTTCCACCGCTTCCGCAGCGTCGGCGCGCGCGGCCGCCAGCGCCTGGTCATACAGCTGCACGTCCCTCTGCAGTAAGCCGACAGCACGTCATCAGTCCTTCCCATCATTGGAAACGTTACCCAGAAGCGCTTTTGATGTCAAGAAGCGCACTGCCCTAATCATGCCCCCCAACCTTTGCCCCTGCTCTGCGCTCACATCCGGCAGGCAGTTTAAGTGCGCTCATGTTCGTGCACAGAATCAAACAGGGATCCTTCTGGCAACTCACATTAATTGTGTCTGCAGACGCGGCAGCTGCATAGCTTCTCTACTGCCAGCGAGCAACCAGCACAGAACATCGTAAAACCGCATGGCGCACCTGGTGCTGTGCAGCTTGGGCTTCGGAGGACTTGATCTCAGCGTCCAGGCACCCGATCTCCCATCGTAGTTGCACCACCGTGCGCTGCTCCACCTGTGACGCAAGTCGGTCGGTTCATCATGTGTTGTATGGCCCGTTTTTGGATGCCGCACGCCAATCATCATCATCCTCGGAAGCCAACCACTCACCAGCCAGCGAACAGTTGCGAGCGGCAAATGCGTGTATGTTGCTGTGAGATGTAGCTGGCAAGCCAAACATGATCCCTACTCACCAGCTGAGACTACGTGCACGAACAGACCGTCGATGCTGGAATGTACAGGAGTGGGACATGCCTGCTCTAACTCGGCGTCAATGGCCCGGGCGCGCATGTGTGCCGCGTGCGCCGCCCGTTCGCTCTGCAGTATCGTCTCCTGCAGTTCCAGGACAGCATTCGGGTTGTCACTGTAGCTGGTGCACAGATGCTCTTGCGCTCTGGCTTCTATCAAACTCTTGACAAGTGCCAGGCAACAAACGCTGTGCAAGTTCAGCATTCACGTTGGGACAGGATGTCAGTGTAGATCTTCTTTTGATGTTCTCCTGATTTTCTTCTGAATCGCAGCTGTGGGAGGGAATCATGGTTCGCACTAGCTTGTGCATGTTGGCTGTAATGTCAGCTGGTGCGTCGCGCAACTTACGTTTATTATGTATTCCCTGAAATCCGTTTTCAACAGCTTTGAAAGTACAGCATGAAGCATCAAGGCGAGTAATGATTCACACCAGTTTGCGCATGTTGGTGGTGATGTCGGCGTGAGCGTCGCGCATCTTGCGCAGCTCTGCGCAGGCGGCCGCGGCCTCCTCCTCAAAGTGTGCCAGCCCGCTGGCGGCCGCCACCACTGACGCCAGCAGCCGGGCGTCTGTGACAGACAACGGAACAACAAACAACAAATGTCAGAACCTGACGTTTGAGGACATCAGGTGAAGCCGTGGAGCCTGCTGCTGATGAGCGAATCCGGCAGCGGCACGCCTCAAGTTGGGCCAGGCCGCTGGCGGGCGCCACCACCGACGCCAGCAGCAGCTCGTCTATTTGTGCATGAGACGTGGAGTGGGAACTCGGAAACCCAGTGAACGGGTTGCTGCTGCTGCTGCTGCTGTGCCGCTGCGTCTTCCGCTGCTGATGTGGGTTACGCTGCTGCTGCTGCGGGTTCAGCTGCCGACAGCATGTGTACGTACTGCTGCGCACCATGGGTGTCGGTGAGCTTGGTGACTTCAGCCTGTTTGATGAGGCAGCCGGTGCGGTCCAAACATATGCCCTCTCCGCGCAGGAAATCCTGCAGGAGGAAGTATGCATACTTTCATCAACCCTTGAGTCGAATCAGCTGGCGACGCTGCGGGCACCGCCGCAGCATTGATCAATGATCAAAGCGATCATGATCGCTTCGCGAGTGAACGAAAAGTGTGCACAGCTCACAGAGGGTTCCTCAGGGTCTGCACACCTTGACCTCGCGGGCGGTGCGGTTCTTGCCATGAAGCTTGTACGCGCGCGTGCCGTCTGCCGTCAGGCTGCAGCTGACTGTGGAGTCTGGGCGGCGGCGCCGTAGGCACGACACCGTCAGATGTACCTGCACGTGGAAATGTGGCATCGCATTATCGTCTGCTGCGGGGCTTGAGTGAGCTCACGCACGACGGCGTGTGGAGCACCAGACAGTGGCGGCTTCAGATGTGTGTAGAGGCAAGTAAGAGCAACGAGCAATGGCAGACGCTCCGTTGGTGAGATGAGGGTTCGTATAAGTAGCACCTCTGCCAGGTGGCGAGTCTCGCTGCACTGCACGTCGCCGAGGCGCGACACCCGCAGCGCCGCCGGCGCGCAGCCGCAGGCAAAGGCCACCGCGTCCACCATCACATTGCTCTTGCCTGCACCGTTTCTGCAGACGGGCAGTTTTGACCTCTTAGTGTTCAAACAGTAACAGTGTGCAGGTGAACGAACGGGCGGTGCAGCATGTGTGCTGAGCTTGCTTGTTCTTTGAGCATGCAGTCATATGGCATGTACACTGCATGGCATCGATCCCAACTGCCGCCGCACCTGCCTGTGACTGCGACCAGGCCGCGCGGCACATCCACGTGCAGCTCGCGGTCGCCCACGGACTTGAAGCCTCGCAGCCGGATGGCCGAAATGCACGACGGCATGGTGCAGAATCGACCGATGTGCGCCTGCAGATGACAGCAGCCTGCAAAAGGTTTTCTGCACTGCTTTCGCCCTGCAGACAGATTCATTCTGCTCAGGCATGGTGGGGGTGCGCTTGTACCTGGAAGATACCTGCGAGTCGGGTAGCCTGATGAAGGCGGCAAGCGATCATCTATTTGTAACACATTCGGCTCGCCACAAAGGTTATGACTTTCCGCTGCCTAATATTCCGCCGCCACTTCTGGCAGCAGTTCAAATTCATCACCGCTCCCTCACTGACTGCCTCGCTCATCAAGTTCTGTGGTTTACTTCTGCCTCTCTTTGCAGACAACAATGCGTGCTCAAAGCAGCTCGTCCATCGTGTGCCACTGAACATGTGCTGCTTCCGATGGGACGCTGGAAGCTTTAGCGCGCGAGCAGCTGCCGACAGGACGCGCGCGGCAAGTGAGCTGCATGGACGTGCCGAATGTCACAGATCGATCAAGGCTTCCGACAAATCTGTACAGGGCCATGTCTCACCGAACGTCTCGCAGCACGTCCGGAGCCTTGGAGGGGGTTGATCTGTCCGCAGTTCAGGCCAACCTTCGCGCTCTCGGACACGACGTTGATGAAGCGCAGCTGGTGGTAATGTTGCAAGACATAAATATTGGTCAGCTGCTAAGCAGGGCGTCTCGTCCGGGCACGGCAGCCTCGCTAGCCGGGCGGCGGTCTGAGGCATCGTCATCAACTCAGCGGTCTGTGTCAAAGCGCAGCGCGAGCACTGCTCAGCCTTCACACGCATCAGAACGTTCTCTTCGGACAAGAGATGACGATTCAGACGGATCTTCAGCCGCTCTGTATTCACACATCAGCCAGACGTCAGCCAGCTCGGCGTCAGCGTCTCTGCGGCACAGCGGCGCTTACAACAGCGCATCTGGAGGCCCAAGGAGTAGCACCGATGATCAGGCACGTTTTTGTTGGGTCTTGGAAACTTCAAGCCTCAGTTCCTGCCAGAAACAAGGCAGTTCGGGAATGTTTATAAGCTGTGCGCATGGCATGTGCAGAGTTCGGTGGAGCGGCGACAGCGCTCGTCGCATGCTTCAACCAGCAGGCAGGTCGCTCATCGCAGTTCCCTACTGCATACGAATTACAACTCTGCTGGTGGAGTCCTCGTGAAAAGCTGAACTGCAAGGCGGAGTCCCATGGCCCTTTCTGCAGACTGTGCGATAATCGAATGTGCATCATCAATAGGCAGTCCACAGCGTCAGGAGCCAGCTCACTGCAGCGCTTACGCGAGGACGACGAGGAATCGTGGTATTGCAGCTCTGAGTACAGCAGCAGCCTGGCCAGCAAGCATGCGCGGCGGCTCGGCAGGGTGGCGTCCTCGTGCGGCGAACGCACAGGTGCGTTTGAATTGCCACTCAGGATGTGACGGGCGTACCACCATCCTACCAGGCTTGTGCCAATCGACAGTGCTACTAACGCTGTCAGGCTCTCATCTCATTTTGGTCCATGCCATCTTGCAGGCGCCGCTTCCGATGCTGGCAGTGGCCGCAGCTCGGCGTCAAGCTACGTCACTGCTGCGCCAGCGTACACGGCCTTCCTGTACCAGGCCATGCCGCTGCGGCTGCCGCAGACAGACCGTGTGGCCAAGTGGAGGTGCGCCGGATCACTGTACCGCTATTGCATGTCAAATGCATCGGCTTGCCACGTCATTGGACGGCGCCGCCCGGCCTGACGCAACTGATCAAGCGCAATTGTATGCTCTCCAATGCATGACGTTTGAGCCCGAGTCACACCTCCACTGACTTCAACTTTGATCTGCCCAGCGAGTACAAGGAGATTTGGGAAGGTGACCCGTTCCTGCGTGCTGGCGGCGACCTGAAAAGCTCCAGGCGACCGAAGGAACACTTTGGGGAGTTTTTTGCGCGTGAGCATGCGCTGCTGGCCATAGAGCGGGAGGCGTACATCAAGGGCCGCGACGGACACGGGCTTTAATTCGAGGATGAATTACCATTCGTTCCCATGACGCTGCGCTGACGGCGAGTGACCGGGCTGGGTAATACTTTCGTTATTCGTGTCGAGGTCCGTATTTCTAGGCTCAAAGACTAGTGCAGTCAGAGCGACAAAAACCTACTGCCGCCATTCGCTTGGCTGTGCCTCAATTTCACTTTCAGCAAACTACAAATGTGAAAAACATGTCTAGCAATGTAGCTCTCCGTTCTCGGCAGACGCTGCCGACAAGCTTGATGTCCAGTTCAACATAGGACTGCGGGTGTCACCGCAGACATCCTTGTCGAATGCCAGGTGGCCAGCTGCTAGGCTCACTGTGGGAGTCTGTCTGTATTGTGTCCCTCTTCATGCTCCTCGCTAAGGTGTCACCTCCGTTTCAGCACCAGGTACAGCACGAACAGAATAAAGACGGTGCCCATGACCATGTAGAACGCCTTGCGCTGCTGCGGCTCCTCCATTACCTGCACAGTCAGCATGTCAACCCTCAATAGCATGAACAATTCACAGCAAGGGCAAAGCCGTCTCGCATCTGCAAGCAATGCTGCGGTCACGCTTTCGCAAGCAAAATTGGTACAGGCTGCTGTGCACCTTCTTGAAGCGGTCGACCGCGCTGCCCAGGCCTAGTCGTGTGCTGCCCATGTCTGTCGCCTGCAGGAACAGTGGCAGGATATGAGACGCGCTGCTGCCTCGTGCCAAATGTATGAGTTCAGTTTGCCTCTGCCAGACATGGCCATAACGGCCCACGACATGCATCATGACTGCATGCCTCCAGCCGCATGCGGATGCTCACCATGCCGTCGAGCATGTTGTGATGGCCGTCCACCTCAGACTTGATGCCATGTGTGATCTGCAGTGGCAGTTGCTGTCAGTCACTGAACCACAGCTTGTGATTTTCCCACTGCTTGAGGTCTCATGATTTCCAGCCGCAGGCCGCAAACTGGGGCCAACAGGCAGGCCGGGGCCTACAGTAGAGTGCACGGAAACACAAATCCTAAAGGTGCCAAAAGGCGGCTCCCACCTGTCGCAGCAGCTTGGTGCGCTCACTCAAAGCCTCGATGCCCTGGTCGTTCTCCTGCTCCAGCGACTCCGGGTCGATGCGCGCCCCCTGCACGTGCCGCGTCAAAGCCGTTCCATCCATGCTACATGCCATGGATGCTACATGCCATTCAGAGGCAGCGGCGTGCTGCAAAGATGCTGGAAGCTGAAACAAGCGCCTAATCACTCAATTTAATGCTCTCTTTGGTCAGACTGTCTGTAATGCGTACAGCAAGAGATGCTCACCGCGGCGCCTGGCGCCCCATAACCGCCCCTGCCCCTATGTCGCACGAGCAACGATTTGTGTGATGACAATGCCTCTAAGATTCTCCGATAGTCCACAGAACGCATATCCAGACGCACAGTGCAACGCATGTGCGATGCGTAAAGCACCTCGGCCCAGTGGGCATCGATCTGCGATTGAGGCTTTCTGGCCCTGCCAGGGTGGGTGCCGAGATGCGACTTTGGATGCGCCTTGGGGTCACGCGATGCACACAAAGGCAGCCACAGACACGTCTTGCGTGTCTTGTGGTTGGGATCCCACACAACAAAATCTGAGATGTGAAGGAAGGCAAGGTCTGGGGCCTAGGGGCGGACAGTGAGGCAGGGACGGTTTGGATGCGGTCCTGCAAACGATGTCAGGCTGCGATGAAGAATGTCAAATAGAGCTACAAATTTGTTATGGACAAGCGCTACAATTGAGCGACGGATTGGATGCACCTGAAAGGAGCGACGTCCACTCCGAATAGATATATTATATATAGCATTTCCCATTCACAGCCCACGAGGCTGCATCTTCTCGTTTGCACGCGCGCCAGGCCGAGGGGCGGGCCTCGGCCGGCCAGGGTGGGGCCGACGGCTGCTCCAGCAGACCGTGCGGCCTTCGAGAGTGTCCCTCTTCGGGCCGCAGCGCC
>JAABUL010000624.1_pt1 | contig 74988 bp, 141 predicted proteins | sample 5559151 | NCBI WGS metagenome assembly JAABUL01 (sample SAMN10711876, study PRJNA513368) | rock metagenome | isolation source: Antarctica rocks | place: Antarctica: Victoria Land, Pudding Butte sud | reverse complement strand
TGGCAAACCCCCCACTAGGGTGGGCGGCGGCGGCAAAATTGCACGGGACGGGCAGTGCCACTACAGATATGGCAGTTGCAGACATAATTGCAATATGAACCGAATCTGCAACATGCCGTCAGTGCCATTACTTGGTCGCTGCCTCGTTCACGTCACGCAGCTGCTTCACTGTGAACACACGCATGCGCTGGCCGTCATGACTGGTCGTCGCGCCCTGCGTTGCATGCACGTTCACGCATTAACATGAGCATAAATTAGCCACTGGTTGCATCTAGTTACCGTTTAGCACAGTACGAGGCCGTCTTAAAGCAGAATGCTGGGAGCGAGGAGCTTTGCAGTTCACCTGAGGCACGGTGATCAGATCATAGCCGTTCTGGTCGCTGCAGTTTTTGGCATTCTGCCGCCGCGCCTTCAGGATGGCTGCCTGGTTGTCCTGCCGCAGTTTCTGCACAACACAGCACTGTTCGAGCTTACGTGTACTGCACTTCTCGTCAGAGCGTTTCAGCTAGCGCATGCCGACTGAACACTCCCTCATTGGGCGCTCTGCGCATCGGCCTGGAAAGGCTAAATCCTGAGCCCTCTGGCGCCCGGGAGGGCGACACGCGAAACACAGCGAAGACGAATAAACAATTGATGAAGGTGCTCCACATCTCTGACACATGGAGCCGTAGTGCGCCTTCATGTCTTCGGCAGTGATGCGGTGGGGGTAGGTGTATCCCAGCACCACGTGCACCCGGCACAACGCCTGCTCTCGAGATAAGGGATAGAAACGAAAATGCCAGGAGAGGAAAGCTGCACCTTCATGTCGGCGACGATGATGCGGTGGGGGTAGGTGTCCCCCAGCACCACGCCAGCCTGGCGCAGCGTTTCCTCCGGCGCCGTCCACGGCGCGTGGATGTACTTGTTGGGCAGCTGCGCCACCTCCGGCACCCATGAGCGGATGAAGCTGCCGTCAGGGTCCTGCATCGGGATTGCTCTTGTTTAGTTTTCACACTCACGTATTCTGGACATACTTGTTTTGCTGGAGCAGCCGCGCCACCTCCGGCACCCAGCAGCGGGTGAAGCTGCCATTGGGGTCCTGCGTCGTGATTGTGTCTCCTATCTGTCGTGTACACATCGATGCATTCAAATTTGGATGTGTTTGTTGGGCAGCTGCGCCGCCTCCGGCACCCAGCAGCGCATGAAACTGCCATCAGGGTCCTGCATCACAACCACATTTCTTCCAGGTTTCACATCGCTGCGTTCATTAGTCTTCGTTCAATAGTCTCAATCCTACATGTATGGCCTATGTATGTAGTTATATGGCAGCTGCGCCACCTCTAGCACCCAGCAGCGGATGAAACTGCCGTCAGGGTCCTGCATCGGGAACATCTGTTTTAAATTCGTTGATGTTGCTGGGCGCACGCTGGTACTCATCGTACCCTCAGCTCTGGATGGAACACTGCAGCTGAGGCCGCTACGGCGGCGGCGGTGTCTCGGGGACCCTGGCCCAAGTGTCAGCCGGTGCGGCAACGACTCGTGAACAGGGCACGATTGAAGGGTCGGTGAAATGGGCTCGACAGAACGGACCTGGCCCTTGCTGGTGGGCTGCAGCGTGAAGTTCCACTGGTCCATGCCGCTCTTGCCAGCGTTCTGCCACATCATGCAGTTGATGGCCAGGTCCGCATCCACCTGCGATTCAAAGAAGCAGATAGTGAAGAATGACAACAGAACACTCGTTAGACAACGGGGCGAAACCTGAAAACGTCTATGGGACCGCCAACGTCTGCTCCGCGTCATACCCACCGCAGTGAGGGTGAGGCCTTGCACGCATGCACACTATTCTTGCCTCTACAGGTTTCACAGCTCCACTTTTACACGATGCAACGGCTGCGCACCAATGTGTCGTGGTACCACGCGGCGCCCTCCGCCCAGTGGATGTTGAGGTACTCGGTCAGGAAGCACGCCGTCACCATCCGCAGCGACTGCGGCGCGTCATCAGAGATCGGTATCTCAGTCAACACTTTCGTCCGATGATCGGCCGTGTAGCTGAGGCTGCTGCATGAGCCTCTTGAGCGCGGGACAAACCTCCACGTTTGAGCGATGTGGACAGTGGCAGGTTTTCCTTACCCAACACGAGATTCATGCTAGGTTTCAATCAAACCACATTGGATGTTACGAGCAGTGTGCTGGGTTTCACCTGCTGTATCCAGCCCGTCGCCCACAGCTGCCGCATGCCCGCGTCCACGAGCGGGAAGCCGGTCTGCCCCTTCTGCCACGCCCTCAGCATGCCCTCGTCGCGGCGCCACTCCTGCGGCACAAGCGTCACAGGACACTCTTGGCAGCGGCCAGACATACACAAGGCATCATTTCAGCACAGACACATGTTCATGGGAGCATCCAAGGCCGCATTGGCGTTTCCAGCCCGGCAAGAATCACACAAACGCTCGTCATGCCTGCCCATGAGTGCCGATGTCAGAAGCAGCACGCGCAGCAGGCACCAGGCAACGGCTGAGTCAAGACCGAGGACGCGGATGAGCGAGACTCAGGCTGAAGGCTAAAGGCTACTGAACACACACAGATTCAATGCAAGCAACACAAAGACAAACCTGGTCGTCGTAGTGGGCCCTGATGGATGTGCGCGCCATGGCCGGCCAGTGGTGCAGCTGCCAGTAGGCCAGATCGCGCCACACCAGTCGCCGCATGAAGGTCTTGCTGACGGTCGCGCCGCCCTTGCGGTCCGCCTCGTCCAGCACCAGGCGGGGGCTGCACACCGGAAATCTAATGAATTAAACATGAGATACATCAAACGAGCATTGATTGAATAATGATGGATGTAATCTACATGTTGATGCCGCACCATCGCCCTTCCGATCGGTTTACCTCGTCCAGTACCAGCCGCGGGATGCTCGATCACGACAGCACACTTTATAAATGCGATCTCCATTGGCAAAACACAACTGTGGCAGGTCACAGCGGGGCTTTGTCAGTGCAGGCTGCGTGCGGCCAGGCGCAACAGCCCTCAAGGGCAGTGCTATGCATGGTCACATGGACATGCACATGCAGTGATTGTCAAGAAGCCATGGAAAGAATCATCAAGCAGGTGTGGCGCGCCTGAGCTGGCCAACGTGGAGGAAGGGCGACAGGCGTGACACAAATTACATTTGTAACAATATTTCAGTGTTAGCTAACATATATGTAACAGATGTTGACAAGTCGTTTCAAAACCAGCGCACCTGAGCTGGCCGAAGTGGAGGTAGGGCGACAGGCGCGACACCGCCCGCGCGTCCGCAAACTGGCGGCTGGCCTCGTAGCTGCTGAAGCCTGCATGATTTGGGTAGCGTCCCATGGCATGTGGTGCTTGCTGCTCACAGGCTTGCAGCAGACGATAGGGCTCGGCGCAGTATCCAACAGCTAAGTCAGCGCAGCAGCAGGTTTGTTCTTGCTCAGGCCGACCTTCAAGGGAGGTTTCCCTTTCGATGACCCATAGATCCTAAACCCTCACTGATCTGGATGAAGTCGTCCCAAACGCTCAGCGCGTCCTGCTCGCCGGTTCGCCAGGCGCCCGGCAGCATGAACAAAACCCTAGTCCGAAATTCCTCCAAAACCCTCACCGATTTGGAGAAAGTCGTCCAGAACGCGCAGCGCATCCTGCTCGCTCGTGCGCCAGGCGCCGACGACCTGCGTGCCCCAGTCTATGACGGTACCGTCCTTCCGCAGCGGCATCGCCGCCAGACCCAGTTGCTCCAGTTTGAGGCCGCCGGCTTTCTCCGCGACCGTCGCCTTCGCTACAGGGAGGGTCGCGGGCGTCAGCAGCGGCTTCTTCAGCTTCGGCAGCCGCTTGCAGGCCCTGCACAGATAGATAGAGGGTGAAGCTGCGATCGACCTTCATAGCACTGCGATCAGGCATCGCTTGAGGCTGACAGCCGTGTGTCGCCAGAAGCTAACCCGTCCCTCCGCCCAGGCAGATGCACCAAGCATGAGGAAGGGCTCTGAACTCCGTTATGAATGAGCTGCATGCAGAATGGAACAAAATCTCCTCAATCAGATCAAGTCTTCTCTTCTCACTGAAGTCCCAGCTGCCAGAAGTAGTTCAACCCAGCTCTGAACAAGATGGGACGAATAGCGCGCCTGTCGAAAGGCGTCAGCGTGTCCAAGTGGCTGCATCACCTCCTGATCTCACTGGCGTCTTCGAAAGGATCCTTGCGGTTCAACAGCCTCAATGAAAGGCGCGCCTGTCAAAGAATGTCGGCGTGCTGGAGTGACCGCAACAGCACCCCATGTCCACGCGCACGTCTCGCAGCTGCCATGATGACCATTTACGAAAGCGCCAAACAACAGAGGAAGCAAAGCGCGCCTGTCGAAGGGCGTCAGCGTGCCGAAGTGGCCGCACCAGCGCCCCATGTCCACGCGCACGTCCCCCGGCTCCCGCAGCAGCAGCGTTGCAAACTGCCGTACCTGCAGCCCCGCGGCCTCCAGCCCCTCCGCCACCGCCGTGTCCGTAGCCTGCGCGTTGAACACATGTCGTTGATGGTTAGTAATAGTCACGACCGCCGTGATGGCTCGCAGAAGGAATACTGCGACCCTCCGCCGCCGCCGCGTCCGTCGCCTGCGCAGAGCGAACACAAGGGTGGATCTGGAATGCAAAGGGTTTCGGCATGGATACGTCCATTGCACAGCGTTTGTCGGTCACACGGCCTCCAGGCCCTAAGCCACCGCCGTGTCCGTCGCCTGCAGTGCAGATGTCAAAAGCAAACATGGGTTCGGCGCGCAGAGAGAGTCGGCATGGATGCGCGCTTTGCAGAAGCGCGTGGCATGTGGAAGGCGAACACTCTGCAGCTGCGGTCTGCCGCCTCTGGGCCACACAACTGGCTAGAGAAACCCATGCGGGATGACCGTGTTGCAGCAGGTGGATCACAGGATGGGTGTCTCGAGCAAGGCGGACTGCCGCGTTGAACGCCCCCCAGGTGTGGCAAAGCAGCGCTCACTCGCATGGCAGGCTCGTAGCGCCTGCCGAGGAACACCGCAGTGGAGCCCAGCGCCTGTGCCGTCTGTGTCACCGCCTCCAGGTAGGGTCCATCCCTGCGGTAAACGGCAGATGTGGCTGAGTCATGGGCAAGGCAGCCTCGAATCCAGGCACTTGACTCTGCACCATGTGTGAAAGCGCTCCAGAGCAATCCCCAACATCCGATGCCTGCATGAATCGTTCCATTCATTGCTTCCGATGAGATGCCAGGCACATGCCAGGCGTGTGCTTTGCCTTGAATCGCACCAGCCCCTACTTCCATTTCTGCATGGTGGCTTGTCCTCGGTGCGCCAGGCTCACCGGAAGATGATGCCGGCGCCTGGGCCATAGCGCCGCTGCAGATCCGCGTCTAAATGTGACAGCGCATAGTGCAACCACAGCAGGCTCGCGCCGCCTGGGCGCCATGACGTGCCTGCTGGGGTAAAGAAACGTGGTGTGACGATGGCTTGCCCACTAAACTAAAACATTCAGCTTCTAGTCCAGGGATGCAAACGCTTAGTACAGCCACAGCAGGCTTGCACCGTCAGGGCGCCATGACGTGCCTGCTGGGCCAAAAACACGCCTGTCACAACAGCCTGCCGACTGTAGAGGCTGTATCGGCTGAAAGTCGCACATCAGCATTAGCCGACGGACACACGCCAATGGCATCTCTCGCTGTCTACAACCGCGATAAAGCGTCCTCCTGAGCCCACCCGTGCGGATTGCGTCGCCATCCTCCGCCGGCGAGTGCACGTACACGAAGGCCAGCTGGCCGCCGCCGGCACTGGCGAACTTGGCCGCGGCGGCGATGGTCTCGTTGTCGTGCAGCCGCAGGTCCTGTCGCAACCACACCAGCGCATTGCCGCCACCGCCGTTCGCCGCGCCCTTCCTCTGTCGCTTGTTGGACCGGTCAGACCTGCATACACAGGAGACGTCCAGAATTCAATATGACACATAACAGCAATCTGTCGCCTCCTTGCCGCAGACCTCCTTGCGCGACCTGGACGAAACTCGGGAGCACCACGAAGCAAGAGCAAAAATGTGCAGGGTCAGCAGGTTGGTGGGCTCTCGCTACCACATCGTGCAGGTAGACGTGGCCTGTCATGTCAAGGGGGGCTCCAGAACATACGCTGCTTCGCGGCCGCTGCCTCCGCCGTTGCGCGTGTGCGTTGCTACGTTGTCCTGGTCGTTCTCGCGGAACTGCGGCTGCTCGGCTGACGCGGTGTCCGCTGCCGCTGCCTGCGGCGTGCTTGCATCCTTTCCCGCCGCCTCGGGGGGCAGCGCAGATGGCACAACCTGCTGCTTGCGGCGCGGCATGGCGGCGCCTGCGGACCGGCACGAGTGGTGCAGGTCAAGATGCTGTGGAGCGCCAGCATCTGCTGGCTCGCCGATGGTTCCTTCAAAATGCTCACATCAGCGGCATGCCGCAAGCAGCTCCCTGTCCCGCTGGGCGCGAACCACGCGAGCGGCCCGAGTGCATCCGCCAATGCAACCAGCCATGGGCGCAGCTGCTTCTGATGTCGAGACGTGCAGACGCTGTCCGACCCTGCTTGCCTTTCGTGCCAGATGTTAGCAGGTATTGTGCCGGCCGTGCTTGCCTGCCGTGTGAGGTGTCGGCAGACTCTTTAGCTTTGTGCATGGCGATCGTAGCTTGCCTGCCGTGTCAGGTATCGCCGAGCGGCCGCCCTCTGCCTCGAGCGCCGCGCGCAACGCCAGCTGCTGCTCCGAAGCCGGCAGCAGCGACGCCAGGTCCTCGAGCACGGAGTCCGCCGCCGCGCTGCCACCGCAGATATCGCGGAAATCGCACAGAAACTCCTCAGCGCTCGCCTCTCCTGTCCTGCAAATCCCCCAGTAGATCGCCCTGAGACCATTGCAGCCGCACTTGCAGCCGCACCACAGCAGCACACTCTGGCTCTTACCAATTGCAGAGCTACTCATCAGCAGTGCAACCGGCAGCGGCGTCGTATGGCACCAGAAGTCGGCTGACCTGAAGGCGCCTGCGCTTCGCTGCAGTTGCCTGACCAAAGCCTTGTCGCCGCTCAGGAGCCGGCTGATGTCGGCCGACAGCCGCACGTTGCGCTGTTTCCAGCTAGGATATGCGTCGCCGCCGGCTGCCAGCACCTGTGCGAGCGTGTCAGCGTCAATACCGGGCCGATGACAGATAGCATTTCCACCTGCAGTACGCTACAACTGGTGCCACCAAACAACGCGCATGTGTACACATTGTTGCTCATCGGTGTGGCACACGCAGCCTGCGCATGCGTCGCTACTCTCAATTGGATTGAATCTCACAGTGAAATACCGCTGCCGCTTCACATGATTGTTTTCGCGTGGATGCCTGAGAAGAAACGACGATGATGCACGCCTGGAACGAGCAACGGAAGCGAGCCACACTGTGGATGAACTGCGGAGTGCGACCAGTCTCAGCATCTGCTTTATGAGCTGCGTATGTGGGCGTTTCTATTCGCCTGCATTCGAAAGGTGAGGTTTTGAAGGAGAGATCAACAGAAGAATGCTCCCAATCCCGCAGTAGATCTGTCTGTGACGTCGATCGTCGATGTCGTGGCGGCATTTCACGCACAGCACGGCAAGTGGCACCTGCTGCCAACTCCAACATGAGTGGCGTTGACATGTCGGGAGCGATGTGGAAGTTGGGCGGAGTATCATGGTGCTATTTGCCGTTGATACTACGAGCTGTTTACATGCACCTGGTCTTCCAGTGGCCTGATATCTGTGCTGCGGCACCGCCATCGAGGCTGACACGCACAAGAGTGTCCGTGCACTCGCTGAATCATCGTTCTTCTTCCAGCAGCAGGCCGAAGCCGGTCCTGCCAGAAGCGCCGCCTGAGGACTTACGGCTGAGCGCGGCGGCATTACCGCTGCGTCTCTGTCTGCCGGAGCCACTTGCCGGGCTGAAAACGTCAGAAGTGTTGCCGCCGCCCTGGCCGGATCCAACTGGGCTGCCTTCCATCGCCTGCCGCCAGCCCTGCTGCTGCGGCGGCTGCCCCCCGCCGGCGGGAGTCCCCTGCGGTGGCGGTGACTGCTGCTGCGAGGCTTGCGCCTCAAGCAGCGCAGGGCTGGCTGGCGTGTCGCCACCGCCGAAGTCGCTGTCGGTGCTGCCGATGCTGAAGGCCGCGTCGTCCGCCGCCGCGGCCTGCGATCCCATTGAAATCTGGGCTGGATCGCATCGCAGGCTTGCGGGAAGTCATTGACGGTTGCAAGCCACTGATCAAATTTCGCCGCCGCCGCTGCCTGCGAGGCCGCTGCAGGCTGTCTGCCGATGTTGCCCAAGGCGCCGCAGGTCGATTTGAACCAAGAACTCCCATGCATGGATGCTGCTCGGCAGACACTCCTCAGTAACCCCACCACCACAGCATTTGCCCAGCCCCAGGAGTGCATCGCCTCAGCAAACACTGTGCCTCAGTAAAAACACCCACCAGGCTGGCGGCGAATGGGCTGAGGCTGCTGCCGGTGGACAGGCCCGGGCTCGCGGTAATGCCATTGCGCAGCGCCGCGGCGCCACCGCTGGTGAGCACCACACCGCCGCCAAAGTCTCCGACGCTGTCCGCCGGGCTGCTCAGCAGGCCCAGCCCCACGCCGGCGCCTGCGGCCGCGGTGAAATGTAGTGAATGCCGATTGAGATGAGAGGTTGACCTGCCAGGCTTGGAGTGTGGCAGGGCCTTGGAAGCAGACCTGGGTGCGGGCTGCTACCATCGCAGACAGCACATTCGCCGGCTGCAGCCAAGACTGCCGCAGCCGCGGCACTGACAGTCCACGCATCTGGTGGCAACGTTAAGGCCTTCACTGAGGATGCGATACGATGCGAACCCCATGCAAACGGCAATGATTGCAATGCGCACCCCTGGGCGTCTGCGCGCCAGATGCCTGCGGCGTGCTGGCGACGCTGCTGACGGAGGCCGAGCGGCGGGCGGTGCCGAGACGCGCCAGGAAGCCGCTTCCGCTGCTGCCGCCGGCAATGCTGCCGGCCTGCCGGAAAGCCATTTTGTCGCTCGAGGGGGAGAATGATGCGCCCGAGGGGTTGAATGATGCGCCCGAGGGGTTGAATGATGCGCCTGAGACGAGACCGGCGCGGGCGGCGGAAAAGGCGCTCTGCGCCCGCCACCTCGCCTCCACGCCCTCCTCGAGGTCGACCTGCGACGACAAAATTGATGATCAACTTTGAATGAAACTGGGTGAAGGCGCTGTGCGCTTGCCACCTTGCCTCCACACCCTCCGCCAGGTCAACCTGTTATTGCCGTCAATCACACCATGACACTGTGCTTTGTTGGTGGCCTTCAAAGTTCCGGCCTGTAATGACACTGCACCTATACAGGCGATCTTGCGTGTTTGTGGCGTCTGCTGTTTGTCGACACGAAGTCAATCGTCAGCGCAAGGCATGGCCACCCCGCAACTTCACAGAGGACGACCTCACAGTGGCATCGCCCAGGCCCCCTCAACTGCAGACAGCGCGAGATGACAGAGCGCACTAAGATGGCCACCTGCGTCTCGGCGATCAGGCGGTGGGTGGCATCGATACGCAGCGCGGTGCTCCCGGCGTTGCCGCCGCCGCCGGCCTGCTTCCGGGCGGCGTCCGCTGCTGTTTCCAGCTGCCGCAGCGTCGCCGCCTGGTCCAGCTTCCGCCGCGCTGCCGCCACGGTGCGCGCATCCGCTTCATCAGCGCCCCTGAGCGGAAAATCTTCGCTGTGAATATAGGGTGAATACTATTGTGGCGTCACAACGTCTTACAGCTAGGCGACTCTGCCTAAGTTGAGTGAAGCAGAACGAATGCAGGGTGCAACCCAAGGGTGTGCGCGCATGTATGAGGGCGCAAAAACTGCAGCCCCGCACCTGCACGCATCGTCCATGGCGGACTGCAGCATCCGCGTGCGGTCATCTGGGGCCGCGGGCGCCCCGGCCGCCTCATCCGCCGCCGCCAGCAGCTGCGCCGTCGGCGCCATGGCACCGTAGCCCAGGTCCGCCCACACCTGCCATGCACAGATGCGCGTGCACATATGTGTCATCGAACCAGCGCTAGGGTGGTATGCGCATTTGGGTGGTGTCTGCGCGCGCAATGCCGTCGCCATCACACCCGATGTCAAGATGCAGAAGCAGGCCGTGACTTGCACATGGCGGCCCTTGGACGCAGCGGTCGCTCTCGATAGAAGTCAACCCTCGCAGTGACGCACCTGCCGCAGCAGCTGCTCCGAGTCTCCGTTGCCTTCCTCGTCTTCGTCCCCGTCGTTCTCCTCCGGCTCGGTGTCGTCAGTGTGCTCCACTGCATGTGCCACCAGCTCGAAGGGGCTGCTGACGGCGCCGCCAGTCGTTTCGGAGCCTGCGCCCGCGACCACCCCATCGCCTGCTGCCGCTGCCCCGCGCGGCGCGGCGGCCGGCGCGGCGCCGGCATCGCTGCCGCGCCCCACAAGCGACGCGGGCGGCGGTGCAGGCGGCAACGACACAGCGGCGTCTTCCGCAGCAAGCCGCGTCGGCGACGCCGCGATGGAGGCTGCCGACCGCCGGGAGGTGGCGGAAACCCGCGACCCTGGCCGCGACGGCGACTGCTGCAGCAGCCAGGAGCTGCCTGCCGCGGCACTGCCGGCCGGTGACAGCTGCGGCCGCCGGGGGCTCCTCCCGACAGCTAACCCCTGCTGCCTGGGGCTGCGGTAGGAGTCTGCGCCCTGCGCCGCTGGCTGCCGGGGGCTGCTGTAGGCGTCGCAGCCGCCGCCCGTGTCGGCGGGGGTGCGCCCTGGGCTGTAGGCGTCGCCGCCGCCGCCCGCGTCGGCGGGGGTGCGCCCTGGGTTTAGGTTCAACCCTGGGCTGCGCTGGGGGCCGACGTCGGCGGCGCCGGGTCCGGCACGCGGAGCAGCGGCTGACGCAGCTGCGGGCTGACTAGCTCGCGCTGGTGGCGCCGTTGCCGCTGTGTATCTTGCGGCAGCGCTGCCGGACATGCCTGGCGGCGGCAGCGGCGGCGGCGGCTGAGGCAACACGTCCTCGGCCAGCAGCGCACCGATCTCCGACATGCGGTTCGCGGCGCGGTCCAGCCATCCGCGCATGCGGTCCTCAGCGCCTGGAGACATCTGGCCGGCCTGCACAGCAGGAGAGGCGCAGGAGTTGGCAGTTGCTTCGCAAAAATGCATCGCGGCCAAACACAACTGGGCTGAGCGGTTTGCAGGACAAGCAGGACAAACAAGAGACTGGAGCAGGATGTGCTGGCATGCTGGGAGCTGGAGCACCGTGGCTAGGCATGCATCGACCTGGCGTTGCAATGCCAGCACTCTCGGAACCCACCTGGGATGAGGCGATGCGGTGCAGCGGCACATCCTGCGGCGTCTCTGGCCAACCCAGCTGGGAACTTTCTCCCCCCTCGGCCTCCTCCCCTGCACACAAAGCAGCCACGATTATATGTACCCTTGCTCTGAATAACCAGGGCACGGGTTCATGTGCGTGTTAGCAAGATGTGCCGAAGCTCACGAACTGGCTTCAAAACTGAAGACTTCCTTGTAGGCTCAAGTGTGGATTAGGAGTGCGGGGGAAGAGGCAAAAGCTCACCGCCGAGCATGTGCGCGAGGCGGCCGACCTTGCCGCTGAGGTACCGTGCCACCCGCAGGTGCGACCGCTGGGAATCCGTGCTGCGCCGCCGCCCCGAAGCGCCGCCCTGTGCAACACGTGTGTTATTCATCATTTTGCTGCTCGTGCCATGTAGACAGCTGTGCGTGAGTGTTCGACATGTCACTGTCAGGTGCTGCTGATTGGCAGTAGCCTTTGCGACGAGTATTGCTGTTTGCCCAAGATAACCAGGTCGGTAGACTCTGGCCAGTGAAGTCTGCTTGCACACCTGAGATTCCAGCGACAGGCGGCGGCGGGCGCCAAAGTCGGATGCGTCGCCAAACGACAGCACGCCGTTCGAACGAACGCCGTCCGACAGAGCGCCTGCAGAGGCGTCCCGCTGGATCGGGCCGCCAGCGGCCGCCGCCACGGGCCGCGGGCCGCTTGCTGCAGGGCCCAGCGCCTCCCTAGCCGCAGCCGAGTCCAAGCCTGGTTGAGAGTCGGCCGCAGCGGATTGGCTGCCGACAGCCGGGGTGGCTGAGGCCTCTGCGGCGGCCGGCGAGGCGCCGGGCGCTCTGCCAACGACTGTGTGCGCGGTGGAGCCGCTGGAAGCGGCGGCGCGCTGCGGCGACTGGCGAGCGGCGGCGACGGCAGCCGCTGCGGCGGCCGCTGCGGCCGCGTCACACCGTGCGCCATCCAGCTGCCTCTGTGTCACAATGGGAGAAGCATCGTGGAATGTATGCGGCGCATGGCGATGTCTGCACCTCCAAAAGCAAGACGATTAAGCAGTCCCAGATAGGAAGTTTACTTTCTCAACCTCAGATCACAACCTCCATTGGAGCACTGCCACCCGCACCCATAACAAGTTGAAGCACTGCGAGAAGCAACGGGCACTCACCTGCAAACCGGCTAGTCCCGCGCGTTGCAGTGCGATCGCTTGCAGCGACGAGTCCAGAAATGCACGCGCAGCCGGCGCCAGCACCGCTGACGAGCCATCTGCGATGTGATCCTGCAGACGAATCGCAGACCCCGATGCTCATATACGTGGCATAGATCTGCCGGGCTGAGCGTTCGGAAGAATCGCGATGCATCATCAGCACTTCAGAACAGCCACGAGCTCTCACCTTGTTCGTCCATGCTTGGAATCTTCTCACTAGGCCATTCTCAGTGGCGCTCACAGCCTCAAGGTGGGCAGCAGCGGCTGTCCACACCGCTTCAGCCTCCAGATCGTGCTGCTGGCTGGCCGCAACGTCTGCGGCCTCCTGCAGGCAAAGCACTATACGTTCAGGCACAAGATTCCGCAACGATTGAAGCCGGCGGCAACGGTGTTGGCGCTGCAACCATGGACACCAGGCGGGTGCCGGGACTATCTTCAACAGGCTCAGGCTGACACCAGGCTGGATTTTGTCCTCTGCACAGCAGCCAGAGACTCCGGAACAGCGTTCTGAGTGCCGCAGGATATGCAACACAGATGGATTGAACACAGTTCGCCGTTTGTCACCTGCGCTTCGAGGAGGCGATGCGTGGCCGAGTGAGCCTCGCCGACGGCGGCGCGAAACGTCATACCGGCTGTGCACTTTGATTCGATCAACACATCGATTTCATCACAGCGATCGGGTTTCACCTGCGCTGCAAGGAGGCGCTGGGCGGCCAAATGGGCCTCGTTGACGGCGGCGCGGGACACGGCCGCCTCCTCCTCGACAGCCGCCCTTTCATCCTCCGCCTTCCCAAGCAGCAGACTCACCTCGTCCAGCCGCTGCAGCAGGGAGAACGAAGCCCAATCAGACACGAGCAGGCAGGCATCCTCGCAAGAAGCAACCGCCTAGGCAGCTGCCAGTTCGTCCTCCTTCTTCCCCAGCAGCAGGCTCAGCTCGTCTAGCCGCTGCAGCAGGGAGAACCAAAGCAATATTTGACACGGGCGGGCAAGAAGCAATCGCCTTGGCATCTGCCGATTGTCCCTCTGTCTGCCTCAGGAACATGGTGCGCAAGGCTGGCAGCAGGCTCAGCTCGTCCAGCCTGCGAATGGGAAGATAGCATGCAATTAGTCATTGGTGCCTTTGAGAATCTTTTGTCTGCTGCGCTGTAGCGGTGCCCTGGAAGTGTCACCATCCACCGTCTGCATGCAACCGCTGTCCATGCACTACTGCGGGCAATGTTTGTTCTACGGCCTGCTGCTGTCGTCATTTGTGTGTGCGCTGATAGGCGGCACCTCATACGCCGTCCGTCACAGTAGGCGTCTCTCGCGCCGTCGCCGACCGGCTGCCAGCTGTTGCATCACCATGCACCAGCGCCGGGGCGCCACCGTTGCTGGCTGCGACCCTGCCAAGTGTTTCCCTGCCAGCTGCAGCCGCCGACAAGTCTGCCGCGGCCTGCGGCGGCGGCGACTGCGGCGACGGCTGCGCCGATTGCAACTGCGGCTTCAGGTCGGACATGATTGCGTCCGCCTGGCTCCGCAGCCGCGTGAGCAGCACATCCGTCAAGCCCTTGTCCTGCGGGGGGCAGCGGGAACAGAGACTCACCTTCTGGAGGGTGCAGCTGGGGTATTCGCAGGTAGGCTTCCGTGGCGGCAGTTCGAGGCGGTGCGGCAGCAGAGCGCACCTGGTTGCCATCGCAATTCGCCCTGCGCATCGTATGTCCAGCCGGCTGGGGCTGGGACGTCACCGTGTTGTTTGCTTAGCTTTAGTGTGATCACACAGGCTATAGCATGAGCGAAGTCTTCCCAGCACTTGAGGGTTTGGGAACTTGCAACAGCATAGTTCGGTTTTGGCGCCTCTGAAACCAGCCAATGCGGCCAGCGCACCAGCTCGTAGTTGCGCAGTTTCGCCTCCAGCGCCTGCTTCTGGCGGTTGACGTGGCCGAGCGTGTCCGACATCTGCTCCAGCTCGTTGTCCTGCAGCCCCGCCTCGCGGTCCGCCGCCGCCAGCTGCCTTGCGGTTTCCGATGCTGCCGCCTCCGCCGCCTCCCGCGCCTGCGCACACAATCAGACATTCATTGGCTGCAGTTGCTGTGCAGTATCTTGATGCAGCTGACAGCAGCCCTGCCTCACGGTCCGCCGCTGCCAGCCGCCCCATGGTTTCTGCCGCCAGCGCCTCCGTCGCCTCCCGCGCCTGCACAAATGAGGCAACACTGTTGCTGCAGATGTTCGGTTCTAGTACAGTGGGGACATCCCCGGCAGCCGCCTGCTGCCTTGCAGTGTCCGTTTCTGCCGCTTCTGCTGCCTCCCACGGCTGCGTAGATGGATCACTGTTGTCCAAATATGCCCATCAGGATACATTCTTTGGACTTTCAGACGATGTCGTTCTGTCAGAGCAGACCTGCAGCTGAGTTTGTTGACTGCCCAGCAATTGCAGCCCGCTGCAGCCGCAGGCATCGAGTGCGCTCATGCCCTGACAGTATGTATGATGTTGTGTGTCCACAACACAGACGGTGTGCCCACGTTGTTGGCTGCGCTCAGAGCGCGCTCGGCCTCGGCGGCGCGCGCCCGCAGTTGCGACGCCTCCGCGTGTGCCGCCGCCAGCTGCAGCGCCAAGCTGCTGCCGTCCTCGGCCGTCGCCGCCGCATCGACTGCCTGTGTCAATCAAATCGCACGCATCACAGCGCGGCGTCACACCCGCCCCTCAGTTCTCACCGTCTGCTTCGCCTTGCAGAGACCTTGCAGTGACCTTGCCAGCAAGCCAGGCCATTCCGATTGTCTCACATGCTGGCGGCGGTAGTGATCAAAATGCTATGCAGGAAGCCAGGCGACACCTGGGAGTGGGCGATCCCTGAGGAGTTTTGGCGGTGCCACAGGCCGCGCAGGTGACAACACACCTCAGAATGCAGTGAGGGGAAATAGAGCGGCACCTGAGAGTGGGCGCTCTCTGAGGAGTTTTGACGGTGCCACAGGCCGCGCAGGTGGCCGCTGTCCTGCGACGCGAGCGCGCCGCTGCCGCTGCCGCGCCTGAACTCACAGTACAGCTCACATTCATCGCACGACAACGTCACGAATGCAGGCACCTACACGCTGCCATGCGATGAGCAACAGACACCCAGGAAGGCCGCACTTCTCGCCAACCAGGCGGAGAGGCGAGGTGCACCATGAGGCGTCTGCGCTGCCGGCCATCCACCCGCGTGGGCGTAAAACCCTCTCTCCCTCACTCGTTAATTTATCACTCGTCATTACTCGTCAAGTACTGTTCAGCAGAGGGGCTCACGTGCAGGAGCCATCTTGCGAAAGGTCCGCAGGAGGAGTCGAGGGGCCGGGGTCCCAGACGAAAAGCCAAGTGAAGCGCACTTGGTGGGGTTGGAGGCGGGTCGCGGCGCCGCCTGCTGCAGCCGCGCGTTGGCGCCTTGTTATTGTCAGGCTCTGGGTGGGCTACAGCCCTAGACCCCTAAAGAAACGCACTTGGTGGGGCTGGAAGCGGGCCGCGGCGCCTGCTGCAGCCGCGCGTTGGAGGCCGCTAGGTGGCGCGCCAGCGTTGCTTTGTCCGACGCCAGGGCCTGCTGCGCCGCGAGCGCAACGTCTCGCTCCGCTGCCGCCGCATTCGCTGCTTCCTGCACCGACGCCTGCTCCGCCTTTGCCTCCTGCGTTTTGTTTGGGACCCAGGTGGGTGCACATGTCCATTGCAGCAGAAATTTGTCTCTTAAGTTAGGTGAGTAACAGATCAAACCTTGCTGTTTCCGACGGTGCTCTTTCCGACGGTGCTGCTTCTAATGGTGCTCAATTTGTTCATAACACCCATGTGGATCAGGACAGCCCGCCAGCAGTTTCGTTTTTGATACCTGGAGCAGAGACTCCATCTCCTGGGCGGCGTGCAGCAGCTCCGCGTGTGCGACGTCCTTTGCTTCCAGCGCCCGCCGTGCCTCAGCATGCTGTGACGCCTGAAAATAGTCGCAAAGCCAGGCTCCAAATGCTTTCCATGGATCCGCTGGCTGCACAAGCCTGCCTTTGCTTCGAATCGCCAGGCATCAGCCACAGTGTTTTCCGTGAATGCATGTATCATCACTGCTGCAGTTCGATCAGCAGGCTGGAGGGCGAAGACGGCACCTGGGCACTTAGAGCAGTCTCCAGGCGGGCTGCCTGGGCAGCCTTCGTCTCAGCCTGCTGCTGCGCACGAGCGGCGACCGCCTTGACAGCGGCCAGCTCGGATGCTGCCTGTTCCTTTGCCGTCTTCGCTGCCTGCACCTGCAGCACATCGCCATAACATTCAGGGTCTCGATTTAAGAGCGCAAACGCACTGCATGTTTGTGTGTTTGTGTGGCTTGTGCAGCCTAGGCGAACCGACACCACAACGAGGCAGCTCGGGACACACTTCACAGCGCTTGCTGGAGCCAGCATGACTGCTCACACACCCGCAGCTGCACTGTGAGAACCTCATTGGGTGCAAAACTGACTGTCTAGCAAAGCACCTGCGCCAGGAGCTCCGCCTCGCGGTCAGCGACGGACTGCAGCTGCTGCTGGAAGGTCCGCAGCTCCGCCTGCAGGCCGGCGTCGCCGATGCCGCTGCTGTCGCTGCCCGCAGCATCCTCCTGAGAATTGTACAGGCGACGGCAACGCGGTATTAAAAGGTGCTGCGACAGGTGCGGCATGTCGAAGTCTGCAAATGACCTACAGCCACATTTCGTCGGCAGCTTGTACGAGCTTTGTGGGCACCCTGGTGAACTTCGTTGTGCACTGGGCACCTTGTAAGAGTCAATGACGCGGTCGGCGGCGGCGAGCTGGTCCCGCGCCTCCTGCAGGCTGCTGCGCAGTCCGTCCACCTCCCGCCGCAGCTCTCCGACGGCGCCGTCCTGCTATGGAAGAGCACAGGTCAAGACCTCAAGCCCATGCCTTTAAACATTGCAGGCGGGCGTTGCAGCGGAAGTTGCATGGACCACAGGCGCGCAGCCAGCTGCTGCACGGTGATTGACATATGCGCACCGCTGGCGGACCGCTAATTGTCTTGGTATGGCTCGAGATCATGCAGCGAGAACAGGTAGAAAAGCGGTGTGAGCAGCCCGCACCTCCGCTTCGCCGGTCAGCAGCTGCCAGGGCACCCAGAACAGCAGCGCGTAGGCAGCCAATGCCGCAGCGAGCGCCTCCGCCAGGCGCAGCCCCAGCGGCAGGCTGTGCAGGTGGCGCGACGCCGCCCGCCCCTGCGCCGCCAGCCGCCGCAGCGCCCACGCCGGCGACATGAACGCGTTCGCCGCCGCCTGGAAGCCGCTGCCAAAGGCGCCGCCGAATGAGCCCTTGTCGCCGCCGGAAGCCTTGCCGGTGGCGGCGGCATACTCCCGCGCCTGCTGCGCCTGCACCGCCGCGGCCAGCTGCTCCGCGGCGGTCGCCCGCCCCTCCAGCATCTGCCGCTGCTGCCGCTCCGCCTGCAGCGACGCCCGCAGCGCCGCCGCCTCCGTCTCCAAGCGTGAAGACTGCGCCCTGTGCTCCTCAGTGGCCCGCGCGGCCTGCTCGGCGAAATCTGCGGCGGCGCGCTCAACGCCCGCTGCCTGCCGCTGTGCCACGTCCGCCTCGTGCCGCTGCGCGGTTGCCATTGCTGCGTCGGCCTTCTGCCGCCACTCGCCGAGCTCGGCTTCCCGCGCCGACAGCACCGCCTTGAGACTTGCGACCTCCTCGCCGGCCGCCACTGCGTCGGCGCCCGGCTTGGCGCCCGCTGCCCCTGCTGCCGCCCCGCTCTGCTGCTCCTGCAGCTGTGCCAGCCGCTCTTCTGCGGCCGCCAGCTTGGCGCGCGCGGCGATCGCAGCGTTCGATTGGTACTCTGCCGCTGCCTTGACGTGCGTCAATTCCTGCGCAGCTACCCTGGCGGCCGCGAGGTCCTGCTGCACCTCCGCCAGCTGCCGCCGCAGCTGCTGCTCCAGTGTTGAAGAGCCGCTGCCACCGCCGCTGCCGCCGCCGCTGCTTGTGCCGCTGCTGGTGCTGCCATCGTACACTTGTTGCTGCAGCTTTGCGCCTGCCGCCTGCGCCTCTGTGTGAGCGTGCGGCGCCGGCTGTGCGGCTGCCGGCTGCGCGGCGGCGTGCGGGCCGGGCTGTACCGCTGCGGGGCTATGCAGGCCCCGTAAGAGCCCCGCCAGCAGCGCCAGGAGCAGCAGGCAGCCAGCGGCGGTGCCGGCGCCCAGCAGTGTTGGGCGGTGACGACCGTAGAAGCGTTTCCACCGCTGCCTCCGCTCCCACCGCTTGAAGTCGGGATCGATCTTCAGGCTGCAACAGGTGCCGCACCGTGCGTCGGTCAGGGACACCATGCAGGCAGCTCGCTGATGATTGGCAGTGCAGGACTGCCTAGAAGACACGCCGGATAGACAAAGAACCTGACATTTCCTACATTGAGGCAGGCCTACCTGGCAAGTTGGTCATCCGTGCAGCGGCGCTTCCTGGCATCATATTGCTCCTCTGTCAGGCGGCCTCCAAAGGGCACGTCAGGCTCGAGCTCGATGCCGTGCAAGAGCTCCGGACTGCGAGTCGCGTAAAGGGTCTTCAACGCTCCGAGAACAAGCCGATGCAGTGCCCGTTTGCAGGATGCATACAAGAATTCAAACTTGAGTGCAGGTGCAGCCCACCTGGGTGGAACCGGGATCGTTTCGTTGGGGTCGTGATCCATCTCTCAGGCTGGCATGTCAGAATCGTGCAGAGCTGCGTCGTTGCGGGCTGGCACGTTAAGCGTGCCGTTGTTACTGTGCTTCGCCACTGGACACGTCGCGTTTGAGAGGCACGCACGTCCTGGTGCGACACGACTGCGGGTCAGGTGTCAGGTGTCAGGTGTCAGGTGTCGTTTCGAGCGTGCCACGCTCTGCTCAGTGGCGAGGATCAAGGAAGTGCTACGGCGGAAATTCCAATTTTCGTTCCGACTCGATCTGTACTTCCGGAAAGCGGCGGCGAGACGGACATGTCGTGCACCAGTGTGCGGCAACGTCTGCCTGAAAGAGCTTTCGAATGGTGCAAGCTCGGCAAGGCGGTATGTGCCTCAAAAGCTGCAGGTCGAGCAGAGTCGATCAGCAAAGCCAACAATTGGGCCTTCATAACATTCTCATTTCGGGAAAGGCGCCTTTTCAGGTCCCCATTTCTCCACTGTTTTGCGAGTCCGACGGCTCGATCAGGCTCGGCGGATTGCGTCAAGTTCGCACAAAATTCCATTCGACAATCGCTCGAATCTTTTCAGATCGCTTGTCGAACGGATAACCATCTGAAAGATTTGCAGGCGTACAAGCTGCGCGCCGTCGTTCACTGATCTCGAGGCGCAAATACACAAAAGTTGTGTCGCCATGCTGGGTAGCATGCAGATCCTGGGCGGCACGCCTCTGCAGGCAGCGGCACACAGGCAGTCACGACACATGCAGAGCAGCAGCCGCCCTCTGCGCGTGGTCGCGGATGTTGAGGCGTACCCAGAGACCCGCAACCGACCCAAGGCAAGCATCCTGCAAATCTGCAGCGACGCAGGCTCGAGCCACGACGAGTCTCGCTATGGCAAGGTGTGATGGTTTCGTAAGTCTCGGCATGTTAAAGTGTATCTAAAGTGCTGGCCTTTCTGCGCAGCCGGGCATGCCGGAGGGAACGCCGAAAAATGTCGCGCTGGTGAGCATGCATGCATGTTTGCATGCATGCGTCATCAGCAGTGACGAGCTGCCAAGGTCCATACGCAATGGACCGCGTACGATGAGTTGTTTTGATGCGGATTGCATATTCCACTGTCACAAGCTGGTCTGACAAACCGCGCAGGACATCCCATCGCGGCCTCGCCGCAACCGGCGGTCAGGCACAATCCGCGGCGCGATATCCGAGACGCACATCTCGCCGGCGAACTTCATCCTGCCGGTCTTCGTGCATGACGGCGAGAAGAATGACCCCATTCTGAGCATGCCGGGCGTCAACCGCCTCGGCTGGCGCCATGGGCTCATAGACACCGTGCGGGAGGCGCGCTCCTACGGCGTCAACCAAGTGGTCATCTTCCCAAAGGTGAGGACATCCGTCCTCCGTTGAAGGTGGCGTGCTGGCTATCACTGCGGCTGACAACGAGGTTTATGGCAGGGGGGGTGCCATCATCACTCTCGTGCGAGTCAGCAGCGGCTGCGGCACGCTCAGGGTGGGTGCTCTCGACTCTGGCAATCCCACACGACTGCTGACGGCTCTGCTCCCATCCCCATGCGGCGCAGACGCCGGACCACCTGAAGACGCAGACGGGGGAGGAGGCGTTCAACCCGGACGGCCTGGCGCAGCGCTCCATCGCGCTGCTGAAGGATACCTTCCCCGACCTGGAGGTGCTGCGCCGTTCCGCCCGCTGCCTGGCTTGGGCATTCGCAATGGTTTGAGTGTTCGCAAAGCTGACGCAATTGTCACTGAGTGTAATCAGATGTGTGTCGATGGGTTGGCGGACCTGATGGGCATCCAGCATCTGAGCAGAAGCCAGAGACCGCATGGACCCTCAAAACTCCGTCACAACTAAAACCTTGGACCCTGCAGATGTGACGCGGCACTGTGAAACCCAAATTGGATTTTGTAGCTGATTTGGACTATCATCCTAAACCCTGCATGTGTACACAGACGTGCGGGGCACCATGACACCCATTTTTTGTTTAGTAGTTGATTTGGCCTAAAATCTTGCACCCTGCAGGTGTACACAGACGTGGCGCTGGACCCATACTCGTCTGACGGCCACGATGGCATCGTCAGCGACGATGGCGTCATTATGAACGACGAGACCGTGGAGTTTCTGTGCCGGCAGGCGGTTTCCCAGGTACACATGCAACATTGCTGCATCACGCTCGATTTGCATCTGCCCCGAATTGCCCGCATCGACTAACAGGAAGAATTTACAGGAGACTGGAAGGCTGCTCGCAGATTCGCTGTGGCGGTCAGGCAGCCTTCTGATGGCGTTGCACCTCATGTGATATGCACACAAGGGGATTCATTGAGACAAGAACAGCGACGGCAGGCGCAGACGGGCGCGGAGCGTCATATATCAAACCCTGATGAGCGCCACCCGCGACACACCCTCCGAAATGCTTTCTCACCGGCAACCCTGACGCCTTTGACGGGCAGGCATGCGTGGAGCGCGGACATTGCAATGGCTGGCTGTGGCGCGGACATCGCAATGGCTGGCTGTGGCTTGTCATTGATGTCCAAGAATCCTACATCCTGACGGGCTGTGCCGCAGGCGGCTGCGGGCTCAGACGTGGAGTCACCTAGCCATGCATCATACACATTTAACTCTGCCGCAGGCGCGGGCGGGCGCGGACGTGGTGTCGCCCTCCGACATGATGGACGGCCGGGTGGGCGCCATACGCGAGGCGCTGGATGACGCCGGCTACAGCAACGTGTCCATTATGGCGTACACCGCAAAGTATGCCAGCGCTTTCTACGGGCCCTTTCGCGACGCGCTTGCCAGCGCGCCGCAGCCAGGTAGGCCTGCTACCGAAGCCGTGAAAGGTGCCAGCTGCAGAGGCAAGACGCTCACTTGCCACGTGCTTATCAGCGCCTTCTACGACCCCTTCCGCGATGCGCTCGCCAGCACGCCGCAGCCAGCAGGTAACGGGGATTGAGCGTTCCAGTTTCGAAGTGCGCCTTTCACGCCCCTTTCACGCTGCGCTGGCCATCGCGCCGCAGCCAGGTGAAGGAGAGAGATGATGTCCCAAGGTAGTCGAGGCAATATCCCCAAAATGGTAAGACTGCGTCTTCTTGGGGCCCTTCCGCGGCGCGCCAGCGCGCTGCAGCCAGGTGGGGAGGAACACAGTAAGCAGAGCAATGTCGCTGAAGCTTTCGAGATGCACCTTCTGCGGGCCCTGGCGCAATGTCCCCGCCAGTGCGCTGCAGCCAGGCATGGCAATATGATACCTGGGAAGCCACTGGCGCGTTTGCTGGATCCCCTACAATCCCAGCCCTTCTGCACTCTGCAGGCAGCAGCGGCCGCGTCATCCCGCCCAACAATACGACGTAGCAGCAGGACTCAGCCAATTACCGGGAGGCGCTGCTTTCTTCTGTCAGTTTGCCTGTAAACTCGACCTGCATTGTATGCACATTTGCAGGCAGCAGCGGCCGCATCATCCCCCCCAACAAGAAGACATACCAGCAGGACCCGGCCAACTACCGGGAGGCGCTGCGGGAGGCGGAGCTGGACGAGGCGGAGGGCGCCGACATCATGATGGTCAAGCCGGGGATGCCCTACCTAGACATCATCCGCTTGCTGCGCGACAACAGCAGCCTGCCCATCGCCGCCTACCACGTGTCGGGTACGCGCCTGTTGCAGGTGCATTTGGGGTAAGAAGGCCTTGCAGCGGATTGGCCTGGAGTGCTATGAATGTTGTTCGGCATGCCCCTCCTGGACCTCAACCCACCTGCTGCTTGACAACAGCAGCCTGCCCACCGCCGCCTCTGCTGGGTGCGCAGCTGCGTGCAGAAAGCTAATTCAGAAGCCAGAGCTGCTGGGGCGCGGCGGCGGTCGTGCTCATGGCGGCTGCTGGAGAGTATGGTATGTCGGCTTAGATTCAGCACAGCAGGTAGTCAGCCTGTACGGACCTGGACACGTGATGCGCGTCCGACCCCGAATGGTGGTGCCAGCGATGCGCGCGATGTGCACCTCTACTCACGCTCACGTCCTGAACCTTATAACCTGCAAAATCCCACAGGCGAGTATGCGATGCTCAAGGCGGCGGCGCAGAACGGCTGGTTGAACGAGCGGGACGCGGTGCTGGAGGCGCTGCTGTCGATGCGGCGCGCGGGCGCCGACCTCATCCTGACCTACTACGCCATGGACGCCGCCCGGTGGCTCAGCGAGTAGAAGATGGTCAGCTTTTTCAGATTGAGCTACGGGGAGCGGTGGACTGGGAGGACACGAATGGCGGGTTCCAGCGTCCAACAAGGCAGCGACCTATGCCGCCGCTTTGAGTGGGATTTGGGAACGGCTTTGGAAACGCCACTGTAATCATGGCGAGCAGAGCAGCATTCGTCATGACGGCGCGCCGCCGCGCTGTTCATTTCTGGCTCGCACATTGGATTGGCCAAGTGCTTCGCGTGAACCAAGGGGGTAAGCCGCTCTGACGGCCTCCTTTCACTTGCTGCGATAGGCGCTATGGCAAAACCCTGAGCCTGCACATCTGCCTTCTGCCGTGACCCTTCCCTAGGCCCTTTGTCCTTTCAAGCATCTCTGCCCTTCACAGAAGCAGCTGGCCTGGAGCTGCGACCTGCAATGCGGTGCACCAAAAGCTGATTCGCAAGCCTTTATAGGCATTCAATTCCAGTGCCTTCCTCCGGTGCGCGCCCCGGCGGACATACTTGCACATTGAAGAAGTCGAAACCCTGCATCGTGTGCTTACTCACCGATAATGCCCGGCCAGTTGCACTGGACGTTCGACTGACTCGAATCGGTCTCGGAGTGCAGCTTGACACTAGTTTGCCAGAAGCCCACGCCTGACGGAACCCCGAAAGTCATTGATGGTCACGCCGCGCAGCGACGCATACTAGAGCTGCAGAGTTTTATCTTGGGCCCGACATCCTCATCTAGTCGTCCCCTGCAGCAACCATGTCGTGGGAGCTGCTGCTGTACTTCATGGCGTTCGTGCTGCAAGCGGCGCTGATGGGCATCACCATGTTCACGGTGCCGACTGCAGCAGGCTGCCTGGATGCTGGTGAACATGAAAGAGGATGCAAGACGGAGGAAAAGGACGTGTTAATACCGATTCATCGGCACTTTGCTGCGCAGCTGATCAAGCTGTCGGACCTGGAGAATGACTTCATCAACCCGCATGACGCCACCAGCAGCATCAACGCCTGGGTGGTGCGCATGACTGCACGCCGCTTTTACGTGCCTGACACCCCAGCCTGCACCGCAGTTGCTGTTCAGTGCGATCTGCATGTGCTATGCATAAGCAGCACCAGGCATGTGTCACGTTTATGCATCTTCAGTCTGGACCCGACCGCCATGTCGCACATGCCACCGAAAAGCTTCTGAGCAATGGAGGTTCCTGCCGCACAGTACCCTGAGTTCGGGCTGCAAGCCTTCATGACGCTGCTGATGCTGCTGACGGGGCGGTGGCTGGTCGGCGGGCTGCACCTGCTGGTGCTCGCGTTCAATGTGCGGCTGATGTTCTTGCAACAGGTACGTGGAGTATTCCTCTGCTTTCCTCGCTCTTCGCTCTTTGCTCCTGCCGTCTCTCCCATTGCCAAACACGCCCGTATCCAACACCGCTGTTGATGTCATGCTTGTACACATGCGCCGAAAACGCAATGCATGCGAGGTCCTTTCGTTTGACGCGCAGCACGTCGTGGATGTGACGGAGATCTTCCGGGAGCTGCCGCGGGAAAAGAAGCTGCGCATGATCAAGCTGGCGCTCTACGTTTTCATTTTTGTTGTCGTCATCTACAAGTGAGTCTCCCGCCTTTCGTGACAATCCCTTCTTACACATCGTATGGTGCATGATGACATGGCATCACACATTTGAGTCAAACTGATGATGGCGTGGCAAAGACACTGATGCATGATGCATGATTGGTGTGCTTGCAGGCTGGTGGAGACGGCAGTGCACACGCTCCTCACGCCAGAGGGCCGTGTGCATGCCGCAAAGCTCATGAAGCAGGCTGCGGCAGAGATGTGATGAGGTGTAATTTTCCCGATTGGGACGGGGTCCCAGTTGCAACGATCGTGAAGGCGTGGCTGCAGCTGGAAGCTGCAAATCAGTTGCAGCAATGCGTCATTCGCCTTGATTCCTTGGCCCTGGCGCTGCCCCTGAGGAAGAGGGAAGGGGTCGAGAGAAGCCTGCAATCTGCAGACGGTTTGTGTGCTCATACCATAGATGTGCGCAGGAGGTGTGCATGGGGGATCCCCATTGACGTTGGGGAGATGTTTCGATCGTAACTCTAGCGGATTTACTCCAGCGGGTTTACATGGTTTGACTCGTCACACAACATGTGCTTAGACAACGTGCGTTGCCAGGGCATCTCTTCCCTGCATGCCGCATGCCGCAGGGTTAGAGAAGCAACCCAACGTGGTGCCTCGCAGCCTTCAGCTCGATTTAGCCAGGCTGTGCACTGCACCACGACAGCACATGCCACCATGACGCTGCGGTCGGCATCTGTAGACAGAGGTCGCTTAAAGACTCAACCCGCCAACAACACGCCAACAATCATCGTATCCTGAGATGAACAAAGATCAAACACGCACTCTTGGTGTGCTCAGCTGCAGCATATCTGTGCCTCCCGGCTGTCTCCACTGCCTGCTGCTGTGTCTGATACCTCCAAGCGTGCCAGCGCCGTTGCCAGATGCTGTCACACCTGGTCGGGCACGGCACAGAGCAAGTCGGTCCTGGTTCAAGTTATGCGATTGAAATTACGCGAACAGTTCCTTCTCATGCAAACCGTATTGCTCACAACATTCGAGTCTGTATCCCACGATGCGCACCGGGTGGTCCCGCGGCTGGCGCCAATAATGCTCACCTTGGTGCTGCGTTACCTCGAAGGGGTCGTTGTCCTCGTCTGAGCAGCCCGAGATCAGCTGCAGCTGCGGGGGCTTATATCGGCAAGAAGAGGACCTTCATTTTCCTCCTGCTGGGAACACCCTGAGGGAATGCCAGCCGCTGCGCGCGCTTGTTGCCCAGCACACCAGCAGACAGCGTGCCGAGCGCAATGACAAAAGCCCGCAGAGTGATACAGCCGTCTGCGCCTGCCTACAACTCGTAGATGAGAGGGCCAACCTCACAGTTCACTAATCTGCCGGCCTCGCTGTTCATTGACATCGGGAAAGCCGAGGTGCAGACAGGGACTGCACCAGGGGCCGCTGTAGCGTGCTGGTGTGAAAGCAAGTCGGCTTAATCGTATTGAATTGAGCAAGCTTGCAGGCGTTTGGTCGCGATGGCTCTGGATAGTCGAAAGCAGTCTCGTGTCGGAGAGGCAACGTGGAGCAACTGAAAAATATATCGACATGTATTCGACAGTGCAATCGATGTCAATCGATCAAGATGACAAATGTTGATTAAACATTTGCAAACGTGAAAAGATAGCAGATGCTTGGGGTCCCCGCCGTGTGGTTCCACAGCAGAGACTGCAACCACAGCACAGATGGTGGCGTTGAGCTTACTGGTCATTCCTTAGAAAGAACACGAACGCTGCAACAGGCTCTTGGATCAGAACTAAACTTTTCTCAGCTCAGAAAGAAGTTTACAACAGGTTTTACCTCCACTAAAACAGTAAAGAATGTCGATCCTGACCAGCACCACATCCGATTCATCCAGCATCATCGACGACATTGCAACCCGTACCATCCACGTGATTGAACACAACGCCGTTTCCCATCAACCGTCTAATTGCCCCACACACACCTCCTCAGCTATTCAGGTAGGTATGTGGACATTGAGCTGCAGCCGCGAACAGCTCCCTCAGCTTGTTCAAAATCACCCATCACAGCTCCACTGACGTCTCCACTGAGGTCTTCAGGCAGCTTGGTAGGGCACAGTGGTCTCGGGCGAGTCGTTCTTGAGGTACTGGCTGGCCTGCTCCTCCATCATAATGCGCTGGAACTCGTCGCCGTCGATCTGCTCCTTCTCCAGCAGCACCTCGGCCACCCGGTGCAGCACCGCGATGTTGGTCTGGATCAGGTCCTTCGCGCGCCTGTTTGGAAAGCGAGATGGAACTGTGAGTGACGTGTGCCAACTCCTGGGCCAGAAGCAATTGCAAAGACAGCCACGAACGGTTTGCAACCACATCAACACGAGTCTGGATCAAATCGTTAAAGCATGCCTTTGCGCAGGAAAGCATGCAGAAGACATGGCACGGCAGCGGCGAGCTACCACAGAAGCAGGCTCCCCTCCAGAGTGCAGGAAGCACACACATCCCAGAAGACCTCACAGTGCTCAATTTCCCGCCCAAAAAGCACACCGATAGGAGCGGTTGACGATGGCCTTGATCTCCTCGTCGATGATGTCGTAGGTGGCGTCGGAGCAGTCGGCGGGCTGCCCCATCTGCTGGCCCACGAAGGACTGGCCGCCCTGCTGGCTCCACGCAACCTGCCCCAGCCGCTCGCTCATGCCCATCTGCGTGATCATCAACTTGGCCACGCGCGCGACCTGCGGGGTGCGACAGGGTCGAGGGTTCAGCGCATGCAGTGGCAACAGGTGGTGGTCTCTGGTCTCACTGTTGGCTCTTGTGTTTGCTGCTGACTGTTCACACACGAAACTGGAAGTGCAGAAGCAGCGAGCAGACAGGATGCAGCACAGGCATGAAAAGAGCTGCTGTCTCAAAATCAAAAACTAGCACCTGCAGTTTCCAACAGAGTACTCCAGTCAGAGACAACTTGCAGAAAATAGATTTGCAGGATGCAGCTGCACCTGCATGAAGTCGGAGGAGGCGCCGGTGGTGACATCGTCCTCACCGAAGATCAACTCCTCTGCCACGCGGCCGCCGAGTGCTACCGCCATCTGCACAAAACAGAATCCACACGTCAGGGAACCGGTTTCTCCTGAAGAAGACATCCGACCGGATCCAGACGATGCGGCTCTGCAGCCTGCTCCTGACGCAACTTGTGGCCATGTGCCGCTTGCTAGGACAACAGGGCTGCTAGGACAACAGGGCTGTAGATGCGCCAAGCAGTTCTGCGGGTTTTGAAGGCGTGAGGATATGGTGAAAAGGATATGGTGAAAGGCTGCGCACCTGGTTCTCCAGGTAGGACTTGGAGTAGAGGCCGGACTCGAGGCGCTCCTCAGAGGGCGCAAAGAAGGTGAGGCCGCCCGCCTGGCCGCGCGGCACAATGCTGATCTTCTGCACCGGGTCGTACTCCGGCATCAGCGCGCCAACCAGCGCATGTCCTGCCTGTCAAGCAGGCAGGTTCAAGGCTTTTTAATGAAAACTGGTGAAATGATAGACGCTAGGTGCGCTTCTAGAGCTGTAGTCCGGCCTCGGCATGCCAGTGGGCATGCTGCCGCGCCAGCGATGGCTGCAGGTTCCCATATTTCCAGCAGGCAGACAGACCAGATTTTAATCTGGCATGTGATGGAGATTTACATGGCGAGCTCACAGCCCGCAAGCGCCGAAAGCAGAAAGGAGTTACGATTGGAGCCAAACACGGTGGCAGATTAATCGCTAAACCAAGCGCACCTCGTGGTACGCTACGAGCCGCTTCTTGGCCTCGGAGACGACGGCGCCCTTCTTCTCGGGGCCGGCCACGATGCGCTCCAGGGCGTCGGCGATCTCCTCCTTGGAGATCTCCTTCAGCTCCCGCCGCGCCGCCAGGATGGCCGCCTCGTTCATGAGGTTCTGGAGGTCAGCGCCGGTGAAGCCTGCACGGTGCCGGAACACACATGAAAATTTGAGCCTACACCACCTTCTGTGGCTGGGCCTCGAGGGAAACTGGCAGGAGCACTCAAAAACGAACAGACGCTCCAGGGCATTTGACTGCAGGAGGGGCGTTCAGACGCAGGGTATTCTGTGCCTATTCAGTGCCACGGCTTCCACAGGCTGCACAGAAAGGAGATACTCAAGTGTGCACCTGGCGTGCGGCGCGCGATCTTGTCAAAGTCCACGTCCTTGCCCAGCGTCTTGCCGCGCGAGTGCACCTTCAAGATGGCGATGCGGCCCTGCATGCAACAAAACTTGGACGCTTGACGACCACTGCTACTGCATTCTCTCTGTTGCTATCGGCTGCGAGATGCCAGTCACATGCAATCGCATGCAGGTCTTGCCGGGCAGGTCTCGCTGCATTGCCAGCAGATGCCAAGGGTGCGGGAGTTCACGAAGTTGTCACCTGCACGTCAGGCCGGTCGACGGTGACCTGCCGGTCAAAGCGGCCCGGCCGCAGCAGCGCCTGGTCCAGCACATCGGGCCTGTTCGTGGCTGCGATGACGATGACGCCGGTGTTGCCCTGCGCATTGTAAAACGCATTTTCATTTTTTGGATAAAAACATAAGAGCTCCATGCCAAAGCTGTTGCACAAAATGCTGAGGATGCAACACAGTGCCGTCCTGCAGAAGTGGAGGCTCAGCCCAATGTGGATGCTGCGCCTCGTCTGCCATGAACAGTATAAAGTGGGGATCGCGGAGCCGCGGCGCCAGCATGACAATTTGTAATTAAAACCCTACCTCGAAGCCATCCATCTCCGTCAGCAGCTGGTTGATGGTCTGCTCACGCTCATCGTTGCCGCCGCCCATGCCGGCGCCGCGCTGCCGACCAACGGCATCAATCTCGTCGATGAACACGATGCACGGCGCCTTCGCCTTCGCCTGCAGCAGCACAACGTCAATGAAGGCTCCATGCAGCACTGAAATCCAGAGACGCTGGTCCAAAGAATCACCAACCCGATCCTGCCAGCGGGTTCCTGACGGCGCACCAAACACAGGACCTGTTGCTCTTGGTGTCTGCAGCAGTGCAGGATGACAGTCTCCTGATCTCACCTTCTCGAACAGGTCGCGGACGCGCGAGGCGCCGACACCGACAAACAACTCCACGAACTCGGAGGCCGCACAGGAGAAGAAGGGCGTGCCCGCCTCGCCCGCAATAGCCTTTGCAAGCAGCGTCTTGCCGGTACCTGTTTGCAGACGAGCCGCAGGAAGGATCATGCACGAGTCACAGCTCCAAAACTTGATATCGACCAAGGCAGGTCGCGGAAAGCAATGCTGGCGTGAGCGGCAACTCCACAACAAAACAGAACACAAGTTTCCTTTGCGCAAAAGCCAGGACCAAGCAGCACGACAAATGTTTCCTTCACGCACCCGGGGGGCCGACCAGCAGGCAGCCCTTGGGAATCTTGGCGCCCAGGCTGGTGTACTTGTCCGGCGACTTCAGGAAGTCCACCACCTCCGCCAGCTCCATCTTGGCGCCGTCGCAGCCCTACATGCGGTATCTGATCCAATGTGAGAATATGTGTTTTTCACACATTTGTGGGAAGGGCTGTTGAAGATGCCGGTGAGTGTCTCTCACACGCCGTGGCTGGGGTGGCAACTAGTTAAGAGGGAGGCTGCAGACGCTGTTGCAGCGGTAGATGGCCCGACAACGCTGCACTTGCATTGCTGAATACGCGCAGCCGACAGTGAGCGATGTGACTGATGACAACGCTGCGCCATGTTTCTTTGAGAGCAAAAGCGTACCGCGACATCGTCAAACGTAATGCCCGTCTCGGGCACCTCCTGGAACTTGGACTTGCTCTTGCCAAACTCCATGGGGCCGCCCATGCCGCCCATGCCGCCAAAGGGGCCGCCGCCCTGGCCGCCCTGTCCGCCCTGGCCGCCGGCGCCGCGGAACAGGAAGAAGAGGCCCGCGAAGGCGATGATAGGGAACAGCAGGTTGCCCAGCAGCGCCACGTAGTTCCCACCCTGCAGTGAAAAGGTCGGATTGAGACTTCTAAAACGTGCACTGCACCTTGCGTGCGGTGCATCACACCAGGTGCAAGACCAGTTTGGATGCAGACTGATAAATAAATGAATTTGAACATGGTCGAAAAGGCCATGCAGGCTGTTCCTCAGCACCTGCTGCTCGCCCTCGGAGACGGAGATGTCGACGCCCGCCTTGGCGAGGATGTCAACCAAGTCCGGGTCATTGGGCAGCACCACCAGCGCCCTCCGGCCTGCAAGGCGAAACGGCAACAACCAGGTATGAACGTTGGCGCCGGTGCAGCATGGTGACCTGTCCAGTTAGCATCAACAGCAGCAGGTGGAACGAGTGGCAAGCTGGGGCAATCTGTAACGTGCAGATGAGACGCACCATCGACGGCGGTCAGCTGCAGCTGGGTGCCGTCCTTGGCGAAGCGCACGCGCTCCACCTTGCCGCGCTGCACGGCGTTGATAAACTCGGAGTAGCGCCACTGGTTGCCCTCTGGCAGGCCCGAGGCGTCACCGCCGCTGGCGCCGCCCGACACCGCTGGCGCTGTCTGTGACTTGTTGCCCTGTAACAGAGGAGATATGGGGTTTCTAGCCTTGCTGTAGCCAGATGGAAGGCGGAAACCGGTGCGGCCTGATGCTGTGGAAAGCAGCTGCAAGAGCAGCTGCACATCAGCAAAAAAGCAAGCATATCGGTTTCACGCAGTGGAGAGCTGCACGAAGATGCGCACCTGGAAGTCCATGGTCTGCTGGGCGCTGGACTGCTGCTGCGCTTGCGGCTGCTGCGGCGCGGGCTGCTGGAAGAAGTCTGCAGCGTGCGCTGGGTTGCCGGCGGCGAGCGTAGCGCAAAGCGCAGCCACGCCAGCTGCGGGCATGCGGGCTGCAAGGTGCTGCGCCAGCTGCTCGCTCTGTATACGTGTGACAGCAGTGGTGTGAGTGGTGAACATGGGGGATGGACACACTTGGGGGTGAGCGCCGCACAATGCTTTCTCGTTTTGTTGAGGCCTTAAGCTTCGGGCTGACAGCACACCAACAGAACATCTGCAAGGTTCGGGCAGGTGCCACCAACGCACGAGCACGACACCGGTGCAACAACCACGAGAGGCACTGCTCGGATGCAGACAGGAAGCACAAGCCGAAGCAGCGCAGGCACAGCGTCGACTCTCTGGATGCATCCGTGCATGCGTTTGCCGCAGGCTTTATGGCCGTACACGTCGCCGAGCGGTTGCGGCAGGCCCTGCAGATTTATCGAAAAGCGAGCTACCAACCTGCTGCTTCGCTGTGACGAAGGTGTGCGTGCTGCGGGTCGCCTGCGGCATCACCCGCTGCACGCGAGCCTTAAGCTTCTGTGCATTGCGGGCCTGGAACCGCCGCGCTGTCCGGTTCAGCGGCACGGCTGTGGAGCCTGCGGCCAGCGTGGGGGCCTGCATGGCTACTGCTGCTGCTGCTGCTGCTTGTACGTCTGCTTGTCTCGTCTGCAGCGTCCTTCCCAATGATCCAATGTCAATGTAGTTCGTCTGGTGACGCGCAGGTTTCAAAGCGGTAAGTGAGCTCTGATGGGAAGCCAGATTGCTTCTGTGGCACAGCACCTCACAGCAGAGCGAACGCCACGTCGCCTGTCAAAACCCTAAAGGCTCACTAGATTACGTATTCTAAAGTGTCAAGGGCACGAAACAATGCGGCGACGGCAGCGCAATCCAGGATTGGTGCGGTTTACACTTCCAGGCTGCTGCATTGATGTTGACTTTGAAAGATTTGAAAATTGCAGTATGATGGCTGCAAGCATGATGCCGACGTGTGCCGCAGGCTGCCGCCCCTCGGTGCCGACTTTGGCACGTCATGCACCGCTGAGGACACAGCTGACCAGCCTAGCTGGACCGATCGGCGGTCCTGCTTTGCCTTGCAGAGCCCGAAACGCAGGTGAAGACGCATGCTTGAAAGCTTGATGTCATCACCGAAACTCACTGGTGATCACGTGAAGAGCTTGATACTCGGTGCAGTATCGGGCACCTGCATGAGTCAGGAAGCCCCCAGTACGAGCTCGAGCCAGCCTTTCATCAGGACATGTGATTACAAGCTGTCAGTTGAAAATGATGATCGCGCCGGCAACGCGTCAACTGACACGCCCTCCGCCATGCAGCCTGATTAGCAGCAAGAGCGCTGTTTGCGTCCGATGTCAGAGGCCTGTCTGATGTCCGATCCGCTGTGTTCCTGGCGCAGCACCGCGCGCCGCGCGGCTGCACACCCGCGCGGTGCAGAAGGAGGACAAGGCCGCGACGGAGGCGGTGGAGGGCGAGGAGAATTTCGTAAAGGCTGCGCTGGCGCAGGTGCTGGGCATCCGCGGCGCCGAGGCGGTGACGGACAAGTGGAAGATTCGGCTGCAGCTGACAAAGCCAGTCACATGGGTGCCGCTCATCTGGGGTGAGCATACGGAAGAAAAAGCAGGAAAACATGACACGCCGCTGTTGCAATGCGCTCATAGCGGCATGGCTGCCTTGACCTGCTGTTGGCTCGTGTCAGGCGAGCGGCAGCAGCTCCTGGTCGACAACTCGCTGATTGGTGTGTGCCATCGCGCACATGCATGGTGATCGGTGGTGCGGACGGCTGCGGGCTGCGACAGATGAGGAGGTGAAAGTGCTCGAACCATGTTTGCAGGCGTGCTGTGCGGCGCTGCAGCCAGCGGCAACTTTACCTGGACGCCCGAGAACGTGGCGAAGTCAATGGTGTGCATGTTCATGAGCGGGCCGCTGCTGACAGGCTACACGCAGGCGAGTCCGTTCTTCCCGTCCTCTCGCGCCACTCCTGTTGCCTGGTGACATAGTGGTTGTCACGCGGCCGTATTGCTGGCGGTTTGCCACGTGCCTTTGGGTTGCCATACCGCCCAGCTTGGGTGTCTCAGCGCAGCTGCGCTGCTGCTTCTGCCGTCCTTGGTGCCTCTGCCATCTTCGCTGCCGCTGAAACCTGCCAACCAACCCTGTGACGCCCGCCGCGCAGACAATCAACGACTACTATGACCGGGATCTGGACGCAATCAACGAGCCGTACCGCCCTATTCCCTCAGGTAAATGACTAGGGTTCTCACTCAGGCTGACGCCTGCCGACGGAGTCAGCATGACTGTCGCGGACATCCTGCAACACATGTCGTGCAGTGACCGCGACTGACCTCGCCTCTGCAACCAGAAGCACAGCAAATGCAGAACAACAGGCGCAGAGCACCTGCCCAAATGCCGCTTGAAACCCTACACTCTTTGCAGGCGCGATCTCGGAGCCGGAAGTGGTGACGCAGTTTATTGTGCTGCTGCTGGGTGGCCTCGGCGTCGCATACGGCCTCGACAGGTGCAGTTCCCCTGGTTATTTCCGAAGCAAAGAGGAAAACACTGAGATGCGTTGTGACGCCGCTGCTGGGCGGCCTCGGCGTCGTGTGCGGCCTTGACAGGTGTGGATTCAGATGCTGGATTCAAAAGATGGACACAGATGTTGAAACATCATTCTACACTTCCATTTGACAATCAAAACTTGACAGTTGGAAACAATGAGCATGCTGTGCCGGCATCACCCACCGGCAAACCATTCAGGCAGTGTGGTCCATGCTCATGAAGTGAACGGCACTGGACGCATGATGAAACGCTTCGGCAGTCTTTCAAATTTTGATATCAATGCTGCAAATGGGCAGAGCACCAGATGCCGGCGCTGTTCCTGCTGGCGGTGGTCAAATATTTTGAAACATCATTCCCCAATATCAATCCCTATCTGCATGAACCAGTCTAGTCGACAAATTCCTCTCAATCATGCCGCAGGTGAGCGGGGCATGAGACGCCGATGCTGGCGGTCTTTGCTGTCATCCGATCGCCAATCTCGTTCTGAGTTGATCATAACTAAATTTGTGCAGGTGGGCGGGGCACGAGACGCCGACGCTGTTCCTGCTGGCGGTCTTCGGCTCCTTCATATCCTACATCTACAGCGCGCCGCCGCTCAAGCTGAAGCAGAGCGGCTGGTACGGCAACTACGCGCTCGGCTCGTCCTACATCGCCCTGCCCTGGCTCGCCGGCCAGGTGCGTGGTTCGGCTGTTCGCTTGAGGTTTGTTCCGGTGCACGGCAAATCAGTCGCAATCCCGGCGACATTGCCAGAACACGCAGCGGCGGTTGCCATGCGGGTAGGGACACCAGCCGCGCCGCTGCTGCCTCAGAAGCTCGTGCGCTGCAGGTGCTTTGGGCACGTCGAGAAGTCCAGCCATGGAGGCCTGGAGCCGAGGCGCTGCTGGCAGCTCGAAGAGTGGCAGACACAAACGACATCAAGAAACAAAGAGCTGCCTTTCTGATACCCAGGCGCTGTTTGGCGAGCTGCGGTGGGACGTGACCATCCTCACGGTGCTGTACTCGCTGGCGGGGCTCGGCATCGCCATCGTCAACGACTTCAAGAGCATCGAGGGCGACAGGTGTGGCGAATTTGCACCGATGCGGCATCTGCACCGCTTGTCAGTCTTCTCTAAACAGGGATAAGGCCTCACGTTGTTGTCTTGGTCGTTGAGGCGCATCGTGGTTGCACAGCGCGTGATATGTCTGCAGGGCCTAGTGGACTTTCGCTGTAAATCGCTTCAACTCGAAACCCTAGTGGACTATCGCTGTAAATCGCTCCAGCTCGAAACCTGAGATTTTGCTGCAGTGCCCGAAGGGAGCTGGGCGTGCAGTCGCTGCCGGTGGCCTTTGGAGCGAAAATCGCCAGATGGATCACCCCCAAAACCTTCCATCACCAGACTAACATCGCTCATGTCTTGCAGGGAGCTGGGCATGCAGTCGCTGCCGGTGGCCTTTGGCGTGGACACTGCCAAGTGGATAACGGTGGGCACCATCGACGTGACGCAGTTGTCCGTTGCGGCCTACCTGTACGCCGGCCTGCACGAGCCGGTGTACGCCGCCGTGCTGCTGGCGCTGACGCTGCCGCAGGTGAGCCTTGACCCCCGTTTTGATTTCTCTTAATTTCTCTTGCTTTCTCTTGAAAGCTAACAGATTCATTCAGAGTGTGATTTGAGCTGTACGGAGCCGTGCACTTGTACGCGGGCGCGCACCAACCGGTGTATGCTGCCGTGCTGCTGCTGGCGCTGACGCTGCCGCAGGTGAGCTTTTGGCCTCTCACAAATCCCGTTGAGAAGTGATAACAACTCAACATCAGCTGTCCGTCGCAACGTACCTGGACAGGGACTGCGCCAGTCCGTCTAGGGCGCGGTGCTGCTGGCGCACACGAATGCCGAGCCTGCCCACACAGCGGTGCTGCTGGCTGGCGTTCTCGCCGACTGAGTGAGGTGGTGTTGCTTTCTTCCTTCGACCCTCTCATGGCTCGCTCGATGCACTGCCACTGCTTCGGTGGCCAGTCTCTGGCAGTATACGTGGGCCCGGCTCGGGCCTTTTGGCTGAGGCTTGTGCCGGCGGACCGGCTTAGGCGTCTTCCGCCGCACTTATCTATATCAGGGTTTAGTACATCTTCTGATCCAACTTCATGGCAGTGTCTGGCAGTCCTAAAGCCGTGGTATCACATTCAGGACGCCGAATCTGCACGTGCTTTCTTGCCTGCAGATCTTCTTCCAGTACCGGTATTTCCTGCCGGACCCTATCAAAAACGACGTCAAATACCAGGTGCTGGCCCGCGGGTGCTGTATCGTACAAATGCCATTCTCTGCACGCCAATGCAGTGCTGTGCTGATTACCCTCATAAATGTGTAACTTCTGCTGTGCTTGGCGTTCAGGCGTCTGCCCAACCCTTCCTTGTCTTCGGTCTGCTGACGACGGGGCTCGCGGTAGGCCACCACTTTGGCGGGGTCGGAATTTAGAGGGAAAGCTCTCGAAAACTCTTGAAACACGCTCTTCTTTTTGCACGCTCATGTACTCTCGGAACCTTGCAGCCCAATGGAAGGATCCTCCAGTTTTTGAAGTTGCCTGTGTGAGGTCATCGGTCGCCGGTCAGGTGGTTGAGCAACTTCGTCAAACCCTAGAACTGTAGGCTTGTCCAAGGTGGGTTAGGCGCATCTGGTTGTAATGCCGCACATCGACTTTGCAAATAACGCCACTGTGGCAGCGGAACTTTGCTGGACCACATTCGTTTCCTTTTCTTCTGCCGCTGCCGCGCTTCACCGTCACAAGGACTCTATCCAGCGTTGAACTTTGGTCATGCAGTCTCGATTGGTGACGCCATTGCAGAAGTTTCTGCCACGCTTCTGATCAATGTATTTCATGCGATCTGCAAACGATGCAATCACGTGAAATAGCACAGTGCTTGACGTTTGAACAGAGTTGGGCAACCTCTTGGTTTACAACTCTAGAGCGCACGCTCCCTGGCAAGCCAGCCAGCAATTCACGGTTCTTCGGCATTACCAAAGAAGGCTTAAACATTATTCCAACCACAGATTACAGCAACGCGTGCACGTTCACAGCCAACGTGGTGTTGAAATCCTCAGGGTTCTCCTGCTGCGTCAGCTCCTTTGCAATCGCCTCCGCTTGCAGCGCCACCTGCGGCAGTTAAGGCGCCTCATTTAGTGACACGCCTTGACGAATGCGTCAGCTTTTTACAGTGCCTGTCGCAAGTCAGACAATTTCAACGTTGGAGAAGAACAGGTGCCCGCACAGCGGACTGACACCGCATCCAACCACCAACGACAAACCCTACAGAACCAGATCCCAGTTCCTGCCTTGCGGCATCGCGCAACACCTAGGCCCTGGCCACAGATAAAATGCGAGTGCACACCTCCTGGCTGAAGTTGGCCTTGGCGGTGAGGACATCGGCATTGCGCAGCGCGATATCAACAGCCTGCGTCGCCAGGTCCACCGCCGCGAGTGCCGCGTTTGTCAAATTGGCGCCCACAGAGATGTTGGGCAGCAGCGCCTGCGCCACAGCTGAACGGTTTTGGCAAAGACCTCAGAATATCAACTCGACGTTCAGGCAGGATTGCTCAGCAGTAGGGACGGCAGGTGCGGGATGTGCAAGGTGTGGATCGTCGCAAGACCGCTGCTGGTCGTGGTCAAGTTTGGGCAGCGAGAGACCAGAGGAACAGACCAGAAAGCGCGCGGAAGGCGTACCGAGGCGCCCTCCTCGCCGTCGAGGCGCGTCAGCATGCCCGTCCCCCGCAGCGCGTTGCTGCCGGCGACCAGCAGCGCCTCCGTTGCCGCGTCGTTGGCCTCCTGGCTCAGCGTCGCCACCAGCTGCTTCAGCTCGTCCGTCATCGTCACCTGGGCACGAATGTGAATTTCAATGGCTAGATTTCAATTTACCGTCGCCGCGTCACAGCATTGTGGTGCCTTGGTTGTGGAGCAGATTGGGTTCGACAATCGGGAGCAAGGCACCACCGCCAGGCGGATTGGAACGTTGACTGCAGGTGTACCGAGCACAGCTGCTGCGGCCGTCCCTGGTTCGTGCATCGGGTCTCGGCGTTGACATATGTCTGTGTTCCCAGGCGCACCTGCAGCTTCTCGAAGTTGGCGGCGACGGCAGCAATGCCAGCAGTGGAGTTGCTGGCCACGATGATCGCGCGCTGCATCGCCCGTGCTGCTTCCAGCTTCTCCTGTACGGACAACAACGAATCGGCTCTCAGCACTCGGCGTCATGAAACCGAGTGCCTCGCGGTGCTGCCTCCACGCATCCAGCCACCCTGGACCAACCTTCCGACTCAGGTTTCAGAATATCCAGCATCCATTCTTGCCTGGTCGTCCCTGTCGGCCTTGGAGCATGCCGCCTCGCCCGGCCGCTCCCAGACCCACTCAGAAAAACACTCGAGCTCCATTCGTGCGCAGCTGTTCTTGCCTGGTCGTCTTCGTGGCCCTTGGCGCGCTCCACCGCCGCCGCCGACTCCTCCACCTCGTCCAGCGCGTCCGCCGTCCACTGCAGCGCCGCAAGCGTCGCGTTGGCCTGCCGCGCAACGATATCCAGGTCCGCCAGCTGCCGCGCCTCCTCCGCCGCCGCGCCGCCCTTGCCGCTCTACTGCGTGAAATTTTGCAGTTTTTTTGAGTGTGACTTCTGTATTGTGTTCGAGTGTCGGGTTGTTTATTGTTATTGTTATTGTTTTATTGTTTGTTTAATCAGGGCCTTTGCCTTCGACTTTGTTTTCAGAGTGTCACCCTATCAGGTCTGCCGACTGGCGCGCCTGCTCGCAGCCGCGCCGCCCCTGCCGCCGCTCGTCTGCATGGAGTCGTTGGATCACAGTGAATGTGTCAAAATTCAGTACATCGCTGCGGACAAGCTGTGCCCAGGTTGCGCTATCGTTAATTTCTTGTCAGGTGGCAAGCGGCTGTTGATATTGAACATTGCCGCCGCTGCTGCAGTTCGTCCAGCTTCTCTTGGCACAATTTCTGCCAATAGTCTCGTGCGTGCGAAGGCTTCTGCACAGGGCGCACTCGCTGCGCCCAGGTGGCGTTGGCGGCACGGCTGCTGTTGGCGGTCAGCAGCATGGCTGCCGCCGCCCCCTTGCCGGGCGGCAGGTCCTCCACTCGCTCCTCCGTCAGGTTGTGCCGAAAGAAGGACCACCCTGTATCATATGACGGTGTGTACCTTTAGGCACGGCCAGCCTGCATACTCTGGTGAAGAGATGCGATGGGCAATGTTAGGATGCCCCTGCCATCCTGGCATCCTGTGTCTCTGCTCTGCGAGGTTGCGGGTGCCACAAGCGGGAACAGCCCATTTCTGCAGAGGCTGTTGCAGAGGCTGTTCCGTCACCCGGCGGTCCGTCCCCCGGGCCAGGTCCTGCTGGTAGCGCCGCATGCCAGGGTGTCAGCACCCTGAACACAGCAGGATTCAGGTGTGAGCCAAGTTCACTTCTTCTTGAGGGTTTCTAAATCACCTGGGGCGTCCTTTCCAGAGCGCACAGCATCCGCAAAGGCGCGCAGATCCAGCTGGTGGCGCTGCACACGGTCGATGGCGGTGCCCAGGTTGGCGCAGATCAGCCGCATGTCTAAGAGCGCCTTATCGACGCGCCGCCGCAGGTTCTGCAGGTTGACGTTCACCGCGCCTGCGGCAGGACGGGGAAGATGCTCTTGGAAATTGCATGATCTATGCCAGATGTCAAACACGCGCGGTTTCAGTGACATTTGTCACCAGTGCCTGCACGAACTACCCCCACCCTGGAGAAACAGCAGAGCGCTGCCATTGCAGCACAGAAGATTGGGCTGCGCACCCAGAGCAACGGCATTGGTGCTGGCTGCCTCTTCCTCGGCGGTCTTGCCGCTGTCCTGCACCTCGCCCGGCTGCGAGGCGCCTTCGTCGTCTGTGCTGTTTATGGCGACCGTCGCATTCACGAGCCCCGTGAACGCTGCCGCTGCCTGCGCCCGCATAAACAAGCATCAGAATGTCCACTTCTCACATGCGTCACAGGTGTCTGGCAGCATTGCGAGCCACAACGAGAGCGGTCTCCGCATGCGGGCCCAGATGTCCTCAGCTTCCACGTTGCAATGGCGCGCGCATATCGGAACAAAAAGAAGGCTCGTATGGCATTCAGGAGGCCACCCTGCACCGAGCACGGCCACACAGCAGATGCAACAACACAAACCTGAGCCATCGCGTCCATGGTCGCGGCCACAGCCGCACAACAAATGCAACAAAATCAAACCTGAGCCACCGCGTCCATGGTCGCGGCCGCCTCCTCCCGCGCGCCGTCCAGTTTGCCGGCGGCGTCGGAGATGGTCTGGAAGGTGGCAGCCACCTGCACCGCCTTGGCCTCGTTGCTGACCGCCTGCATCACCTGCGACAGGCGGCGCGCGGAGACGCTCAAGCAAAGCGACACTCAGATGGGGAGGCCTTGGTTCTGCACTGGACAAGGTGGTGGGGGTGGTGGTGGTGGTGGTGGTGGTGGTGGTGGTGGTGGTGGTGGAGGGTGGTGGTGGTGGTGGTGGCGGTGGTGGCTGCTGCACACATGGGCCCCAGGGGAACAACTGGGACGCGTCAGCCGTCACCAGCGTCTGCCTGGGCGAGAACGGGGTTTCAACCGCTGCTTGTGAATTGCGAACTTGTTCACCTTCCACGTGACATGAAAGCGAGCAAAAGGGAAGAAAGCGACAGGAAAGGAACAGGAAAGTCCAAAGAGTACCTGCTGCTCCTGCTGCACCAGCTCCTTGGCGAGGCTGACCACCTGACCCTGGGTGTGCACCGCCTGCAGCGTGGCGCGCGTGCACAGGGTGCCCACCACCACGCCAAACGCCATGAGTGCGTACGCCTTGCGCCGGCTGGGCGCCCACTGCAGCCCCGGCAGTGGGCCTGCGCGCGACACAGCAGGCTATGATTCCTTGTAGGGCATACAGGCAAGGAACGCCATGAGTGCGTACGGCTTGCGCAGGCTGGGCGCCCACTGCAACCCCCGGCAGCAGGACCGAGCGGCAGGGGTTGAGAATGGAGTGGGGCCATTGGCGTAATGCTGCGTAGTGCAGCAGATCTTCGGCGTAGTGCACAGAGCTGTCAATGTGCATCATATTATGCTCATATTTCTTTTTTTCATCCTAAAAACACACTTCCCACTTGAGTTTAATTATGATTATTTTTACAAAACATTGAAAATATTAAAAGTATTTTGTTTTTTTTTTCCTTTAATTATTTCCTACTATATTTTTGGCTGCTGCTTGAAATCTGTCGTCTGCAGTGGTGTTGCAGGCAGCTGCTCCAAATAGCGAGTGCGCCCAACAGCATCCCCCCAGTCGTCCTTCAATCGACACGTGCAACCAAGAGGAGGCGCACTGGCTTGGTGTGCATCAGAAGGCAACGTCAAAGGCTCACAGAAAACACAGGCCGCCAGTGCTGCGTTATCACTGACAGACCTTACCTCCGGGTTGATCTGGTGAAGCAGCGCCCGGGCGGCTGTCTTCGCACACACAGTGAAACAAAACAAAAAATACAGCCCCACCTGTCCGCACGTCCTCTGGGTTGAGCTGGTTGAGCAGCGCCGGGCGGCCGGAGAGCGACAGGAACAGCGCCGCAGGCAGCACGTAGGCAATCACGACGGAGGCTGTGCTGCCCGTGAGCCCGAAGATGAACTCCACATTGGGCACCAGCACAGCCGCCAGCAGCGCCGTCCCTGCCGTCCAAGATACACATAATTCAGTATGTTGAAAAGAGGTGAAAGATGTGATGGTTGCAGGTCAAAGTTCAGGGAGTGGTGCTGCCCGTGAGCCCAGAGCAGAACTGCACATTGGGCACCAGCACCGCTGTCAGCAGCGCCGTCCCTGCAACAGGGAGAGATTGCGATGAGATTGTATGAAGATGAATCCCGCTGGAAGATAAGGTTCTGGGAGGCGGTGCTGCCTGTGAGCCCGAGGATGAACTCCGCGTTGGGCACCAGCACCGCTGCTGACAGCGCCGTCCTTATGTCAACATGATTGTTTATTTAGTGTGTATGCTACCACGAAATGATGATCAGACCTGAGGCAGGTAATGACACCCTGTGAACCTGGTCGGCCTTTACACTACGCCATTTGTCGAATGATAGCGCAGAGAAACATACCTAGCACGGCAGTCGTTATCGCCTGTTCCTGTGGCGTGGTGCCCTTCTTCGCAGCTGGATCGAGCGGAAATGCCACCGCCACCGCCGGCAACAACGCTGCCTGCGATGCAGATGCGCCAGGCTGAATGCACAGAGTGCAGACACGACGTGCTGTTTCTGGTGTGCTGAAACAATGCCGTGCCAAACCGAATATAAGACCCACGGCCGACAGTAAGCAGCACTTACAGCACGCCGCTGCTAAGCGAGCTATTCCGCTGGCCCATCAGCGATGCATGCACTCAACCTTGCATATTTATCCTCAAACCTCCAGTGCACCTGAAAGTTGTCCATGATCAGCGGCACAGACGCCATAATGCTGAAGCCATAACCCAATTTGAGGAGTCGCTCGTACACGCCGCGCAGGCCGGCCAGGCCCTTGCCGCCAAAATTGCGCAGCACGTCTCCTGATGTCCTGCAGGTTTTACTCCGCACAGTCATCGATCGATGTGTTGGTCCGGGGGTGTACATTCCATGCTGGGTGAAGAGCAACGTCACTCATGAAGTCATCACGGGGTTCGAACGCTTGCTGTGTGGCACCTTTGGCGGAACGCGAGGTACCCGCAGGCGCCCACAATGACATACAGCACCGCGCACGCGCTGAGGGCCTGCAGCGACAAGAATGCTGGACAATTTGTCGGCGGTTCTCGTGCATTCACTAGTGGACCCAATATGAGGACTCACGAGGCGGACAATCGAATAGCGCTTGCACTACGCCCATGCACTGGCACCTGCTTGACCACTGAGGTCATCCGCTGCACTGAAGGGGCGCGCAGGTTGCCATACACACCGAATAGGAACTGCTGACTAGTAAAGCCGTATGCCTGCGATGGCCATGAGGCACTGTTTGGGCCGATTCCGTTCCATCTTCGAAAAAGAAGCAAGAGCAGGCTTGCACAGTTGACCACTGTCATGGAAATGATGCTGCGGCTTTGCTGGGGAGAGAGTGGTACCAATAGCGGAAAGGCTATCAATATGCCGTCTGGCCTCCAAAGAATCACTGGACCTGCTCACAGCGCATGGCAACAGGATTACTATGATCGACACGTGTTCAGGTATTCTGTAGCAATCTGGACAGCTGTCTCAAAGTGAAGAGGCTCGCTGGAAGCGTCTGCTGACGCACCTGAGCTGTGAATCGGCGAAAAGCTGATTATGGCGACGACCGCCGCAAAAATGATGACGAACCAGACACTGATCTGCGACACAACGGCCAGCACGGCCGGGCTGCGCACCAGCAGAGCGATGGGCCTGCAGCCAAATCCAGGGTGGGTTCCCAGTCGTGCTCGCAGAGCACAAAAAGCACAACAGTCGCCTCACACTGCCTGCGATCTGCAGGTGGCACAACAAAACGTGGCGCCAAACAGAAGAAATCTACTCACAGGGCGCCCATGAAGGTGATGCCCGCCATCATGACGTTTCGTGACGGCTCTGCGCCGGGCGGCACGATCGTGCCCGCGACGGAGGACAGCACATCCGCCAGGATGTTGACGTACGCAATCAACGCCCTGCAATGTCAAATGGGGACTGTCCCACTGGACAGCTGGATCTGGAAAACGAGCCCGCAGCGCCAGCAGCAGACCATGGGACGCGGCATCGAACATGCTGACGTGTTGCCAGAGATGGGGCCTGCTGGGCACTGCGCGGTCTGCAGGGCGGCGCAAGATATGAGGCGGGTCCGCAGCCTCACCCCATGTTGAGGCAGAAGACGCATAGCTGCACCGCCTTGCGGCCGACGCGGCCGAAGCAGTGGCTGGCGAGGTCCTCTAGGCTGCGCCGGCCGGCGAGCTGGCTGGCCGCCAGCAACAGCTGCATGGACAGCTGGCAGGCGCTGAAGCACAGCAGCAGCAGGATGCTGGTGAGCGCCAGGCCGCACTGGCGGTAGGCGAACGGGTAGCCCAGGATACCCGCGCCCAGGATACCATTGATGAGCGTGAAAGCCGCCTGCGTCTCGCTGGCGCAGCACGAGATAAATGTCATTCAGTAGGACATCAGGCTGGGCCGTGTACGGTGTTACATTGGTGGTTCGACACCGCAGAGCATTAGTGGGCACTCATAACAGCTGCATGCCTGACTGCTGGTGCAAGGCGCCGTCCACAGAGTGATCTGGTACGGTGAGGACCTTCCTCACCTGGCAGACGTGTCGCCCGCATCCGAGTCGAGCCTGCGGGGCGATGTGATCTTCCCAGATCCAGCGGTGGGCAAATCCGAGCTCAGTCGCTCAATGACAGGGCTGCGTGGCAGTGGTTCAGTCTCTGCCTCAAAAGCCCGGGCAGATCGGCTCATCAATAGAGCAGACGACGCTCGGCTGGCCTTCGTGTATGGCAGCGGCATCTGAGTATATTTCTAAGGGCTTCTCTCGCCCCTAACACTCACTGCTCAGACTGCAACTCTGACGGCATCGGTGCTGAGCTGAAAAGATGCCATCAGCGGCTGTGTACAAGATGGAACTGCGGCATGTTTCGCAATGCTGCACGACACTGCACATTTGAGCTCTGACTTGGAGCGAAGGGTGCAAGCGCATTGTGAGGGCGCGGGAGGTTCCGACACTTTACTCCGACACCGCAGTGCAAGCAGCAGTTCAACGCATACGTGCATTGCAGAGCATCCTTGCTTTTCTTGCATCAGTGGGGTCTCCCTGGCAGTCTCGCTGGATTTCTCTCGCTCGCGTAAGTAGGTCTGCTCAGATCATTTCGATCTGAACAGGTCGTGGACCGCATTGCCCAGGTTTTGATTGCAGCACATGAACCCACATCCTTTGGTGAGTTTGATTCCTGACAGCAATAATGCATGCAGAAAGCTCCACGGCAGCATCTCAGTGCAAATGAACATGCACAGTGCCGCCGCAAGCATGCAGTATGTTTGTCATGTGTGTGCTGTACCCGCACCAATTGGAATGACGGTACCTTTCAATGCAGAGTTTCCCGTACTGGAGCCTCCACATGCAACCCTGGAGATGACGGGTTGCGGCAGTGACGCAACCGACTCACCCGGCGCGACCTGGCCGCTGCGATGGATGGGCGGGCTGCGACGCGTTCGCCAGGGACCCGCAGCCGCAGAGAATGCATACGAGGACGGCGGCGCACTAGCTGGCATGGAGCCGGGTACTCCGGTGGGCCAGCCGAAGAAACGCAGGCGGGCGGCGCCGTCCGCTGACAGAGTGCCCGTCAAGCCGCCAGTGGAGAGCGCGGCAGCCAGGACTGGGCCCGCGCTTCAGGTAAGAGGACAGGCTTCAAAGAGACAACTGTTGACATGTAGTTGAACCTGCTTCATGTCTGGTGGACAATGTCCTACGTCTGTGCGCCATGCTGCATGAGGGGAAACTGGCGCTGATGGCGGCGGCAACCTGCGAGCAGTGGCCGCCCGGCAGCAGGCTGTGGGCCAAGCTCCGAGGTAGTCCCCACGCCGCATTGCTTGCTGTCTGTCACGGAGTCAGTGGGTGCATGCTGGGGCACACAATGCGTGTCAAGCTTCCATTGATCCCGCTGCTGCTGGCGTCCTGCGGTCACAAACAGCACCAGGCCCGCATGTTGCCGGCGCAGGCAGCTGTGCGTGGCCGGCGGTCATGTGGTCCAGCAGCCTGTGCCGCCGCCTGGACCTCCCCGATCTGGTCACGGAATTTCGCCCAGGTGCAACTGCTGCGGCCAAGGTCCGCCTGCAAAATCTTAGACTCTGCAAAACCCAAGTGCTACTCCCTCGCAGCCGCCTGCCTGCATATTCCTCTGACAAGCATCGTTCCTACACTTGGCAGGGTTCGGATGCTATGTGCGCCCTGCAGGCCAGGTGCTGGTGCGCTGCTACGGGCAGCACAGCAGCATGTGGTGCAACAGGGAGGCGCTGGCGCAATGGCTGCCGGATGCTGAGGCAGACGCTCGCCTGGCCAGGCTGCACGCCTGGGGCAAGACCCACAACGAGTGCGTATCCCCTACGCCTTATATCTCAGAATCTCATAGAATCCACACCTTCCTGCATCCCAGAGTTTCTGCAGCGCCAGTTTACTACATTGTGCAACGCTGGCTGGTCGCGGCGTTGGGTTGTGCTTGCCCGACTGTGGCCGCACCTGCAGTTCGCACTATCATTACCAGACACGCATTCACTTCCTGTGTCCCAAACAAGAGCGCCTTTCCTCCTTGTCGGCAGGCTACTGCTGGTGGATGCAACGCTGGCAGACATGTCAGCCAGCGAGGCGGAGCCGGGCGCCGAGCTGCGCCGCATGCTGCGCCTGGCCGACGCCTACGCCAAGCTGCCCGCGGGCGCGTCTGTGCGGCTGTGCAACGCCTGCGAAGAGGCGCGACCACCAGAAGCGCTGCTCGTCAACGCCTCAGCTGACCGTACTGACATGCTGCCCGTCTTGCTTCTGCATGTCCACCTTGCTCTGCTGCCTTGTGGGCTGGGTAAAGTCATTTGCATAGTGTGGTCAAACTCCTTGTTTCTGGCATGTCACAATCGACGCGTCTCCTCCTCTCTGCAGGTTGGCGCGGCGCTTCAGTGCCACCACTGCGACCGCGCCTTTCATGCGCTGTGCCTTGCGACGCCAGTGCTGGAGGTGGAAGACCTCGAGCCAGGCGCCGACTGGCACTGCGCCTGCTGCTCCAAGGCCAACACGGTGTGCATGCGTGTGTGCTGATGGTGATGCCCCACCAATAATGGCGCTGCGATGCGGTTCCAGGTAGCCGTGCAAGTTGCAAGCTGCTTGCGGATGCAAGGCGCCAAATGCAAAGCATCTGTGCGCCGCCGGTGCCTGCAACTTGCCACCGGGACACCTTCCTTGACCTTGATGCATGCTACAGGTGCCGGAGGCGCAGGAGGCAGGGGACCTGGAGGAGGGGAGGCTTGAGCGCATGGGCCTCACTCCCGACTGGATCGTGGAGGTGAGTACATGCGCATGTCATTGTCCATGCGATGTGCTGTGGCGGCTGTCGAACACGTTTCAAGTCTGTACCCTGGTCCAGAGCCTTGACAATGCCTGTCGCATTGTGAAGGTCTTTCCCGCACATGCAAAGAGACTGCCGGCTGCCATCGCGCGCTGAAAAGCAACTGCTCAACATCCCGCGTGCAGGCGGCGGCCTTCGAGGTGTTCCGTCTGCCAAAGCCAACGGCGGCCAGACCCTACATCGCTGGACTGCTGGACCCCTGCACCAACAGCCGCGCAGCGCCCAACATCCCGGCAGAAAGGATGTATGACCGCAAGGTGTGGGTTTCAATGGGGCTTTAGAGTTCTGTGCTCGCTGGAGTTTCTTTGCAGCCTTTGGACTTTGGTGGAAACAGCCCGAAACTGAAACGGTTTGCTATACTGGGATGATGTCAGTCTTGCACACGCTGCGGCATCTCACAACATTTCTGACATATGTCGACATCAACTCTGCCCACCATGTCGAAATCAGTGGCCTGCGCCGCCGCGCGATCGGTGAGTCTGGCGAGTCGGCTTCAAACTCATCTGACAGCGCTGGGTGCCTGAGTGACACAATGCTGCCATGCCCTCCCGCCAAAGCAGGGACTGAAATACCCGATTGCATGCACGCCAATGCCAGCGCACAGGAGCTCCACGGCCTGATCGCGCACTTCAAGCCTTGTTGCAGGACAACGGTCTGAAGCTGTCCTGCAGCTGGGAAGGCTACCACATCATCCTGAACCCTGACTACAGCTCCCAGGTACAGTGGCGGTTCGTCAATCGCGCCATTGACGAAGTCGAGAATGGGCGGGTGAGAAGATCACGCCGAGTGCGCAGCCACCAAACTTGCATATTACCAAGCACGCCTTTGTATTTTCTGAGCTGCACCTGCATGCAAGCCTCCAGCTGGTGAGAATGCAGCACTCACCGCCTTATGCGCTGCGGTACACCATGCGTCAACGGTTTGTTCAAGTTCTGTCTGCCACATCCGGCACGCACGACTGCAGGTGCCGGCGTGCCTGCTGATCGTGCGCAACAGCACTGACTGCTGCTACTACCAGCGGCTGCGGCCGTACCCGCGGGTGCTGCTGCTCCGCTCCAGCTGCCGCTTCAAGGCGCGCGGGTATTGGCCAGCTTTGCCATGCCTGACGAAACCTGCGCGCATGTCATTGCAGCTGATTTCTGCGCATGCTGGGCGATGTAACTTTCTGCACCTGGCGACTTGTGTCTGTTCATATGTTAGAACCCAAACTTTCCGTGGCTGTTGCAGGACTACGAGGCAGGGCCCATCGGCTTTGGCGTGGTCGTCTTCTGCATCGCCACGTGCAACGTCGAGTGCGTATGCTGTCCCTTCTGCCCCTTCGCTGGCTGCTTGGCGCCCTGTGCGGTACACGTGCCTGAATGCGGCGTTGTGCAACAACATGCACACGAACGGCAGGTCCAACTGCGCACCACGAAGTGGGTGTCGGGGCCGCCTGCACCAGACCCACCCTGCAGCAAGCCCGCCGCTGTGCTCATCTGCCGCTGAGCTCGTTTGCTTCTCATTCGGCTGGCTTATGAGCCAGCATCTGCTTGCGCCAGGCAGCTGTACCTACGCTTCTACGAGGCATTTGCGCCGCACGGCGAGCCCAACATCCCGGTGGACCGGCTGCTGCTACAGAGCCCGCAGTTCTTCCTGCTGCTGCAGCGGCTGCGGCTGCACGCCAACGAGCACCAGCGGGACCACTGGTGAGGATGCCCAGGGCTGTGCCAGAAAGAGCGTTCGATAGTTCATTTGTTTCAAAAGCACCAGCGAAGTCCACTGGTGAACAGGCGCACGGCTGAGCTGACACAAGGGACTCGGCCTGACGTGTCTTCCATCTCACATGGCTCGCGGCATGCACCTGTTTTATCATGGAAAAATCCCATGACGTGGCTTCAGGCGTCTGAACTAGCACAGGGCACCGTTTCTCACATCCTGCGCGCCGCAGTTTGCAGCTCATCAAGTTTCTGTCATCAAGTTTCTGTCTTGTCACTGTATGGGGAAGGTATGTGGAAGAGACTATTGATTCCGTGCAATTGCCGCTCCACAGGATCATGTGCAGCCTGTGCAGCAAGTGGCGCATCCTCGAGTTTGCCGCCTTCCAGGCTGTCAAGGGCGACGCGGGGTGGACGTGCGCTCAGCTGGGGTGCGCGTCTGCAGCGAACATAAACTGCAACAAACATTAAAGCTGCACACAAGACCGTGTAATGTGTCTCAGGTCGTGCTCTCTGCCTACTGCGGGTGCAGATTTGCCGCTGCAGGTTCAGGTTTGCCACAGGATCTGCTGCAAACCTGGACCACACAACACAGCGATCACTGCGGCAGTGGCTGGCTGCAGCGCTCAGAAGTCGCAGTCGTGCACAAGCTCTGGCTGCAAAGGCGCGTTACGCATTGTGCGCACTGGTTCCATGCAGGCCTGGCGATGGCTGCAGCACGCCGCAAGGCAAGCGCGAGCTGCGGGGCACGCGCTACGTGGCGACAGGCGCCGAGCCCAACGCGTCGCTGTTCGACTTCAGCCACGACAGCGCCAAGCCTGCGGCGATGGCTTCGCTGGCAGCGCCGGAAGCGGCCGTGGCGGATGAAGTCGTGAAGGTGCAAGAATGCCCGGCTACGAGCCTGCGGCGTGCATCCAACGCTGCAGCTGGCGCGTCGGCGATGGCGGCGCCGACGCCTGCGGCGGCGAGCCTGGCGTCAGAGGCGACGGCAGCTGCGACAGTAATGAGAGCAGCAGCGGTGGTGGCGGAAGGGGCGGGCCCGCCGCCCGTGCAGTTTGCGTCGCCTGCGATCACGGGCACGTTCACACCGGCCCCAGCTCCGGCAAAACCGCCGGCCCGGGCTCTGGGGAAAGTAGGCGCATGCAGCGATGCAGGCTGCGCCCGCGCACAGGCTTGGACGGCCCCAGCCGCCGGCTTTTGCGACAGCGCGGGCGGCGCCGGCGGCGCCGCCGCACAGGGCACGGAGCTCTACATGACGGCCGCGGTGCACGCTGCGGCGCTGGCGGAGGTGCGGCGGCTGGCGCAGCTGCCGGCGCGCAGCGCGACGCTGCTGCACGCACGTGACGAGGTGCATACACCACTTTGCATGTGCACACTTGCAACCTTGTGTGTGAGACGTTGGCGTACTGTCAGTCGCTGCTGTTTTGTTTGTCTTTGTTCTTGATGGCCAGCCACGGCCATGTTGCTGCAGCTGCTTCACGAAACGAGAGAAACAAAGAGTGCACTGTCACCAAACAACCCATCCTACGGCTGTGCAGGTGCTCACTGCGCTGGAGTTGGCGCGGCAGGCGCGCATGGCAGCCAACCGGGCATACCTGGCCGCACTGCAGGTGAACGAAACCCCTAAAACCCTGCAGATGCACGCTGCATGACGGTGAGGTCCAGTGCAATTCTCGCCAGTCATCCCGTCCGCATGTGTGTGAATAACGGGCCTGGTGCCTGCATGCGGGCGCATTCAGACGCTTACTCATATTTGGCGATGCTCAGTACCTGTTACAGCTCAGCGGCAGATGTGCAAGTTGTGAGGGAGAGCCCGCACGGAAGTCGACCAGCACATCGCAAGCAACCACAAAGCGTTCTGTACTCCGTGCAGCAGGTCGGGATGGCAACACCGGGCTGCGGCCGGGACGGAGCGGCGGCAACAGCAGCCGCCGCCGCGGCGGGCGCGGGCGCAGGCGCCGCCGAAAATGATCTGGACCCGAGGCACTCGCTGGTGCAGGTGGCGGCGCGGCAGCTGGCGCGGGCGGCCGCCCTGGCGCAGGCCCAGCAACAGGTGCACATTGTACACCTGAAAGGCTGGAGCTGTGACAGAGTCCTGTGTTTGCCGGCATGTGTGCTCAATGGGCGCATGCACGCAGGTGGTGCAGACTTAGCTAAGCTTGGCTGGCTTGGCACTCGACCCTTCTCAGACCTGCTCTTGATGCCGTCTGCATCTATTTCATGCTGTCTTTTAGTACGACAAGCTGAGCGCGGGGCGGGAGGGCCGCAAAGCGGTGCGGTCAGCCGAGCGGGCGCAGTTGGACATGGCGCTACAGGGCCTCCAGGAAGAGGAAGTTGCAGATGCTGCGGCGGTGGCCGTCGCCACAGCCGCGCTGCAACGAGTGCGCCGGGAGCAGCTGGTGTGAAGACGAGAAGCTTACTTTGTATGTGCACACTCCTCAATATTGACGGTCATGGGGAGACGGTCATGGGGAGATTATCGCGCCCGAGAAGAGCCCTCCACTGCCACGACAAATGTCCAGCAAGAGATGTATGTGCTGATGTAATGTACTGATCTCTGCCTGGGCAAAGAACTTGGCTACTGTTGAAATGGCATGCATGATGGCTCGAATTGTGGACGACGTTCCATTTCATACCCGTGCCCATTTCAAAGCCGTTCCCATACCGCCAACGATAACCATGCATGCCGAACGCGGCCCCTGTTGTGCGCACTCATCTGCACACTCTCCAGACCCGCATCCTGCCCGGCGCCATCATTGGGCCGGCCCAGTCTTCAGGCCGTGATGCGCTGCGAGGCAACACCGATCCTGTCCTCCATCTCCCCCCGGAAGTGCCGGATGAGCCCCTGCAGCGACGAAAGATTCAGCATCAATTCCGCAGATGGGCGCCACAGGTGGCCTCCTTGTGCGAGCGCGCGTTGTTGGTGTTGTGTGCAAGACATAGACTGGGCAGCCGTGCAGCCGCACCTGCACAGGCCAGGCGGCGGCATCACCCAGCGCGCAGATGGTGTGCCCCTCAATCTGCTTAGTCACCTCCCACAGCCTGCGCATGCCAGGTCAGGAACAGTATTTGATGCATGCCTGATCCAGACAGCTCTACCTGCATGTACCACAAGATTTCGCACGGCATGGCGGGCTTGGCACAGCCGCTGGAGACTGCAGCGCGGAAGGTAGATGTGCTCCCATGTGCGTATGACAGCTCTGGTGCAGCAGGCATAAGCCTTTGGTAGCAAACTATCTAATTTAGTTCTTGTACAGGCAGGGCTGGGTAGCGGCGCACATGTCGATCTCCTCTAGCCGGGCATCGCCCTTGCGCATGCGCGTCATGATGTCGTACAGCCTGCACACCAGAGACGTGATGCGGCGTCAGGAACGCAGTCCAAGCGTGCCGGTGATGATATCGGTCGTGTGCTGCCAGCCTCAACATGATCAGGGGCTGCGACGCGGCCAAGACTGTATAGCAGCTGAGCAGGCCACGCGGCAGGCCATTGCAGGATGGACAGTCCGGCAGTAAATGCGCAGGCAAGGAGAGATTGATCGGCTTACCAGCCGGTGCCCTCGCGGCATGGCGTGCACTGGCCGCAGGACTCGTGCTTGTAGAAGTACGACAGCCTGCGATGCAACAACCAGGCCAGCTTGAAGATAGTACAGGATGCAGAGCGCCACGCATGCCTTTGGATCAATCAGCGCTGGCAACGAACCATGTCCCAGTGTGTTCACACCTACTGCGCAGCATTCAAATGTCTCTGCCTGCGGCAAGGCAGTGTCGCAGTACGACGGTCGCAACGAGCCCAGTACTGACCGTGCGATGGCATCGACGACGTCTGTGCTCTTGTCCATCACGATGACCGCTGCCTGCAGCAGAGGCTGCCTTTCTTTTTTCTTTTTTGAGCACACGATCTACGGCAATCGAAAAACGACAGGGGCAGGCAGCCTGCAAAGGCATCCACGTTCGAGATCCAATGCAGTGTGAAATGTTCATACAGATAATTACGGGCCATGGCGGGACGCAGGGCAGACAGCAGCACGACGACGTCAAGATGACATAATACAACCCTGAGCGCACCGTGCCGAGGCCGCTCTGCGCCGCCTTGAGGCTGTCAAAGTCCATGAGCACGTCGCCCGCCACCGACTGCGGAATTAGCGGCACGGACGAGCCGCCTGCATGAAGACGCGGAGAACGGAAATGTGGTGTGTGTCCAAGAAGTCTTGCACATGGAGGGGAAGTAGAAAGGGGAAGGCACAATCTGGTAGAACCTGCACACGAAGCTTGAAAGGGAGACGCGCAAACAGAAAGCGGTGCAGGGTCAGGTTCTCTCGAGGCCTTTTGGTGGAGGCAGGGAGAACCACAGGCACGAGAGTGTGCAGGCAGGCAGAGCCACAGGCAAGAAGAACCAGCGGGGCGGCGCACCGGGGATGACGGCCAGCAGGTTGTCCCAGCCGCCGCGCACGCCGCCCGCATGCCGCTCAATCAGCTCCCGCAGGCTGATCGACATCTCCTCCTCCACCTGCGGGTTTACGTTTGCAATTCTGTTGATGTCCATTCAACCAGCAAGCGCAGCCTTGCGGATGGACAGAAGAGTCGGACTCAAGGCAACGGGTGCGGTCAGATCAGGCGTTGCCATCCTACAGGACTAGAGCCAGGGCAAGCTGCTGCTGTTACTCTTATTTGCGCTGCGGTCCGCCTGGCCTTGTGTCAATATCGCACCATGCACGCGGCCGGTACAGGACGAGTATGGCACCCACCGTGCAGGGCGTGTTGACGTGGCCAGAGATGTTAAAGAGCTTGGTGCCGTGGTTGTTCTTGCGGCCAAAGGATGAGAACCACTCGGGGCCCCGCCGCAGGATGGTGGGCGCCACCGCCACAGTCTCCACATTGGTGACCGTCGTCGGGCAGCCGTAGAGACCCACATTGGCCGGGAACGGCGGCTTCAGCCGCGGCTTGCCCTGCAAAGAGACAATTGGAAACTCGGGTCATTCACCCGGTGTTGCAGCACAGACACAATAGTGAAACAAGGAGCTGATGCCACCATGTGAACTGAGGAGCAGTCGAGTTTTGGACGCAGATTCTCGGGGGCTCAGCACAGGAACTGTACAAATGGACTTACTGGCAGTGCGGAACAATTGTGTACCTGCTTGCCCTCCAGGGACTCGATGAGCGCAGTCTCCTCGCCGCAGATGTAGGCGCCGGCACCGTAGTGGATGTTGAGGTCAAAGTCGTAGCCGCTGCCACACGCATTCTTGCCCAATAAGCCCTTTGCATACGCCTCGTCCAGAGCGCGCTCCAGCGCCTTGCGCTCGTTCACATACTCGCCGCTGCAAGGAGCACATTGTTTGCTTCGTTCGATGTATTGTCTGGAGAAATACCTGCTTGCATATGCCTCGTCAAGAGGCACCGACATCCCCTCGTCCATGTACTCTCCCACGTGCTCACGTGCTCGGCCCTTCGCAGATTCAAGAATCCTCTTGAGAAATGGTTTTGCTGTCAACCACGTACAGTGGTCACCGCGCTCCTTATGCCTGTTGCACGACTCGCTGCCATGATTATAGGGTCCACAGCAGGGTCGTTGCTTTCAGCCCCGACATCTCGTTGAGGCACTCCTGCAGTCTGGACGACTGCCGAATTCATACACACGGTGAGCACGCATGAAGACTTTTGGGTGCAAAGTCCTCACCGGATGTAGATGTAGCCGGCGCGGGCGCGCATGCCAACGCCGGCAATGAGGCAGCCCTCCAGCAGCTTGTGCGGGTCGTGCCGCATGATCTCCCGGTCCTTGCATGTGCCCGGCTCCGACTCGTCGGCGTTGACCACCAGGTACGACGGCCGCCCGTCCGACACCTGTCGACATTTCACGGGTGTCGACATTTTTTTGCGTAACATTTGTCGCTCACAAGCAGAGAAGCGTGCAGCAAGAAAGGCAAGGGGCTCGCAGCGGCCATTGTACTGATGCGCGCAAGCAGAGCAAGGCTGCATGGCAGCTCGACGTGCTTATGATTGCGCCGCATGATAGTGTGCATGCAAATGTATCTGTGCCGTCGGCGCCGTGCTGCATGCCAAGCCCACCTTAGGCATGAAGGACCACTTCAGGCCGGAGGGAAAGCCGGCGCCGCCGCGGCCGCGCAGCCCCGACTTCTTCATCTGGTCAATGATCCAGTCGGTGCCCTTGGCCACCAGGTCCTTCGTCCTGTGCCAGTCGCCGCGTGCCATTGCCCCCTGCAGCAATGTCCACGATGTTGCGGCGCGTGCCTGGCACTCACAGAATGTTCACTGGCTGCATGGCTTCGCTGCAGATGCAGGCCCACACCTGAACCGCCGGTCTTCTGAAGCATGACAATTCAGCGTAGAGGGCGCCTAGAGCATCATTCCTGAAGGTCCCGCTGGAGCGGCCGCACCTTGAGGAAGGGGTCGTGCACGCCGTAAAGGTTTGTGAAGATGCGGTCCTCATCCTTGAGGCCGCCAAAGTGGGTGCGCTCTGGGGGCGGGTCCGGCTGCTGTGGCGCGGGTGCGGCGGCGCTGAATGCGCGCGCAAAGCTGCGCAGCATAACGTTGCCTTTCAGCCGGTTGTGTTGCGTAACTCCACAATTTCAGCATGTTTAAGAGCTGTGCCAGCGACGTCAAGGCCGAGGCTCAGCGTCCGGGCTGGTGTGTGGTGATACGACTGAGTGAAGGTCGCCATCACTCCTGCCCAGCCTCCGTGACGCCCTGGTTCTGTCACGCAGTCGCTTCATAATGCACCAAATGTGCCCACCTGGCGTTCAGCTGCCCCAGAGCCCCGCTGCGGGAAGCCCTGAGCAGCGCCATCCCTACTGCTCGGCCTCCCAATCACCTCTGGAACTGTTCACGGAACCTCTGATGCACGCGCTGCAATGTTACGGGCCTGCGGGTGCCGTCCTGGGGCTACTGCGCAGTTGTGCGCGTCTATGCGTCCGACTTGTTGTCATTTGCTGGAGCAGGCCACGTGCGTTTTTAGGACTAAACCCTGAAGCAGCTCCGTTGAGTGACGGATTCTGCAGCACGCCAAATCGACGTTGCCCAGGCACTTGCGCATCGACAGAGGCTGTCAAGATGTTGCGCAATGGCGGCGGCGTGCTCGCACGCGCGCTGCGCCATAGTGCGGCAGGCGGATTGGGCTCGCAGGGCTTGCCACAGGTGTGCACAGGCTGCACGCGTATCTGATGCATATAGGAGCGGCCATTTGCGCCGCATCCACAACGTATGCTAGCATTTCTGATCCTGCGGACGCAGACAACCGCTTTGTGTCACCGGATTGCACTCGACAACACAATCCACGCCCACTTGGGTCGCACTTGCTCCGCAACAACTGTGCAATCGACTCGTGCGCCTCTTCTGCAACCCTCCAGGCGCTGCCGGGCGCCGGCGTCGCGCTGACACACCAGTGCCACAGCGCCGCCGAGGCCGCGCCTGGTGCCTCTGCCGGCGGCGGCAGCGGCAGGAGCTGGCTGGGCCTGGGCGCGGTGGGGCTGGGCGCCGCCGTCCTGGGCGCCGGCACGCACGTGGCACTGGCGGAGGAGGAGGCGGAGCACGGGCTGCACGCGCCGCAGCACCCCTGGTCGCACGAGGGCATGTTCAGCTCGTACGACCACTCGGCAATCCGCCGCGGCTACCAGGTCTACCAGCAGGTGACTATTTGTTTTCAGGGCAGGGAAAAAGGTTCGTGTATGACGCAGCCTGGAACTTGAGGGACCTCGTACGTTCATGGCACATGCCTCCAGCCGGGCCGCTTCTGCTCTGCCTCACGCGGCATGCCATGAGTTGCGACACCCTTGCATGCAGCACAGACCGAACATGCCTAACACGAGCTCCGATCTTGCAGCGCTAACAGCGGCTGATCCATTTCGAGCAAACACGCAGGTGTGCGCGGCGTGCCACAGCATGCAGCAGCTGCACTTCCGCAACCTGGTGGACGTCGCATACACCGAGGACGAGGCTAAGACGATGGCCGCCGACATCGAGGTGTGGCTTGTACAACATGCAAATTGCCCATGCATGCTGAATGCATCTGGTGCAGAATCTTTGGCATGCAGGACGTGGTTGGAGCGCTGTGCCGCTGCGCGCTTGACCGGTTGCACTAGATCTTCCTGGTGTTGACTAGCATGCACCTTCAGCTGCACACCTAAACACCCGCAGCACCATTTCTGGTTGGACGAGAGTTGCATGAACCTCACACAACTCTTTGCTGGGCCCACCTGCAGGTGGCGGACGGGCCGGACGAGGAGGGCGAGAATTTCGACCGCCCCGGGCGGCTGGCGGACACGCTGCCGGCGCCGTATGCCAACGAGAATGCAGCGCGCGCCGCCAATGGCGGCGCCTACCCGCCTGACCTGTCGCTCATCACCAAGGCACGTTCAAGTCGACTCGTGTGCATTGAATGTCTGCGTGACTCTACACGGATGGCAGAACTACATCGTCAGCGTGATACCCATGCAAATATGATGTAAGAATGATGCCAACTGCCTTTCTATATCTCTATGGCTGACAGGAATGCTTGTCTCTAACCCAGGCGCGGCACGACGGCCAGAACTACGTCTTCAGTTTGCTGCTGGGCTACCGTGACCCGCCCACTGGCGTCTCCGTGCGTCTTTTGCGTTTTCTGCGTCTTTTGGAATTCACTTTAGATTTTAGTGGTGATGCTTGACAGCGATGATGCTTCCAGCATTGTCATGCAGCCCCATCATCTGCACGCAGTCAGTACTGCCTGTACCAACCTGCCTGTCGCCTGTCTGAAATTCTGACGCAGTAGAGCCATGTGGCAAAACTTGCCACACATGAATTGGCGCCATATATTTGTCCACAATCCTGCACGCTGCTGATTAGGCTCTGTTCTGCTTTTGATTAGGTACGAGAAGGGCTCTACTACAATCTTACGTCATTCGTCTCTTCTGCTTGCCCCCTTGCCGCTGCCGCCTGCCAATTGCCATTCGTCGTTTCCACCGTTCACCAATTTTCATCGTTCGTTGTTTTGGCTGTTGTTTGCCGGTCGCCAGTTTCTTTCTCTGAGCAAAGCTTGTGCTAGTCATGTGGCTGAGATGACTACTTATCCTTCTGTGTTCCTAATTCCAGCTTACTTCCCGGGTGGTGCCATTGCCATGCCCAAGATGCTGGCGGATGAGGGTGTCGAGTACGATGACGGCACGCCCGCCACCGAGTCACAGCAGGCCAAGGTGTGGGCTGCTGCGTCATGACGACTCACTTTCCTGCATACGACTGAACAGATCCAGTTCTGCTGGATCGCCTGGTCGTTGCAGCTGGGTGTTGTACGCTGGGAAGCCACCAGCTTACGGCTGACGCAATTGCTGGTATTGACATTATTTTCATCGGCTCCGCACAGGACATCGTCACCTTCCTGAGCTGGGCGGCAGGTGTGTGTACATGTCACCCGGCAGTCACTCCGGGCTGTCACTCGGCAACTGTGCATATGCTGGGTCCACCAACTGCTCTGATACTTGAACATATACTTCCTGCTTCCTTGCCATCTACTTCCTCTCACCTTTCCCATTTGCACATGCAGAGCCGGAGCACGACGACCGCAAGCTCATGGGTGCGTACAGAGCATGTTCAGACGTGTCTAGTAACGCATTGCGTCCCTCCTGGAAGCTGGGAGATGCGCTGTATGGTTTTGCCATCAGCGCCATTTTGTCGGTGCGGCAATGCATTGGACGAAATTTGACAAAGTCTGTATGCCTACGCAGGCACCAAGTTCATCTTCGTGATGTCACTGGTCCTTATTACGGCAGTGTACTACAAGAGGTGCGTGTATGGACAGCACGGCTGCACTGCAAACTGGACATGCATTCGGCGCTTCCCGCACGCCAGATTGAAGCGCGTTTACAATAGTGCATCGACTCGCCTGGTCGCATCCACTGCATGCTCTATCATTATTATTTTGGACATTGTGTGGGACATTATTATCCTGATTTGACCTGAACTTCAATGCCAGGTGGAAGTGGGCGCCCGTCAAGTCCCGCCGCATCATTGTGGATGTCATGAACTAAGCCTGGAGCGATGTATATCCGGCTGCGGTGGCTGTGCAGTATGATTGCTGGGAGAGCTCATGGTGATTATTGTTCCCTGTCGCTCGCACTGCGCGTGTACACGACCGACCATAGAGGTGTCGGGGCCATGCGCTTGCTGGTGCAAAAGGCGCGCGCTGCCATCCAGCGAGGTTACAACATCTTGGGCAGCGTTCGCTTACAGTAGAGGGTTCAGGTTGACACTGCCAAGGCCCTGGATGACGGACACGGATCAATCAATTACCAAGACGAGCCTACTTCACCACGAGCCCGCATAGCTCCACCAGAAGCTGACCGAGAAGCTGACGGACAGCGACTTAACGTAGTGCCACCACTTTGGTGGAATGTACAGCATGTCGCCCGGCTCCAGGATGCAGTCGTAGTGTTGGAGGCTGCTGAAGGCCGGAAACCGCTGCGCATCTGGTTCATCGACATCCACCTGCACGTCCATCAGGATGCAACGTTTGTCATTGTTTAGACGGAAATGATCAACAGACGTTGATTGCAGTCTGCATTGCGCCCATGGCAGGTGGTCGCTCATGACAGGTGGTCAGCGCAAGTGCATGTGCGCATCGTCAATGCTCGGCGCAAGGAGAGTAGTCCAGAGGCAGGGAGGTACATGCAGTCAGGATGAGGTGCTGCAGCCGCACCTGGCTGCAGTTGGTGGTGAAGCCCTCTTCGAAGGGGTACAGGCCGGGCGTCGCGTCGGGGCGGTACATGCGGACGTACTTGCGGCCCACCACCTGGGCCAGCAGGTTGTGGTACGGGTCCGTGTGCGGCGGCGTCACCTGCAGAAGAATACTCCAATATGACAAACTGAAATTTGCAATGAACTGTGGCCCACAATCTGCGCCAGCAGGTTATGGTACGGGTCTATGTGCGGCGGCAACAGCGGCGGGCCAGCATCAGCGCTTGGCTGAGGCGGTGCACCAGTGAAAGTCAAGCCCACGAACATGCCTAGGATCACGTGCACACTCTAGTGTCGAGGCGCAGACCTTTTCGTGACCTACGTCATGTCAACCAAGCGCCAACCTGACCTTCAGCCGCTACCATCATAGCCTCCTAGCGCAAACCACTGTGCATTACAACTGATAGAGATGGACACCTGCATGCAAAACAAGAACAAGAAACACGTTGCCGGGCGGCCCGAACCAGGCATTGACGGAGGCACGGCATTTGGGCGCCGATGCGCCCTAGTGTGCGGTGAATCCTGCAGGAGATTGCAAACTGAAATGTAGAGTAGAACAAGGCGCACCATGCCAGGCGGCCTAAACCAGGCGTTGACGGTGGCGCGACCGCCGGCGCTGAGCGTCCATATGAGCGGTGAATCTGGCAAGAATGGTGCAATGTAGAGTAAAACAGGGCACACCGTGCCGGGCGGCCCGAACCAGGCGTTGACGGTGACGCGGCCGCCAGCGCCGAGCGCGCAGTAGTCCGGCTCGCAGATGTCGGCCCGCAACGCCGGGATCTGCTCGAACAGCTCGTGCTGCGCCAGGTAGCCGCGCTCCTGCCCTGCCAAGTGGTTTGGCAATCAATCTCATCAGTCGATGATATCGTGCAATCACTGCCAGTGCGGTTGCACGCCGGGATGTGCCCAACAGCTCGTGCTGCGCCAGGTAAGCCCGCCTCGGCCCTGCTACCAACAGACAAAATCAATGCAATGCAGTTGTGAGGCGATTGTAGGCGGCCCCCACCCCTCCACAGCGGGCAGATGCAGGGTGAGGAGCGACCAACCTTGGCGGCGGGACACCATGCTCTCTGAGCTGCGCTCGAACCTCTGAGGAGCAGACACAGCTGCCCACTGGCGCTGCCCATATGTTGAGCTGACGAGGCCAGTGCTGACGAGGCCATGTCACAGAGGCGGGAGCCGCAGAGTTTGAAGATTCACCTAGTCTGATCGCTGCTGGCATCAAGTCACTTCAGCTGAAACTGCCAGCTCACCTGGCCCGGAGTCGACGTCGCTTGCCCCATGTGTGAGGATGTGGCGGTCGATGAATTCCGACACCGTCATGAGCTGTTGGCCCCAATGTGTCGCCAGGTAGTGTTGGCCCACCTGCTTTTTGGCATGGCGGGAAAACCTCAGTCTGCCTGGAGTCGACCTGTGTCACCAGGGGTCGTTTCAAGGTGAACTAGTGGACACGGCATTGTTGTCCGGCTCTCTACACATTGCGCACCTCGACAGGCACAGTGCGGGCGCCGGCGGCCGTCCGCAGGTAGGACAGGTCGCCCCAGCGCTGCCGTGCCGGCCAGTGCTCGATGCCACCTGATAACGAATCCCGAGAATGATTTCAAGACGGCGCCGGGTGGAAATTGATGGTCGTGCGCCACCAGATTGGTGTGTGGTAGCAGCATTGAGTGCAGCTGCAGCCATTACTGTGACGGCGATGCTTGTGATGGACAGCCTGTAATTCGCATGTGGCACACCTGTAATGATCACGGGATGGCCACCACCAGCCGCGCACATGTGCTCCCCTAAAAAGCTGTGCGCAGTTGGAACCTACACATTCAGCTTCGAACACATCGAAAACACGAGCTGTCCAATGTCCGATCACACACTTCTCACAAACGTCAGTGCAGCAGAAGGGCACAACAAGCGTGAATGCAGAGGCACGCTGATGTGCACCTCTCCAGCGATGGCAGCGGTTGCCGCTGCACTAGGACAGACTGCAACGCTCCCGGCGGCAGCGGCACCTCCAGTTCCAGGGACGGTGCGACCCCATTGCTGCCTGCCACCGGCCCCGCGTCGCCTGCAACCCGCCTTTGCTCTCCGTCCACAGAGCTGCTGGCTGCTGACTGTGGACGCTTCTGCCGCTTGCTGACGGGCTCGCCATCTGCAGCAGCACACATGCTCCCTGTCTTGCATGTTGGCCCACACCCCGGACGGCCATAACAGGACACACAGTTCTGGCGCAGGATGCGGCACGGGGAGACACTGCATCTGCGGCAAGCTCGTGTCGACATCGACCTGGCAGCGCCGCCGCCGCGGCCGCGGCGAGATGTTCCTGCAGCTCGGCGATGCAGGCGTCCAGCAGCGGGCGGAACAGCGGGCCGCCCAGCAGCGCCGCCATGTCCAGCTGCCGCAGGGCCTCCTCTGCGGCTCTGCACGCTGACTCTGGCAGGGTTTTCCGTGCAGTGCTGTCAGCGGCAGCGGCAGCAGTTCGGCTGTCCATTCGGTTGTCGGGCGCACTGCCATCTGCCGCGGGGCCATGCGCCGTGCTGGGTGCTGCTGCCGGCTGGGAGGTTGGCGCCTCCGCCACCGAGGCGGGCTGCAGTATCGGCTTGTGCACTGCCGGCGCCTCGAGCTGTGCGACGGCTGCCGGCTGCGCTGCTGCCAAGGCGGTGGCGCAGGCGCACAGCAGGCTGGCAGCTGTGTATGCGTCCCGCCACATGACTGACACCTGAGAAGACAACACACGGCGATCTCGTCTCGTGCTGCACTGCTGGTGCTATTCATGCATCATTGCGCAACCCCTTCGCAACTACGGTGTGAGACAGCACATTTGCAAATATTCAAAACTCATGTCCACCTCTGCCCAGTTGCCAGTGTGCAGCTTCTCCCAGCACGCGTCCCGGCATATCTCGGCAGACATGCCGCCGAGCCGCAAGACTTTGACGCCCTGCGCTGCGCGCCGCAGCAGTGCCGCGACCGCTCTGCCGCCACCGGCCTCCAGATCTGCAAACGACATATGTTCCGCATGAGTGTACATGCAAACTCATGCGAATATCAGTCATGTTACTAAGTATCCAACATGACAATGGATGCAAGTACGCACCTTGCAGCAGGTTCCGAAATTTGGTGTCGTCGGATGTCAGTGTTTCGACGGCATCCCGGAACGCGCGCATGTGCCGTTCGTCTGCGCTCTTTCACTGAATGTTAGGCATACGTGTTGAAGCTTTAAAGCCTCTGCAGAACGTATTAAGTGCAAAGTGGCGGAGCTCGGACGTGACATAGGGGGCATATGAAGTGGCGCCGGAGGGGCCGCCAGCATTTGGCCACGTATCAAATGGCTGCACGACGCGCCAGCGGCTTGTACGTTTACTTCAGTCTAGCAGTGTCGTCGTAACGGAACAACTCGCTCACTCGTCCTGCAGCCATTTGATACGTGGCCAAATGGTCAGCATTTGATAGTGTGCACAGCAAAGGGGCAGCTGTGGCCGCCATGGCTATGCTCAGCGATCTTCGGGTCAGACTCGCTCCACCAGCACCATCCGTGAGACCGGTGCTTGCGTCAATGGCGGCCAGCACGCAGAGTCGGCATGCCATCCAGACACAGCACTTCCGACACGCACGGGCTCGTTCTGGCGCCCAGAACTCGGACGAACGCGACAGCATAACCGTACCTGACGATACAGAAGGTCAGTGGGCTGACTCTGCACATGGTGGCACGCTCATTGAGGTGATGTGCGCAGACGTCGCTGGTGCGGCGGCCGAGCTGATTCCCTTCTGCATGCCAAGGCTGCAACATGGAGCAAACTGCTTGCAGGTGCAGAGAGATCGGCAAAGCCTTACGAAGGCGTCGGCTGGATCTCGGATGAAGGTGTGTGCTGCTGGCATCGCTGAAGGCCGGCTGCCACTGGACCGATGCATGCTTCTGCCCTTATGCACTCGGATCACAAAGAGCATCGGGAGCATCCGATACGATGACAATCATGATACCAATCTGCGATCGCGAACAGTCTCCCTGGCCCAATGCAGCGGCTGCCCTCCGGGATGAGGAGGAGTCGGTACGGCAGCAGCAGCAGCAGCCGGGCGCCGAGCTGCATAGCCGAGCGCCGCCCACCGCCGGCGGCAACGGCCTGCCGCAGCAGGACGAGCAGGACCTGGCAGCGGCAGCCATCGATGAGATGGCGCCTGAGCGCAAGCCGTATCACCAGTGAGTGTGGGCCTACATCCGCTCTAACAGCTGCCATGTCCCAACCCCCTCAGCATTCGGACACATGTCAGCGGCAGCCGCCCTTTCAGTATTGGCTCCCCCCTGTGCTCCTGGCACGTCCTTGCCATGACCGCCTCGATGCGTTGCGCAGGCGGCTGGGCAAGGCAGCTCAGGCGGGTGACGTGAAGGCCGCCGAGGCCGTTTTGGCGGAGCTGGAGGCGGCCGGGCTGCCGCCGGGACAGCGCGCCTTCCATGGCCTCGTGTTTGCATACACAAAGGCAAGACCACATAACACGCCCGATGTGATGACATGCATCAGCATGGAATGTTGCATCACAGCATGATTGATCACACACGCAAACATCATCCTGTTCGCCAACACGCCTTGGTATTTGCGTACACACAGGCAGGCGACGTGGCAGGCGCGTGGACCGCCGCACGGCGGGGCCACGCCTCCGGGGCGCTGCTCATGGCGGAGTCCTATGTGCTGCTCATACACGGCCACATGCAGGTGCGCCACATGCTGCACGGCTGCAAACGAGAATTAGCAAAACCAGAGTGCCTACGCCCTTCAGCTTGCTCATCAGGCGAACGGGTAGCGGCGAGAATCCACTGTCGCTACACTGGTGGTCGAGGGTCACAGGAGGCAGCTTGCAAGCAGCCGCATGCAGACCTATCACTTGTGTCCGCACGAGTCAGGCAACACCACGCGTGTCAGCATATCACCGCCCCGATCCACATTCGGCGAGGTGCTACAAGTCATGCAACAGCGAATGGCGGCACGCCTGCCACTCGCGCGGCATGCACCCATGCCGTCGCAAATGCAGGCGCCTGCTCACAAGCGTAACACGATGGCCTCATCACATGGCACAACAGAATGTCATGCGCCCCTTTTCCTTTTCGTTTTTCTGCCGCAACAAGCAGCGGCACGTAATCGGGTGGGTGGGGCAGGCACAGCCCCTACCCATTGGACGACCGCAGCCGGACATGTCTGCGTGCGGTCAGTCTGCGATGGCTTCCTGGGAGCCCCTGAAAACATGCCGATGAACCGACGCGCAACTCCCTGAGATCCGCAAGAGGGCAAGGTCGAGGCGGCGCAGGGGCTGCTGGCCAGCATGCAGTCGCCGCTGCACGTGGTCCGACGCACATGTGGCTTTCATGACTGGAATTTTGGCTGCTCCTGACTGTGTGGCAACGCGTGCTTGACGCGCAGGAGGGCAAGGTGGAGGCGGCGCAGGGGTTGCTGGCCAGCATGCAGTCGGCGCCGCATGTGTCCGCGCGTTCCGGCTGGCTGGTGCTGCTGCAGTCACTGCTGCGCGGCGGCTACCACCAGAAGGTGTGCATCGCTCCCAGAATGCGCAGCACCGATGTCACAAATTGGACTCAAAAGCTGCCTGAAGCCGTCTGCAAGCAAGTGTCATTCCAGCGCACAGCCCCCGCCTCTGCTCGGACATCCGTCTGAGATTGTTCGGGTGCCTGAATACTTTGGCGCCTTGTGCAGGCAGCGGAGGAGCTGGCTCGGGGGCAGCAGCAGGGCTGGGCGGCCAACGGCGCGGTGTACGAGGCCATGGTGGCGGCCACCTGCGAGGCCGGCTTTCTGGACGAGGCCATTGAGATCGTCAACCGCATGAAGGTGTGTGCACCCTCTCTGTTCATGCCGGCCAGTCCGAATTCGTCGTGCACTGTAAAGCTCGTGGTGAACACCATGATTCGAGCGGGATGGTGTATGCCCTGGCAGCGCGTCGTGTCCCGCCAGCGGCGGGAGCCTTGCTGTATTTGCTTTCTTCCCCGCCCTTCACATGCACGCCGACACATCCCTCTGTTCCTAATTTCAACTACAACACGCTGCAGCGGGAGGGCGTGGCGCCGACGGCGAGGCACGTGCGTTCCCGCGGAAACACTCTACTGTTTTGGAAATCTATCATCTGTGCTCTTGGTAGTACGTTTTGTGTTCAAACGACCTTGCCTTTGCAGCGGGAGGGCGTGGCGCCGACGGCGCGGCATGTGCACCCGATCCTGCGGACGTATGCGGCGGGCGGGTCACTCGAGTATCTGCAGGAGAAGGTGCTGCTGGATGTGGCGACCAGCGCCGACATCGTCATCGACACCGAGTGCTTCAATTGCCTGCTGCGGGTGAGATTCACCAAACGTTCTTCATCTCACTGAGAGGTGCTCCATGCTTTGTCACTGCTGTTGTGCCTGCTGAATGTGGCCTGGCGCCGACATGCCCATCCGACACCGAGTGCTTGAATCGCCTATTGCGGGTGCCCATGTCTTCGCTGTGCACACAGCCTTGAAATCCACATTGCACTGTATTCAACAACATAAGCGAGGGCAATCGTCGGCGATCATGTAACGCTGTTTGATGACGGGAGCCGGGAGGTGCACCGTGATCCAGGGCTGCTTCGGAAAACTGTGAGATTGACCAGCCATTGATTCATTCAATCAACTCGTTCAATCAGTACATTTATTTCAATCGGTGCAGGGCTACATCGACAACCGGGAGCGGGGCTTTGGGTACAACAACTTAGACAAGCTCAAGTACGAGGTGGAGGGTTTGATGGCCAAGTACGAGGTTGCGCCCAATGCACGCTACCACGCGCTCCAGGTCGAGGGCTTTACCCTCGACGGCGACCAGGACTGCATGCAGGCAAGTCATTTGAGAAGTCACCATTCCCATCAACTTTCTCACTACAGAACAGAGCGCTGCATGAGCTACAGATCGAGGGCTTCAGTGCTACCACGCGGTCCAGGTCGAGGGCTTCACTTTCGACGGCAACCAGGACTGCATGCAGGCAAGGCGCCCAAGCACACGCAAAACTGTTCAGAAAAATGTCCTTTCACAAAAGAAAGCGACCTACCACGCGCTCCAGGTCAAGGGCTTCACCCTGAACGGCGACCGAGACTGCCAAAAAAGTTGCAGAGACAACCACAGAACGACGTGAAACAAATGCAGTTCATGCTGCACCGAGCTAGATGCTGCACCGTATCTAGTGTGCGCTCTTGGTACGCCTGCCAGCTCAGCGGCACAGCCTTCAACCGCGTTTCCTGCATGAAGCGACAGGATAACAAACGCAGTGCGCCTGTTTTTGGGTTCAGGAAGCGGTCCGCGCCTTCAAGGACATGGCGCAGTTGCCGCTGCCTCCTTCAACATGCGACACAACAACACAGTGAACGCAATTGACACACTGTATGTGCAGGAAGCGGTGCGCGCCTTCAAAGAGATGGCGCGGCTGTCCCTCGCAGAGTCATCCCGCGGCGCGCCCTGCCCGCTGCCGGAGCCCGTCCTCGTGCAGTACCTCGCCCAGCAGGTGCCGGCGGCAGACTTTTCCTCAAACAATACATAAAAGACATGTTGTAGTACTCACGGCTGCTGCATGATGCCTTCTGGCAGAGTCCTTCAGATGTCAGCTGCCGAGATCTTGGCAGGAGTTGTTCTGCATTCCACGTACTTGATCCGTGGGGTCTTGACATCCTCTCTGGCTGCATAGATCAACTGCAGATGCAGGCCGGGGTCAGTTGATTCAATGCTGTTGAAACGTAGCCACGTCTGCTGATGTGACTTGACAATAACTTTCCAAAAACGCTATGCTTGCAGGCGACCATGGCGCCGGCGGACCTGCTGTTGTCACTGCTGGCGATGCGCAGCGCCGGCTTTACAATTCCTGCTTCCGCCCTGGAGCCCAACGACTTTGGGCTGACGCTGGTCACCGGGTGAGGCTTCGCATTTCTTCTTCCTGCACCGGTGTGCCAACATCGGTCTAACGGCCCTGACCTTGCTGCACAGCGGATGCTGTGCTACAACTGCACAACCGCAAGTCGACATTGGGTGGTTCTGCCATGTGAGCCTGGGACTGTAACATCTTGCGTGTGCAGGTGGCTGCACGCACGCTTCGCGCGGCTGTGCTCAGCGGGGTACCGCCCGGAGACGCCTGTGCCCGAGTTCAACAGTGGTGCGTCTCGGGGATCCTGTGTTCCTTGAATCCCGACATGTCTCAGGAATTGACCTGTGGACCACGCCCACCACTGTGGACCACGCTAAACAAAGCCTTGTGTCACCCCGCCATCAAAGTTATTGCAGGTGTTGGGCTTGGTGTCAGGGTTGAGGTCGGCCTGTTGGAGGCTTCTCCTCCGCGACTGCTGCTGCTGTTGATATGCGCAGATATGGCGGCGCCTGCGGTGCCGGAGACGCGCGTTGTGCAGATCGATTGTGCGAAGGACGTCTCACACAGACACCAGATGTAGTTATCATGTTCATGCAGTGACGGCGGCGCGGCAGGAGGAGGAGGAGGAGGTGGAGGTGGTGGAGGCGGCGGCCGCGGTACCGGACACGCGCGTCGTGCAGGTCGAGGACCCCAACAGCAAGCGCGAGGCGGCCTTCTTCGATGTGGAGGTCAACCAGGAGGGGTGCGCCTTTCTGCTGCCAAAAATGGCTTAGCACACACACAGTTGCCCGAAATTGGCTTCTCACATGCACTCTATGTAAGCAGCCTTCTTCAACGTGGAGGTCAGCAAGGAGAAGCGCGTAGGTGCCGAGACTTGCCCGTCAACCACATCGCACTCCTTATATAAGTGATGCGGTGGATGTTGATGGCAAGATTCTGGCGTCTAGCAAGCTGACGGTGGCAAAGCTGCAGGCGGAGCTTTCCGGGCGATCCCTCACCGCCTGTCAGATGTCGGAGTGTAACAAGTGCGGTGGTGGACGTGGATGGGAAGGTGCTGGCGCTGAGCAAGCTGACGGCAGCAGAGTCACCCGGTACACCGGCACGCATGTCCACTGTAGGTCGGCGGTGGATGCAGACGGCAAGATTCTGGCACCGAGCAAGCTGACGGTGGTGGAGCTGCAGGCCAACCTTCATCGGAGACCAGCCTTTGTCTAAATCACCTTTATGTCGTTGATGCAGGGCCGTCGTCGATCCTGACGGCAAGATCCTGGCGCCTAGCAAGCTGACGGTGGTGGAGCTGCAGGCAGAGCTGCAGGCGCGCGGCCTCATGACCGAGGGCAGCCGCCGCGAGATCTACAAGCGCGTCCAGGTGCGCGCCTCTTCCCACCCTGAATATTCATGTATTTCTTGGATTAAAATTCACAGACAAGCCCACTCCTCGTGCAGAAGCAGGCGTTGTCAAGTGTTTTGTTTGTCAGTGAATATGATTTGCATGGTGCAGGCTGCTCGGCGCTCCAGCGCGGCCGCGACGTCGGTTGCGGAGCAGAAACGGAAGCAGGCGGTGTCGCACGCAAAGTACGTGCGGGAGCGCTCCGTGAAGGAGACCAAGCGGGAGGCGGAGAAGAAGGAGACAGCCCGGCTGGAGGTGCGGGTTGCAGCCTTGTGCTCGGAGCCTGCTCATTCCTGCTCCTGGCCCGCCGTGTCTATCCTCTGACCGTCTGCGCATCACGGCATGCTTGTTTTTCCAATCTTGACAGGCTGGTGACGATCGGCACTGTCGAGAAAGGCTTCCCAGATTGCCGGCGGTTGCACATCTCGTAGGCATGCCGAGCCGATGCTGCCACAACATGCCAGGCCTCTGCCCTCATTTAGATACCGACATCCTGTGTTGCCGCTGCAGGACGGCATCCTGCAGCAGGTGTTTGGCGAAGGCGAGCTCGCGGGCGAGCTGACGCTGGACCCGTCAGCACTGGGCCTGGACCAGTTCGAGGCCGACGATGATGATGATGATGACACAGAGGTGATTGCGGTTGACAAAAAATTGCGGTTGACAAAAAAATTGCAAAGTTCCTAGTCAGCAAGAGTGAGTTGACGCTGGATCCCTCGGTGCTGGGCCTGTACCAGTTCGAGGCCAACGACGATGATGACGAAACCAAGGTGCGCACCACATAGAATGCAACAAACATGTTCGCCGTGGGTCGTTTCAAAAGGACTGGTGCTTGAGCTCAAGCCTGGACCAGCTTGAGGCTGCGACGACGAAGAACGATGCCACTCCGCACCTCCTCGAGGCAGCGCCTGTCACAGCCCGCTTCAGCAATGCATCGTGTTTGTCGCAGGAGGCCAAGGCAGCGGCGATGGATGCGGAGGGCGAGGACCTGGAGGAGGATGAGGACGACGATGATGACGCTGTTGCGGAGGCGGAGGAGGACGTTGTCGCCTCGGGGGAGCGCACAGAGCCGGACCTCGACGACATCGAGGACCCGCAGCTGGTGCGGAAGGATTCGTTCCGTTCTTTGTCATGGCACAAACACGGCGTAACGCGCCTTGCAAACAAAGGCATGAGAGCGCACAGAGCCGGACCTCGACGTTGTTGAGGACCCGCAGCTGGTGCGCAGAAAGCTGCATTCAATTGATACGGGGTGGATCCTGTTTTTGCTTATTGACGGACAATAATGCTGCCGGCCTCATAATGGCGTGAGAGCCGCTGAAATGTACAATTACAAGGTCGGCAGACAATTTGTCCCAATTGTGAATGTTGAGGAATGCATCCTGCTGTGCTGACTGAACCTCCTGCACTATCGCCCCATGACCATACCCACCATTCAGGACCTGATGGCGTCCTAGCAGGCACAGCAGACTACACAGCAGACTGCCCTGAGCTCTGCTTCTGGCAAACAACTCGATGTTCAGTTGGGATTTTGTTGGTGTAGTGGTCAAAGGCAGTTTCTTATTCGAGTGTGTGTACCTTCTTTCCCCAACCACCGGACCGGTGATGTCCTGGTACAATGCCAAGTGTTGGACAAAGCCGGCGGCGGCATTGGACTGCCCTGAGCGCCCCTTGCGAACGATTCTGTGCTGTCCAGTTTATGACTCCTCTTCCCTGTCTCCCTGGTGCAGGACCGGGTGGTGTCCTGGTACAACACCAACTACCGCGCGAAGACGGCGGCGGCGCTGCGTATGCTCGACACCGTGGAGCTGCTGGGCGGCCGCGCCACGCCCGCCGACATCGGCATGCTCGTCAAGGTGTGCACACCAGATGAAGAACCCGAAACCTGCGAAGAAAAAGTACTCCTGTTTGAGCATCTTCAGCTCGTGGGCTCGACACTGCACAACACCACAGCCGCCACCTGCATGCTCGACACGGCACATTATTGAGACGCCAATAGCCAACAGAAGCTGTGCTTTTTGCGCCCAACAGTCAAGCTGCAGGTGTTGGGAAAGTCCATCTTCGATCTAACGTCCGTTTGTCTTTTGACAGGGCGCGGTTGCAGAGCAGCAGAACACGCGGCTGGCGACGCGGCTGCTGATAGCGGCGCAACGCTGACACATATTCCGGCCAACATGACTAGCAATCGTTGCGTTGGAGTTGCCAGTCATCGCAGGCAACTCCAGAGCTTTCCTTTACTTGATATATGTTCTTTTGGTACTGATTCGCAGGGCGCGGTGGCGGAGCAGAACACGCGGCTGGCCACGCGCCTGCTGGATGCGGTGCAGCGGTACGAGGACGACCTGGGGGACCAGGCTGTCGCTGGGCTGCACTCTTCGCTGCTCGCCATGCTCATCACCGGTGCGTCCTCCGAAACCGCCCTCCGTCCTGCTGCAGGGAGAAACTTTTACAGATTGGCAATAACATCTTGCTTTCTGCCGCCGTCGGCCTGCGCACCGCTGCTTGCGATGATCATCACAGGTAGGGCCTTATTCGTTTGAAATGCACGGTAACACAGAGCTCTCAACATGCAGTGGAAATCACCTCTGTGGTGCATCCAACGGAGTGTTTGATCTCTGGCAGCGCCGCAGGAGGCATTTCCCTGCAGCCTCCGACGCCTCCCGCCGGCAGCCTGCCGCTCTGTACTGCCTGCTCCTTTGCCGGCCGATGCAGCACGGCAGCTTCTCCAACTTGGGTCTTAGCAATCTGCCTGGAAACACTTCCATCCCAAGAGATTGATGCAGGACTCAGAAGCACTGACGCCTTTCTTGTATTATTCTTGTATTATTCAATACAGAAACTGGCCAGGGCGCTGCTGGTGCGCACCAAGAGCACTGGCTGGGGCAAGGCCGACTTGATTGTGCGCACCCTGATGGGGGATCGACGTCAGGTCAAAACGCTTTCGTTGTCATTCCCGCAGCGCGACAGCCGGCGCAGGCGAAGGCGCTGTCGGACCGCATTGAGGCCTCCGGCTGGGACGTGGACGACCTCATCCTGCGCACGCTGGACTACCAGCTGAGCGCGGCGGCGGCAGAGACCGCCGACCGCGAGACGGTGCCCGCATGAGGCTAAGAACTGCAGCCGGAGCCGCTGCTGCGGCTGCGCTGCTGCAGGGTTGGGGCTGTTGGAGCCGGGCAGCGCTGCTGGGTGGCAGCGCTGCGTGCACGCTGGGTTATCAGCTCGGCGCGGCGGCGGCCGAGGCCGCAGACTGCGAGGCGGTGCCTGTCTTGAGGCCTGGAACAGGTTGTGGGGCCGGCAGCCGTTCAGCCTCTGGCTGGCAGCTGCAGCTGCCGGCTGCATGGAGGCTGCTTGTGGGACTGGTAGATTCCCGCCCAGTGCGGCGGCGGCCGACACGAGGCGGTGCCCGCCCGAGGCTTGGCAGCTGCAGCCTGAGTTGCCGCTCGTCAGCTGCGCTATCAGAGCCGGGTGGCGGCGCACTGCACATGCTGGCCTGCCAGCACAGCTCGGCACGAGCCGACGCCGTAGGCCGCGCGGGGCATGGTTCAGCGCCGCATCGGGACACTACCGCCAGTGCCCCAGGGAAAGCACCCGGCACGTTTTTGAGACCAGGTAGGATTTGAGCCCTGCCGTCGGGTCAGCAGTCCAGAGCCGCAGCTGCTGTCATCGCCGTGTGCTGGAGCAGGGTGTTCACCGCTTGCGCTGGCCGTAGCCTAGTAGTTTGGCAATGACGTTTGGCACCCAACGGAGTTTGTAAACATTAAGGCTCAGGCCACGAACCCACGCTCAGCGAAGGGTTCGAGTCCCACAGCTGGTCAATGCAGTGAGCACTTTCATAGGCGTAGGGGTAGCTATAAAGCTGAACAGCAGAGAAAGGGCGGCAATCGGCGGTAATGCAGCGGCGCTGTACAGCCCAAAGGCCAAGGGTCCGGGTGCAAGCTGCATCGCTGTATGCGCAAGGGGCAATATGCGGAACACTGACCGTGAGCAATGGCATTAATGGCGTCACAGGCAGCGGTGCTCGGCGGGGCGGCAGGACATCACTGATAGCGAGCGCCGCCGGTGCCGCGAGGCAAGCGGCGGGCCGGGCCAGCACTCGGCTGCAGCCCGCCTGTGCGGCGAGGGTGTCTGATCCCTTGAAACAATGGTTGGGGTGGACCTGCTCCAGGACCACACACAAAGGGGGGCGAGCCTTATAACCTCAGCGAACCGCACAGGTGCATGTCAGGAGCCCGCGGGAGCGCGCACCACAAAAGCACAAGTGATTAGTCTGGAGGCCCAATGCCAAGAGAAGCTGAACTACACCACTAAAAAAATCCACGACCAAACAAAACCAAAACCCTCACCAGCTGCCGGGCGCCGCCTGCCGATCGAGCGATCGCCTCCTGCTGCGGCTGGCTGCTGAAAACTGACGAAGGGCCCCTCAGCAGCGGACTCCTGCCACCGCTGCAGGGCCCTTCCCATATGCATATAGTACAATCCGCCGCGCGCTGCTAGGCGCCGTCCGCCAAGCGGACGACCGCCCACTGCTGCGACTGGTTGCTGAAGGTGACGAAGTGCCCCTCAGCGGCGGAATGCTGCCAATGCTCTGGGGCCCTCCCAACGCTCAGAAATCTGTGAGAATCCCCCAGAAGCGCGCCCTGCCCCTCGCTGGCCCTGCAAGGCGAGTTGGGGCCCCGGCTGCACGGATGATTGCCCCGCTAGGATGCGCCGGGCCACGAGTCGGCGGCCATAGTTTCTGGCAGCGCTACCAGGCACACCAGGCGCCACACCCCCCCGTGTGACTCCCTCTGTGTGCGCATGAGGCACACAGCTGCCGATCTCAAGCTGCCCCTCTGCTGCTGTCGCTGCGACTGTCCTGTTGGTCGCTGGGGCGGCGGCAGTCCTGCCGGCGGCTGCTGCTGCTGCTGACGACGGGGTCGAGGGCTTTTCTGCAGAACACCGCCACGGCGCTGCTCCGCTCGGCAGCGAGCGCGCGGGGCAGCAGCTGCATGCCCAGGATGACGTCGCCGATGTGGCGACCGGGCAGCAAGGCCGACTGTTGGCGGTCGATGACAGGGGTGAGCGCCGTGCAGAGCCGCCGCGCCAGCAACTGCGTGAAGGCACGGTAGTCGGTGTTGAGCAGCGTGATTGGGCGATAGCTGGGGGTTGGTGCGGTTGCCCCGCCTTGTAAAGGTACATGATGGTGCCGTTGTGGAAGCCGGCGGGCAGCTGGCCGCCGGCCGCCATGATGGCGGTGAAGAGGCGCGCCTGCGACAGGTGTATGACCCCAGTTCATTGCCCTGATACAGGCCCAGCGACGTGCCGTCCGGGCCAGCACTGGTGTTGCCCTTGACGCGGCGCAGGCTGGTGTCAACGTCCGCCGCTGTGAAGGCAGTGGAGGCTAGCATGGCGGCGTGCTCGGCGCTGATGCGAGGCGAGCCAGCGAGGGCTGCAAGTACCTCACGCTGGGCTGCGGCGTCGACGGCCGGCTGCGCTGAGATGCTGGCGCTGAAGGTGGCAAGCCACGAGCCTCCGCTGGCCGCTTCAGGCGCATGGTGATGTCCTTTGCTTTTCTCGACGTTACATCCCAGGCTCACGGATACATGAACACTAGTAGGGGTAGCTGTAAGGCTGAAAATGCGAGGGAAGGCGGCAAACGGCGGTAATGCTGCGGTCCTGCAACATGCCCTGGTCTGCGGTTTTGTTGAGTAATCTCAACAAAACAAAATGCATTCTTTCACCTCGTTGGTCGTGGCCGAGCGGTTCTAGATCAGATCCGGTTGAAACAAAACGAAGTGCATTCGAGGCTGACCCCTTAACCGCTCGGGCAAAGTTGCATACAGCGTGCTGTGCACCGCAACCTGCAGGATTTGAACCTGCGCGTCTCTCGACATCAGCTTTCTCATTCCCAGATTCACGATCGCCAGGAACGCACGCGGTGATGCTCGTGTCTTGACTGGCCTCAAGATAAGATCCCTACAGCAACTTGCCGCCAGAAATATAAGCAAGGGTACCACACCGCGGGCCCGCGGGCTCCTGACATGCACTGTGCGGTTCGCTGAGGTTACAGGGGCTCGCCCCCCCTTTGTGTGTGGTCTTGGGGCAGCTCCACCCCACCCATTGTTTCAAGGGACCACACACCCTC
>JAABUL010000623.1_pt1 | contig 75009 bp, 69 predicted proteins | sample 5559151 | NCBI WGS metagenome assembly JAABUL01 (sample SAMN10711876, study PRJNA513368) | rock metagenome | isolation source: Antarctica rocks | place: Antarctica: Victoria Land, Pudding Butte sud | reverse complement strand
GGGCGGAGGGGATCCTTCTGATGACCAGCCATGGCAGACTCCGGGGGAGGCGAGACGGTGAATCCATCCCTCAGCCTACCGCCTTCGCGACCCACCGGCAACTCTCAAGACAACTGACCCACTAGGACCGTCCGCGTCGAGAAAGAGGTCCGCTGTTGCATGACGATGTGGCTACCATGCCGGCGAACTTCCTCGAACCCGTGCGCCGCAAGGATGCGGCAGACCGCGCGACCAGAAAGGACGCGCAACCTACCCAACAGCTATGTCGAGCTGGGTGATGTAGACCTCCCGGTGGAAACGGTCGGTGATCTCGGCGGGGCTGGCCACCTCGAAGAAGAGACCGAGAGCCTCCTCAAGGTTAGCGCGCGCCTCCGCGATGCTGTCGCCCTGGCTGGCAATGTCCAACTCCGGGCAGAGAGCGACGTAGCCGTCACCCTCGCGTTCAATGACCGCCGTCACCCGCTCTGTATGTTGCATGGTTGCCTCCTGTGCTGATTATCGGGCTTTCACCTCCACGAAGCGTCCCCCGATCTACTGCGCCAGAACACGGATGTGGCCACTCTCGGAGCCCGATGCCATCGGGGTAACGACGATCTGCACGTCGTGGCCAAGCACCGTGAGGAAGCGGAGGAGGCGTCCGATGGAGAAGCCGGTCAGCCTCCCGCACCTCAAAGCAGACACCTTTGGTTGATTAATGCCAAGGACCGTGGCCGCCTCCGTCTGAGTCAGCCCCCGGCTCTCGATCAGGCTGTTGATCTGAAAAGCCAGTTCAGCCTTGATGTCGGCCCCATCGTATTTGCCACTCCAAGGTCGGCAAACACGTTGCCGGAACTGACCGCGCAGTCGATGTCACCGATCATAATTGTTCTCCTGGCCATGCCTGACGCTGGTCGTGAATGGCGTGGGCCTCGTTCCATCGTTGCCGGATGAGGTCCACGCCCATCCAGGTCCTCATCCCCGTCCCGATTCTCGTGCAGTTTCCCAACCAGGATGCGTATTGTCTGCGGGTTCAGATGGAAGGAGCGCCGCAGGACATCGTGATGCTTCCAGGTCGCCAAAGCGCTCATGGTGGTACCACCACGCGCGCCAGGGCAGTCAGCAATAGGTCAGAGCGATGGCATGCCGTCGCGCCATTCCACGGAAAGGTGGTGATGATCGTGACGAAGGACCCTGTCGTCAAATCCTTCCACCTGCTGCGCCGCCACCGTGGCTAACTTGAAAGGTTGCACTGGGCCTCAGAAGTGAGACTCTTCTTCCCCCTCCCCAGAGGAAAGGTAGTCCAAGTCAAGCTTGTACGTGTTGAAGACAAGACTCATCAGCACTTGTTCTGCAGGGAGTACCTCCGATTTATCTGTGTCGACACAATCACCAGACTTTTCTGAGAGATATGGTAAAACCGTGTCATCAAAAAATCGCATGAGCTGAAGCTCGTCCACTTGATCTGTCCCGAGAATTGCGTGAACGATTAGTTTCCCGGTCTCCTCATCTACACCAACCAGAATCTCGCTGATGTAGCGGAAAAAGTTGTTCCGCCAACTCTTAGTTTTACGTTTGCTGGCGAGAGGTTTCTGTAGACGCTGCTGAATGTTCGTGGGAACTGGTCGACGCCAAGTTCTTTGAGCACATGCGAAGGAAAACCGACGACGAACGTCAACATTGTGGGCTAGGCACTGACGCGCCTGATGAGAGCGAAGAACAGTTTTGGGCACGACAATAAGCCGGCGGAAGTCTGCTACCCACGCATATATATCGTCCACTCGCATGATGTGAAGGTACGAACTGTTATAAGTACGATCTTCTGCCTCTCTCCGTAGCCATCTTGTTGCGCGAACCAATTGCACTGTAGGTTCTTGGCTAAGCCCCTTAATAAGGTCGCATCGTTGCGTCACGATAATCCATATCACTTCTTCCGGCTGGCTTGGATCGCAAGGCAACGCCTCGGGTATGTTAGCGTGCTGTTCCTCCCAATATTGCTCTCTGTGAAGCGGTGCGTTTTCTGCAACAGCATCAAACAGAGCATGTTGACTTGCAGCGTCCAGCGAATATTGTGAAACGCTATCGGTCAGCCAACAGCCCTGTTCCCAGCCGTCCAAGAGCATGGTGTCGATCAGGCCTTGCTCTTGATCTGAAGGCAGAACGCCAATGATAGTTGTGCGCGGTGCGGAACCACTTGTACGTGCCGAGGTGCTTACCCAGTGGCGGAACGCAGCAATCGTCCTATAGAGTAAGCGCAGCAGTGTCATCGTCGCCATAGATCGCGCGCAGGTTTCCGACGGCCCCGCTCCGGCTTCCCACCGGAGAGTGAGTTACGCGGGTGACCGGTTTACACGTCCCTAGGCCATCCAGAAACTCCTCGAAGCGAGCGATAGCTCGCGTTACCGCGCCACTTTCGTCCGCCGAAGCGATATCGATGAAGTTACGTTGAGCATTGTCAAGCGGCGCCAAGAGAGCCGACCTGAACATCGATGGACGCGGGAATCTGCCCGACCACTTCTCAATCGACTGAGCGATTCGACGAATGTTAGCAGCCCGGTGAGGATCCGTCTCACCTCCCTCCAGCAGGTTATAAATCTGTCGACGCTTGATCCCGCATAGCCGCGCAATATCATTGACAGACAGGTCAGTCAAACTGCGGATCGAACTCAATTCGTGGTCGATTCTGTCATCCCTAACAAGTGACGGGGATGATAACACTTCCGCTACTCTGATTCCTCCAGATGCCTCTATCCGTATTCCGCTTGCATCCACAATGTGACCTGGGCCCCTCAGGCCAGTGCCGGTCGACCCAACGCCAAATATCATGCTCGTGACTCCCCGAAAGATTTCGAACGTCTGAGCTGGCCTCGGTACATCTCCAGTGGGCGGGGATGTGCTTCTGTGACCCGCCTTGAGCGCGTCCTCGAGCCAATATGTTTCGGTGATCGACGACAGTTGGTTGGTCATCCCACGGTCTCAGGTTCAAACGACTCCCACAGTTGGGACGTCACTGAACTGCGAAGTAATTGATAGCTCTGATTGTTCCAGGCAGATAGTATTTCGGTTTGCTCTCTGGTGTCGATATCCCGTTGCTGCTCGCTGTAGGAATCAACATCGATAACATATCCGGCAGGTATCGGCATATTCGCGGCCGAGATTCTTGGGTAGCCGTGGCGAAGAGCGCAAACACCGGTGCTCGTCTCGATCAATATGGTCTGTTCGAATTGAATTGACACGCCGCCTCCCACCGCACTTACCTCGGTGACCGACGTGAGAAGATGTTGACTGATTAAGCCATGCCACTCAGATACAGAGTTGACATTCGGACGCTCGATAACGTTCGTGTAGCGCAATCCTAGTCGAGTCTGCTTTCGCACGTCTATCGCCTCCGCAACTGCGCTTACGATGCGCTTCCATCGGTCTGCAAAATCCTCAAACCGGGAGTATGCAGTAGTTTCCAGAGCCACAAACTCGTCCGTTATCTGCACGATTGAAGTCTCGTCTTCCGATATGAAACGGAAGACTTCCTTGACATCGATGCGTGCTGGCGTACCGTCTGGCGCCAGGACTATCCCAGTCACAGCCCGTTCCGACGCAGCTTGCGGGTAATACGTTGCCAGTTGCTTTTGGAGAGGCCGGACAACTGTAGCATCAAAGCCAAGTTCGACTGGATAACGCATCTGGCACACAATGCGTCTTAACGGAGAATTGCCCAGCCTGACATGAGAAACTGCATCCGGCACTACATAGCCTCCATACACTGCACATTGTATTGCACATACAACTACTTAGCAATTCGCGGGCAAGGTTTCACCCAAATACCGACCGGGCACAAGAAGACTGGACAGCGTAAAAAGAGCCGGGAGCCGGGCAACATGGTTACTTGCAAACCCGGCTCGGCCTGGACTTTCACAGCACCACCACACCGACCGCAATCGAGCTGATGGCGCAGAGGAATAGACGCGCCCATTGTGGCTGCTGCACAATGACAGTGATTCCAGAGCGGAGAGAGGACAAGCAGTGCCAACCTACGAAGGGCGCCTGGAGCTAACCTGGACCAACAAGTCCCTACGACTGTTAGCCCACGAGGACGGCTCCTATGAGTGGGTTTCGCCCTCCGACTATCGCGTGGCCGAGGTCCGTCTGCTGCACGACGCCGGCGCCGTCGGGGACGTGCATAGGAGCCAGGACCCGACGATAACTGGCCGCTCGCACCGGGCAGTTTCGGCGCCTACGTCGTGACTGATGATCCTGATGGATTGTTTGCTCGAGCCAAGGACGCGGGTGCAGGCGTCCTACTCGAGTTGCACGACACCGACTACGGATCTCGTGACTTCGCCGTGCGTGATCTGGATCGAACTAATTATTTTGTACGCTGACGTTCGCGTACGTTCCCAGCAGTTCGCCAATCCTTCGCACGCTATCGTCAACTGACCAGTATCGGCAGTAAGAACGTTTTGCGCGGCACCGCAGGGAGGATTGTCGCATTCGCTTTCTTGCGGTGATGGATCGTCCCGCTCCGTAGGTCTGCTCCGGCCTCTGTCAGTGTTGTCCTATTCTAGGGACGGCGGGATGGTTGCCGCGCCCGGAAACCAGCGAAGCCATGGAGATGAGGAGGGGGCCGAGTGTCCCGAAGTGAGCCACCACTCCAGATCAAACGGCGCTGGCGAGACTACCGAACCGAGAGTGGCCGGCGTCCTGTCAAGGAGTTCCTCTGAGATTACCCTGGCGGAGAAGAGGTTGCGGGATTGGCGAGAGCGAGGAAGTAGAACGTGACAGGTCTCCATGACCTCTCACGGACGATATGCTGACGGTGGAGGCTCAGCTAATGCATGACCACACTGAGGCTGACTTCCTCGATGAGGTGATCGAGGAGCGTCGCACGTATAATCCCGCCTTTCCCGCCATGGTGGACGAGGCCTACGAACGTCGGCTCCTGCTCCGTCAGCTCGCCGAGGCCCGCAAGTCAGCCAAGTTGAGTCGCACCGTGGTCTCTGCCCGCATGGGTACGTCCGAAGCGGCGGTGGCACGCCTCGAGGCGGCGACGGTCGACCCGAAGGCTTCGACTATCGAACGGTTCGCGGCGGCCGTTGGGAAGCGCATTCAGTGGGAGATCGTCGACGCGAAACGAGATGTTCACCAGTCCTAACATCTGGGCATCGCAGCCACGGAAGCGAGGTATCAGACCTACTTCACGGGAGCGCTGCTATTCTAGGACAAACGACCGCATACGGGACGAGTATAGTCGCGATCGTTTCGATCTCAACTGACACATAGCATTGCTGGACAGGAGACGTCACATGGACACCGGGCGAATTGCTCATCTTCTGCGTCAGATCGTCGCTTATGGGCAGTTGGATCAGAGCAACCCGCGGAGTTGCGACGACAGCGGTGGACATTGGCCTTCGTTTGACAAGAATGTCCCAGAAAATAACTATGATCTTTTGATAACCCCTGATGCCTGTGAGGACTTGGTCAGCATCATGCGAGAGCTGCGCACGGATCAGCGAATCGCGATGCACGTGGAGTACGAGGCGCTGGAAAGCGAGGTGATCAAAGCAACTGCGAAGGCGTCCGCGGCGTTCGCGCAGGGGGCGCTGGATGAGGAGGCAATCGCGACTGAAGTCGTCGCGCACCTGACTCAGGACGTGCGGGACTGGCACGTGGTGGTCCACGTCCCCGGGCTCACTGTCGCCGAAGGGGTTTCTATCAATGTTGCCGGCATAGAGATGGGCTGGTTGCCTCCCGAGGAGTACCAACGGCTCGTGCATCTCGGACAAGACCGGGGAAGCACCATGCGACTTCAGGCGGACATGGAAATCGGAAGCGCCGCCGAATACTGTAAGCAGTTAGCACAGGACCTTCTCTCGCAAGGAAAAGGAGCGTGGGCTTGGGGGTCGGTAAGCGCGACGAAGAAGACGCTGGATCGCACCGCGTATGAGCACGTGTACGAGGTTGCGCTTAACATTCTTCGCTGTTTCATCTCCCGATTTCGCGAGGACCCGGAGAGAGTCTCGCTAGGAGAGCCGGAACACCGAGACGTTGACAAGCGGCTCGCATATGTCAGGGACGATCCCATCTCAACTCTCAGCATGCAGCATTCCCGTTTCTCCGACCGCCGCCCATTCTCACTCAGTCAAGATAAGGTGACATATCTTAACGCTGATGCAGCATGGAATCGAGCGCAAGAAATATGCGTCGCTGCCGAGCGAACCGATCTCGAAGACGCGATGTACCGCGCGATGCTTCAGTTCGGCACGACGACGACGATTGCACCTTTAGGGGTCCGGTTGGCGGGGTACTTAACGGCTCTTGAGGCCATTCTGCTCGGCGATGACGATTACTCGCACCACGTCACATACATTGCACGCCGGCTCTCCGCGCTCACTGGATACGATGAGTTCGACAATATCACATACCTTTACGGAGCGCGCCAGGGGCCCGTTCATCGCGCCGAACGGAATCTAGCCGGTAACGTGGTGGTTCTCGCTGAAGAGGTAAACAAGTTGCGCCTCACAGTCCACCAGGCGCTTATGGCGATTCTGGACCCTCCTACAGAGTTGAACCTGCCCGCTGACTTGCATAGGCGGAGAGAATTGCACGCCCATCTAGACGCCATCATCAAGGCCGATGACGCAACACGGCCACAGCACGCTTTTTTGGTTCGAGCATCAGAAGACGGTCAGGACTTCGAGGCCACCAGCATTGACTTTCCGAACTGCGTTGGAGTCGGAGCTTCCGAAGCGATCGCTCAAGACCGAGCACGGGTCGCCGCTAACGCTGACGTTCGTCGACTCATTGAGTCCGGGGAGGCCGTTCCAACTCCGACTAACGTCAAATTGAACCGTCTGCCCGTTCAGGTTCCTACCGACTCGGCAGACGTGGAAGCTTACTTGGCGAGCGTGAAAAACATTGAGGATGGGCAGAAGCAAAAGTTTCGCCATATTAAGGGCGGCGTGGTAGATGCGGTGCAGGCCGCGGGCCTGGGAGGAGTGTCCGTCAGTGAACTGGAAGGCAAGCGCAAAAGAGGGGTGCTAGTCGGCTTTCCAACGACCGACAAAGCATTCGAATACCCAGTGTGGCAGTTCCAGAAAGGACGGGTGGTGCCGGAGCTTGAACAGGCACTAACTGTGCTAGGCACCCTCAATCCGTGGGCCCAAGCCGCATTCATGCTCAACTTCAACTGCGGTGAATCGCGACCAATTGAAGAATTGCGAGGCGGGAACGTCGCCCGCGTTCTTGAAGAGGCGCGTCGGGTACGCCGTCAGAATGGGGCATGGTTACCGTTGATTCGCCCCCGTCCCACTAGAGCGCCGGAAGCCGAGACAGGTACAGAACAGGTGCACACTAGCGACTAAGATTCTGCTGATTGCCGCCGGCCGTTTCTCGTCATCACAAACGGCCCGCCACGCCGCTTGTGCTCCTGAAACCCACCCACGACCCCATACCGCCTAACTGGCGACTTCGTGCGGGGTATAGGTCAGGCCAAACACTGTCTCGGTCAACCATTTTTTGAACTCAGGATTGTCGCTGAACTGCTTGAACAGCTCGGTGTCATTCTTCAGCAACGAGGTAATGACCCGGCTCAGCGCCTGATCGTGTTCGATGCGCGCATTTTGCCGATCAGAACTAGTCTGCGCATGCTGATAGGCTTCATCCGCTGCCACCCTCTGCGGAATGGTCTCGGTAATCAAATGCCGCTGACGATCGGCGTCGGTCCATTCGATATTGCCAAACTGGTCGTTGAAGGTTTTCAGGATGTTGGACAGGACATCGATCTCCGGTTCCCCCGCTCGGCCCCCACCGCTTGCCGGCACCGGCCCGATGACGCCGTCGACATCGGGAAGCTGAATATGTTGGACGGCCTGCTTCTCGATGCGATAACTATCCACGTCGATGGCGTCGAGGATGCCCTTCATCAGGTCCTGTTCCTCCGGCGCGGGCAGCTTGGTTATCAGAAAGGTCAGGAAGATCGACAGCTTTTCCCAGCCCGCGTCGGTGTAGGGCAGGATCGAACTCAGGAAACCATAGGTGCGCACAAAGGCTTTGGCTTTCCCCTTGAAGTCGACCTGCCCGTCCTCGTCCAGATCCTCCCGATAGGTGGCGACGCAGGCGTCCAGGATGGGGTCGAGCGTGTCCCGCGCCGCGCCGAAGAGGTACAGCTCGACCAACCGGTCGATGTCGGCCTGCTGGTAGACCTGGTGGCCATCGAGCGCCGCCTTCAGATCGTGCAGCTTGTTCGGGTCCGTCTCCTCACTGAGGATCGTCGTCCGGTAGTAGTCGGCAAAGGCAGCCTCGATGCCCGCGGCGTCGTTGGTGAAGTCGAGCACAAACGTATCGTGCTTCTTGGGGTGCGCCCGATTGAGGCGCGACAGCGTCTGCACCGCCTTGATCCCGGACAGCACCTTGTCCACGTACATGGTGTGCAGAAGGGGTTCGTCGTATCCGGTCTGGAACTTGTCGGCACACACCAGGAAGCGGTACGGCTCGTCCTGGATGCGCTCCGCGATGGCATTGCTCGGGAAGCCGTTCAGAGACGCCTCGGTCACCTTCTCGCCACGATAGTCGAACTCCCCCGAGAAGGCGACGATGGCGCGATACGGGCTCTTCCGTTCCAGCAGGTAGCCACTGATCGCGTGGTAGTACTGGATGGCTCGTTCGATGCCACTGGTCACCACCATGGCCCGCGCCTGGCCGTCGATCTTGCGCAGCGCGACCACCTGCTCCAGGAAGTGGTCCACCATCAACTCCGCCTTGGTGCGGATCGACTGGTCGTGCCCCTCCACATAGCGGCGCAGCTTCTTCCGGGCACGCTTGGCGTCGAACTCGGGATCATCTGGCGCCGCCTTCACCAGGCGGTAGTAGCTGCTCACCGGGGTGTAGGTGGCCAGCACGTCCAGAATAAAGCCCTCCTGGATGGCCTGCTTCATGGTGTAACTGTGGAAGGGACGGTGCTTGGCCTGCCCGTCCTCGTTGTACGGCGCGCCGAAAATCTCCAGCGTCTTGTTCTTGGGCGTGGCCGTGAAGGCGAAGTAGCTGGCGTTGGGCAGCATTTTTCGCGACTCCATGATGCGGTTAATCCGGTCCTCGGTGGTCTCGTCCTCCGCCGCGGCGCCACCTTCCCCCAGCGCTCTGCTCAGCGCGGCCGAGGCGCTTCCACCCTGCCCGGAATGCGCCTCGTCGATGATAATGGCGAAGCTTCGCCCTCGGTGCTCGCTGCCGATGTCGTCCAGGATCAGCGGGAACTTCTGCACCGTGCTGATGATGATCTTCTTGCCGTCGGTGATGAACTTCCGCAGATCACCGGAGTGCTCGGCGTGCCCGACCGTCGACCGCACTTGCACGAACCCCCTGATGGTGTCCCGAATCTGTCGGTCCAGGAGGCGTCGATCGGTCACCACGATGATCGAATCGAACACCGGCGCGTCCTTTCCACGCAGGCCGATCAGCTGGTGGGCCAGCCAGGCGATGGAGTTGGACTTGCCGCTACCGGCCGAGTGCTGCACCAGGTACCGCTGGCCGGCGCCATGCTGCTCCACATCCGCCAGCAGCCGGCGTACCACCTCCAGCTGGTGGTAGCGGGGAAAGACCTGGACCCGTTTCTTCCTGCCGGTCTTCTCGTCCCTGGTCTCCACCATCTGCGCGTAGTTCTGCACGATATCGGTCAGACTCTCGGGTGTCAGGATGCGCTTCCAGAGATAGTCGGTCTTCAGCCCCTCCGCGTTGGGCGGATTGCCCGCCCCATCGTTCCACCCCTGGTTAAACGGCAGGAACCAGGACGCCTTCCCCTTCAGCTCGGTGCACATGCGCGCCTCCCCGTCGTCCACCGCGAAGTGCACCATGCAGCGCCCGAACTCGAAGAGCCGCTCCCGTGGGTCACGATCCCGCTGGTACTGCACCACCGCGTCGTCCGCCGTCTGCGTGGTCAGGCTGTTCTTCAGTTCCAGGGTGATGACCGGCAGTCCATTGATAAACAGGCAGAGGTCGAGCGCCAGCTGGGTCTCCTCCCGGCTGTAGTGCAACTGCCGGGTCACGCTAAAGCGATTCTGCGCGTATCGCTCCGCTGCTGCCTGGTTGCCCGCGGAGGGCTTTCCGTAGAACAGGTCGATGTCGTGAGGCCCGTGCTTGATGCCGTTGCGCAGCACCTCGATCACGCCCCGCTTGCTGATCTCTCCCTGCAGCCGTGCCAGAAACTTGCGACGGGTAGGACTGTCCTGGTCCAGGTCGAGATCATCTGCCGTTTCCGCCTGCGTGGCACAGAGAAACTCGCGAAGCTGCGCCAGGTCCACCGCATACTCGCGGTCGTAGTCGTGCGGATCGCCGTGAATCCATCCCGTGCCGCCATAGGGCATGTGGCTTTCAGCGATTGTTCCCGGCTGGGCGGGGAGCAGCGCGGCGGTGCCGGTCATCGCCGCGCAGATCAGGCTCTCCAGGCCCTTTTCGGTGGTGTCAGTCGTCATGCCTCGATCAGTTCCAGGTCAGCATCCTCAGCTTCCTGCTCAGACTCCAGAAATTCATCGTCAGGTTCGGCGGGCGGAACGTCGTCGTCGTCCTCGTCCAGCACCTTCGCGGCGGCCTCACGCACGTCGAGTTTGCCAGTAACTACGTCGCCGATGAGCGTGGTTCGATATTCGCGGACGAAGTTCATCTCGCGCTCAAGTGCCTGGATTGCCACATCAATCCCTTCGCTCTCTCGCTTAACGAATGCCGCTATCGCTTGTTGCTCCGAGTGAGGAGGGACAAGGATTGAGTAATTCTTAATGCGCTCTACATTTACATGAGGTGCGGTTGCACCAATGACATCGGCTGCGGCTTGCGCATAGACATGCGGACAATTTAACTGCCACATAAGATACGCGCTACTGCGGTGAGGCCGAATCCGGAACACCATCATTCTCTGGGATATACATAGCCGCACGCCGGCGGGAACCACCGCTGCTATACCGTAGCGTTCGCCCTCTCGGGTGTAGAGAATGTCTCCTACCTCTGGTTGCAGCCGGTTAGTCCAGAGCTGATACTGCGTGGCGTCCACCCTGCGCGCGCCTGCAATTAGGAGTTTCCCCGGCTTGACATCAGCCGTCCTTATTGCTGGAAACGCTCCGTCAGCAAGATACTCGGGCGTGGCGTGAAGGCAGTCCACGATTTGCGCGCTCTCAAACTTGAGCCGCGACACCCCCCAATGCTCTGGCACATCCCCCAGCCACTCCACACCCGAAGGCTTGAGCCGTACATTGGGATCGAGCCCGCGCGTCACCGCCTGGTGGATGATGGCCTGCTTCTGCTCGTTCAGCAGCGCGATCAGCTTCCGCTTGGCCGCGATGTAGCGCCGGATGCGCCGGTCGGCGTAGTCGAGGTAGCGCACGATGGCGGCTTGTTCGGAAAGGGGAGGCTGCAAGACGTTTATAAGCTTGAGATCATCCCTCTTAAAATCTGCAGAATTGAAACGAATTGTGTTCACGAGGGCCTTCAGCGCCCCGCTGAACGCAGCGTGCCGCACTACCAAGGCCACAAATCGAGCATTCGTGCGGTAATTTGGTTCCAAGACTAAATAGATCGGAGAACATTTTCCCAGCGAATCAGACACGCCCATGCCACCCAGATGAGCGTTCATACCGCTGATCGCGAAGTCCCCTGGATGCACTCGTTGCCATCCGCCTTCCTTAACGACTCCCTTGATCTTCTGTCCAACAACGTTTGAGCGAAGCGTGACCCGCCCGTCGAGGTAACCGGTCACGCGCTTATCGTCGTCCATTGGCGTCTCGCCCCTGAGGCTGAACAGATGATCGAGACGCCCAGTCTCCCAGTGCTCCGGAATATCGCCGACCCATGGCAAACCAGAATCGATGTACGCGGGATACGCTTTGAGGTTGTGAGTCATTTAGGAAGGACCTGCTCGAACCAGAGGATTGCCGCCTCCCCGTCCTTCCGGCTAATCTCATCAACGCTGCGACTATGCCGAAGACCGTTTCGTAGCTGTGCGAGCTGATTGAATCTGTTCGCTAACAAGTCTTTGCTCGCGAACCGCTTCTCGAACATTGGCCACAGCAATTTATTGGTGATCGTATCCTGTAACTCGCGCAGATCACAGTACTCGAGCTTGCCCGCCAACGTCTGAGAATAATCCAGGTCCATGGCCGGATTCTTCTTCGCGCTCACCTGCAGCCGTTCATCAATTTTCTGCTGGACGTGCGACGGCAGTTTCGATGCGTCGTCCCCCAGAGCGTGAGTAACGGTCTGCCGCAGGCCAAGCTCAACCTGCTCCACTCTCTCGTCCAACTCGCGTAGTTGAGGCGACAGGTCCAGTCGCTCCTTTATCAAGAGGTTCTCTATGGCTTCTTGCAGCGTCCGTTGACGCTCGGCCAGAAAGTCATCATAGTCTTGTGGCGTAAATGGGTTGCGACACAAAATGTCAAACGCGATATGCGATATGAAGTGTGATTCCAGGGTTGCACGGACCGTAACTTCACCGTTGTCCTGGATGAGCTCAGGCAGGTACGCGTTGGGTAGCCGATCACGAATCACCCGACGATTGGTATCCGCCGTCAGGGGAGTGCGATTCAAGATCGTGTCGATCAAGCTACCGACGCCAACTTGTCCCTTCCCCCAGTTTTTGGGAACGATGTGATGATCGTCAAGGTCTCCATACTGAGGCACATTACCGGTCATCCAGTCCCGCGCTCCGTGTAGCACTAGCAAATTGAAGATGCCATTGTAGACGGAAGTGCCACGACGAACCTCCCGGCGCAGTTCCAGCGAGCGGAACCGGGACTGAAATTCAGGGATGAGCGAAGGCTCAGCCAGGTCGTCACTGAACCAGGTCTTCACATCAAGGAAGTCACGGGCGGACGTGGACTCCACTGAGCCAGAATAGCGGTTCATGAAAACACTCGCCCAGTACCAATGCCGAATCTTCCGCTGGGCGTCCAGTTGTGCATTCGGTTGCACGGCCTGAGCTTGCGTTTGCAACGCGGCAAACGCTGGCAGTATCGAAATATAGGGAAGGTATTCCGATGAAATTGCCCCAAACTCCTGGGGGTGCCGAAGGAGGTCGATCGCTTTGGCTAGAGCATCCACCGCTCGAAGCCAGAGTTCCTCAAACGCAGCCGTATCTGGGACCAGCACTTCCTTTTTCAAGGAGCCGTTCGGTTCTCGCACGGACTTCTCCTGACCTGGTAGGAGGTAGTACAGATACTTAGGAGAGCAATAGGCCTGCTTCAGGATGGACATTACTTGAAGAATGTAGACATTCATCCGCTCCGTGTCGACGAAGTCGAGATGCGGTGCTGCCTCGCGCCACATGTGTTTGAGTTGGAGCCCCTTTGGCTTTAAGAGCGCGTTGACAAGATCGAACACATCGAGACGAATGCCTCGGCTGTTAATCTGCGTGAAGATGTCACAAACCTTGTCGAGCGCAATGTCGCGATCAAGTTCGATGTACGACACCTGATATTGCTCGGTGATCCCCCGTACATGCTCGCCAAAGGTATGCGCATCCTCTGCCCGTCGTTTCGCATCGCCCTTTGAGGCGCTGTCACCTGACGTCTCGCTGTTTGCCGCCAGGTCCGCCCAGTAAGCCTCATAGCCTTGCACCCAGTTCGGCAGCTCCCATCCTCCACGCCCGATGACCGAGAGTGGGAAAATGTGATTTTTGTACTGGGCCTTCTGGTCGCCTAAAAGGAGTACTGCCCTCTGCGTCCAGTCGTATTGAAATGCCTCATCATAATTGCCATCACTGAATCGATCGATCCGAACGTGGTAGAGGTAGCGGTTTGCGCGTCCCGGCGCAGGGACATCCGGCGCCAGAAAAGCGTAATACAGCGCCGTGAGCCTTTGCTGCCCGTCGAGCACGATATGCTCCGGATTACTGTTCCCTGTAAAACCATAGATGGGTTCACATGAGAGGGCGGCGAAATTTTCTGGTTTACTCTTCCAGAGCAGGAGACTTCCAATGTAATAGTCGAGAAACAGAGAGCGCACAAGCTCACGAATATCCCACGGTTGCCACTCGAACTCCCGCTGGAAGTCCGGAATAACAAAGCGGCCTTCCTTCAACCTATTGATCAGCGTCGTCAGGCTGACATGATCCGGCTTTTGAGCGTCCTTCATCTCGCTACCTCCCCGATAATCTCCTGCAGCAGCCCTTCGGTCTCCCTCTCCAACGCCAGGATATCCGCGCGTATCTCCTCCAGGGGGCGCATCGGATGCGGCCTGTAAAAGTACCGGGTGAACGAGATCTCATAGCCGATCTTTACGGTCCGAGAGTCGTACCAGGCACCGGCAGCATGGGGTAGCACCTCACGTCGCAGGAAGGCGTCGATGCCACCCTCCTCCAGCAGCGGCACCTGCTCGGTGTCACGCAGTTCACTATCCGGCTCGTACTCCACCACCACCTCTGTACCGCCCACCGTCGCTGCGAACAGGCCGTGTAACGGGTCGGGCGAGGCAGTCCCCACTCGGTGCATCTTCTTGATCACCGGCGCTGCTGCCTCGTCGCGTTCCCCGCTGTCGCGCAGCGCCTTGATCTCCTTGGGCGTGTACACCCTCCCCGCTTCGACTCCTTTGACCCGTAGCGGTCGGTCTACGGTGACCTTCCAGTAGCCGAAGGTGTCATTGGGGAAAATCTTCGACTGCTCGGCGTCCTCAAAGGCCAGGAAGGTGTCGCAAATTCTGGCGATGTCGTCCTCGCTCAGCTCGCAGTTCTTCTTACCCAGGTTCTTGCGTAACGGTTTGAACCACGTCGTCGCGTCGATCAGCTGTACCCTACCCACCCCGCCGGTGCTCCGGCTTGCGATTGCTCAGCACCCAGATATAGGTCGCGATGCCGGTGTTGTAGAACATGTTGAGCGGCAGGGCGACGATCGCCTCCAGCCAGTCGTTCTCGATGATCCACCGGCGGATGTTGCTCTCCCCCTGCCCTGCATCACCGGTGAACAGGGAGCTTCCGTTGTGTACCTCGGCGATACGGCTGCCCAGTGGTGTGCCATGCTTCATCTTGCTCAGCAGGTTGGCCAGAAAGAGCATCTGCCCGTCGCTAGACCGGGTCACCAGGGAGTACTCCCCGTCGCCATCGTGGTCGATGATGAAGCGCGGGTCCCTCATCCCGTCCTTGCCGCCCATCCGCTCCAGGTCGCTCTTCCAGCTCTTGCCGTACGGTGGATTCGAGAGCATGAAGTCGAACTCGCGCGAGGGAAAGGCGTCGTTGGCCAGCGTCGAATGCTCCGGCCCGCCCACGATGTTGTCCGCCGCCTCACCCTCGCCCTTCAGCAGGAAGTCCGCCTTGGCGATGGCGTACGTCTCAGCGTTGATCTCCTGGCCGTACAGATGTGTCGACACCTGCTTGCCCCGCCCCGCCACCAGTTCCTTGACGGTATCCTCCGCCACGGTCAGCATGCCTCCTGTGCCACAGGCTCCATCGTAGAGCAGGTAGGTGCCGGACTCGATCCGATCGGCGATGGGCAGAAAAATCAGGTTCGCCATTAAGCGCACCGCGTCGCGCGGCGTCCAGTGCTCGCCCGCCTCCTCGTTGTTCTCTTCGTTGAAGCGGCGCACCAATTCCTCGAAGATAGTCCCCATGGCGTGGTTATCCAGCCCGGCCTGCCGCACCGTGCCATCCCCGGCCAGCACCGGGTTCGGGCTGAGATTGATGTCGCGCGACAGCAACTTCTCGATCAGAGTGCCCAGCGCGTCCGCCTTCGACAGGCGCGGGATCTGGTTGCGAAACTCGAAGCTATCGAGGATGTCCTGCACGTTGGGCGAGTAGCCGTCCAGGTAGGCCTCGAAGTCCGCTCGCAACTGCTGCCGGCTGGTCCGCGCGGCCAGGTCTCGCAAGGTGAACTTGGAGGTGTTGTAGAAGGCCTGGCCCGCCGTTCCACGCAGGGCCGCGTCCTGATTGACGATCCCGGCGGCGTCCAGCGATTCCTTCATATGCAGAACCGCCTGTTTCGATGGCTCCAGCAGCGTATCCAGCCGGCGTAGCACGGTCATCGGCAGAATGACGTCGCGATATTTGCCGCGCACGTAAAGGTCGCGCAGCACATCGTCCGCGATCCCCCAGATGTAGCTCACAATCCAGCTCAGGTTCACCTCGGCCACCACGCCCTGCCCCCCTCCACTGTCAAACCGATCCAGGGTCTCCTATTCGGTATTTGAACACATCACGGCAGATTGATGTCGGCCTCGAAGCAGAGACCCGGCCCGGCGACATCTCTGTCGAAGACAAGGTAAGCTTGCGTCATTTCAGCAGTTTGCGGTCGCATTCAACTACGACGACTTTCTGACCGGGATATTATGCGACGCGGGAAGCGTGAGGATCGACGCGACGATGAACAAGACTGTGCATACGTCCGTGGTCGTCAGCGTGGGGAGATTGGCATTGGCCGCGATTGCCAGCCTCCCTCAGCGAGGTCGTACTTACCTTTCACCCCCCTCTCGGAGGTGGTCTAAAGCTTCCTCGTTATAAGACACAAGGTCGCCGTTACCAGTCATGACACTACTACATTGAGAAAATCTTCAACGCCTCCACTTTGCAAGAACGCGGAGAATCCAGCCGTCGCAACGCGGGTGTCGACACATGTCAGTCCGGCCTCGGAGAGATTTTTCTCGACTTCCTGCCCATCAGCATCGGAGCCGGTGACAAGCTGAAGTCGCTGCAAACCAGCGGGCTTGTTCAGCCCTTGCCACATCGAAAGAAAGTGCTGCTCAGCGCCTCGCCACCCGATAACGAGAAGATGCGTGACTTGTGGAATGAGAGCGGCCAGATGGTCCAGATGCTCCGCCGGACATTCAAAGCTTGTCTTCGTTTGAGTCGGCATGGCAATCGCAGGCAGCCAGAGAGAACCATGCTCGTTCTGGCTAGCGCCCTTCGCTTCGAGTTCCGTCCATGACGCGTAGTCTGGCGTCCACTCTAGCTGTAGTGCCGAATTTACTGCGGCAGCATAGGTTGCTCGACGGTATGCTTCCTCATCGAACTCATCGGCATTAGACCAGTCGGGCGTTGCAGCATTCTGAACGCGGCGTGACCATACCACGGAGCCGTGTACCTTGAAAAGCTTCCAATTTGGATTCACAATGAAATCCGGAAGAAAGCGGAACTCTCGATGCAGCACACCTGCCCAGGCGAACTCTAGCAGCATATCGTAGTTGAAGGTGGTAAGGCATACGATGTCACGTGTACGGAGTTGCCACGATCGCAGGGTGCTTAAGAGCGCAGAATAGTTTGTGACATTCGACGTGAACTTATGCCATCCTACGTTGGACGACCAGATGACATCGCGAATGTAAAAACGAAGGGCTAGAAGCTCAATCGTCACGTCTGGATCGCCGGGTTGTTCATTGCTGATACGCTCAAGCTCTTGCTCGATAGACGCGGCCTTCTGGAGTGGGAAGAAAAGACCCTGGCATTCTGGATACTTGGCAGCTATCTTGCCGTACCGCGCAGCAAAAAGATCCTGCGCCAGCGGCGGTCGATCGCTGATGTGCGAAGAATAGGGATGGAGACGGTCAACATCGAGTAAGTCGGTTCCCGGCGGGTATAGCATATACGAATCGTACGATGCGCCCGCGCCGAAGATCACCATCAGCACCATGAGGTACGCTCCTTGTTGATCCTTGGGCTCCGATTGAGCCTAACCGATATACGAACGCTCGATGGCAAGCGGATCCACCCGCAGAGCGATCTCTCTTATCACGCTCATGTGCCCCACTGTACCGGGCAGTAGATGTTCTACCCCTTGCATTCACCAAAATCCCACCTACACTCATCTCAGAGCACCCTCCACCTCCCCACCCCAAGGACCCTCACCATCTCCACCCCCTCCGCCGTCGCCGAACACATCGCCCAGACCCTCCATGGCTGGCAGTCCAATCCCGGCGTCTGGAGCGTCCCTTGCCCGGCCCACGGCGGCGCAGCCATCTCCCTCCATCTCACCCACACCGGCGTCGGACTCCAGCCCCACTGCGAGGGCGGCTGCCGGCCCGAGGCCGTCATCCTGGCCCTCCGCGATCGCAACCTCTGGCCCGCTGGCTTCGACTACGAGCCGTCTCCCCACGATGAGCTACTCCGCAGCCAGGCTCAGGAGGAAGCAGATCAACAAACGCGCCTGCGACTCGAACTGGCTCAAGCCCAGTGGCGCGCCACCCACTTCTCCGCCCGCGACCTCCAGGCCGACGACCTTCCAGCCCTCCACTGGACCGTGCCCGAAATCCTCACCCCTGGTCTTACCGTTCTGGGGGGCCGTCTTGGCGCCGGGAAATCCGCCCTCGCCTGGTCGCTCGCCCTCGCCATCGCCGGCGGCGCCACCTTCTTCGGCCAGCCCGCCGCCGCCTCTGGCCCCGTTCTCTACCTCGCCCTCGATGATCACCGATCCCGCCTGGCCGCGCGCCTCCAACCTCTCCTGACCGAGTTGCCCTCGCCCGACCAGCTCCACATCTGGACCGTCTGCGATCGGCTGGACCAGGGCGGGCTCAACTCCATCGAGTCCTGGCTCGCCCAGAACCCCGAGGCGCGTCTGATCGTCATCGACACCTACCGGCGCGTTGCGCCCCAGTACCTACCCGGGCAGTACGGCGCCAAACAGAACGCCGCCAGCGCCCGCCTCGCCGCCCTGGCTCGCCACCCACACCTCTCCATCCTCCTCCTACACCACCTCCGGCGCCGCCCCCTCGACGACACCCTCGACCTCCTCCACTCCCTGCCCGGCCCCGTCGCCACCCCGGACGCCTTCCTCCTGCTCAATCAGCGCACCCCGCACGAGGCCGACCTCAGCGTTCTCCCCGCTGCGCTGCCTCCCCGCGAGTTAGCCCTCCAGCGCGATGCCCGTGCCGCCGCCTGGAAGGTCACCGGCGACGCCGCCGAACAGCGCCTCAGTCAGTCCCGCCGCCAGGTCCTGGCCCTCTTCGCCGGCGCCCCCACGCCCCTCACCCCCACCCAGGTCGCCGCGCTGCTCGACAAACCCATCACCACCGCCCGTTCCACCCTCTGGCGCATGGCCGCCGACGGCCTCCTGACCGCCGCCAACGGCCGCTACCATCTGCCTCCCGACAGTGCCGAACAAGACTCACCGAGCCTTCTCCATGACGACTGAAACAGGCGACCATCGACCGCCGGCGAGACGCTCAGGGTTGCAAAGTTGCACCGGTTGCACCAATTGCGCCGCAGCGCATCACACCGTACCGACCGATCAACGTTGCCGCTGGTCGCCCTCAACACTTTGCGCTTTCAACCAGTATTCACTACCATGAGACAAACTTGCAGGGCGAGACGCCACGGCCTCGGCATTACTCGCTTTGCGCGGCACATACAGAGGGAGATGGAGGAGGACAACGTGGCAAAGCACGCTTCGCTCAGGAGACTGGCATCGATGACCTCGGTCGCAGCCGTTCTGGCATGGGCTGGACTGGCCGGCATCGGGGGTGCATCCGCGGCCCCCACCCACCGGTTCCACGGCGTCGTCAAGATAGGCATCATCGGCGCTTTCACCGGAAGCGAGGGCTTCTTGGGTCCCGATCTGACCTCCGGGGTGAAGACCGCGGGCGCGGAAATCAATGCGGCGGGCGGCATTCTCGGACGAAAAGTCGTGTTTGTCAGCGCGGACGACGCGGGCGATGCCATTGATGCCGTCCCGGCGTTCCGCAAAATGATTTCGGTGGACAAGCCCGCCGCCATCATCGGTCCATTCTCGATGACCGGCCCTGCTGTCATGCCGCTCATCCGGCAAAACCACGTGCCGACCTTCCAGATTGGCGGCACGACACAGCTAGACCACACACGCGTCAACTACTTCTGGCGCGCGAACGCCAGTGATGATCAGGAAGGCACCGCCGACGCCTACTGGGCCATCCACCAGCATTACATGACCGCGGCCTTTGCATACACCACCGATGCCTCGGCCGCTACCCTGGAAGGCCCGACACGCCATGCATACACCGCCCACGGCGGGAAGATCGTCATAACGGCCAACCTCGCCCCAGACGCTTCCTCCTACCGCAGCGACATCCTCAGAATCATGGCAACACACCCGCAGGTGGTCTTCTTCCAGCAAGATCCGCAGACCGCGGGTACCTTCTTCAACCAGGCTGCGCAGCTCGGCTTTGATAAGCAAACGCACTGGATCGGAACCGATGTGGAGTTCTCGGCCGATGTCTTCAAAGCACTGGGCCCGACCATCGCCACCACCAACATGGTGTTTACCAATAACTCCCTGGAGAATGGCCAGGCCACGACGGCCTTCATCAGGAGGTACCGCGCGCTCTATCATACGAAGATCGCGGCCGTATCCGCCCCTCAGGGATACGATTCGCTGATCGCGGCGGCCCTGGCGATGCAGAAGGCGGGTACCATCGATGGCGCCAGGTGGAACTCCAAAATCACGGCTGTGACCAATCCTCCCGGGATTAAAGTGTTCACCTTCGGTCAGGGGAAACGGCTCCTGGCCAACCACCGGAAGATCAACTACGAGGGCGTTGGCTCGTCGGTAGACTTCAACCAGTATCACAACGTCATCGGTCCATTCGGCGTCTACTATTTTGGTTCAGATGGAAGCATCAAACCTCTCGCCAACATCACCTCTGCCAAGTTGAAAGCCTTCCATCCCTGAGGAGTGAGACCACCTCGGATCCACATACGACGCGGCGGCGCAGGCGCCGCCGCGTCCCTCATACATGCGCCAGCGCGACCACGGCAATTCCTTTCGAGCGCACCGCGGCGCCACCGGGAGCCGAGCGAAAACTTCGCTCCACAGTTCGAGACTGGCACAGCACCCTGGCCCTGATGGGTAAAAAACACAGGCACGCATCGACACTACAGTTGAATTCAGGAGGCGGACGGCGGTGGACACCCTTCTTTTGTCCATTGGTTTCGGACTCGTAACAGCCTCCGTGCTGGCGATTGCTGGAGTCGGGCTCTCGCTGCAGTTTGGCGTGACCAACTTCGTCAACTTCGCGTACGGCGATTACGCCACGCTCGGGGCCTACATAGCCCTGTTACTGAATACTCGGGGCGTCAGCATTTACCTCTCCATGGTGGTTGGAGGCGTGACGGTGGGCATCTTCGCCGTCATTATGAATCGCATCCTGTTCCAGCGATTGATCGCGCGCAAGGCCAAACTGCTCACCCTCTTGATTGTCACTATCGGACTCTCGCTGGTCATGCAGAACGGCATCCAGTCTCTCTGGGGCCCGTCCTTCCAGACCTATCAAGCCGGGACACCCACCTCCGTCACTGTCGGTCCGTTTCTGCTTACCGATCAACAACTCGTCATCATCGGTGTCGCCATCGCCTGTATGCTGGGCGTCCACGTAATCTTGCGTTACACGCGCATCGGAAAAGCAATGCGCGCGATGTCCGACAGCCGGGACCTCGCCGAGATCAGCGGCATTGATACCGTTCGGGTGACCGACATCACCTGGCTTCTGGCCGGCTTTCTGGCCGGTATCGCAGGGGTGGTCTTCGCTATCAACGTCGCTACCTTTACCCCCGTGCTTGGCTCGGAATTCCTGTTCCTGATCTTTGCCGCCGTTATTCTGGGAGGAATCGGAAAACCGTACGGAGCAATTCTGGGAGCACTCGTTATTGGCATCTCTACTGAAGTAGCGGGCATTTATATCGATACGGCGTATGCCTACGCCATCGCCTTTCTCCTCATGATCGTCATCCTGTATGTACGGCCGCAAGGCCTCTTCGCCACCAAAGGAAAAGCCTGATGGCATACTACGCCTCGCTTCTACCGCTCGCCTGCATCTACGGCATTCTGGTCCTCGGCCTGAATTTCCAATTTGGCCTGACTGGGATCCTGAACTTCACCTACATCACGTTCGTGGCCATTGGCGCCTACGTGTCCGGGGTCCTGACCTTGGGCATGCCCGGTCAACAGCAAACATATATCCTGGGCGCCCATATTGCGTTTCCCCTGAATATCCTTGCGGGGGGGTTGGCAGCGGGGATTCTTGGATTGGCCATCAGCTTCACCACCTTGCGCCGTCTGCGTAGCGATTACCTGGCCATCGTCACCATCGCCGCTGGGCAGATCGTGTACACCGTCATTGGCAATGAAGCGCGCATCTTCAACGGCTGGAACGGCATTTTCGGCATTCCTGTTCCAGGTCCGGCGGGCCTGGATCCGACACAGCAGCAACTGTTCTTCGGATTCATCACCTTGATCATCCTGATCGTGACCTATGTGTTCGTGCAACGGCTCCAGTCCTCGCCATTGGGTAGGACTCTGCGCAGCATCCGGGATGATGAAACGGTCACGGGAGCCTTTGGGCGCAACACCTACATGCTGAAGATGCTGGCCTTTTTCGTGGGATCATGCATCGCCGGAATGGGAGGCGGCCTCCTCGGTGAGTATGGCACGGCCTACAATCCTTCGGCATTTCTGCCCGGTGAAACGTTCATCCTGTGGGCGGCGCTGCTCATCGGTGGTGTAGCCAACAATCGTGGCGCGCTCCTCGGCGCCTTAATCGTCCCCGTGGGCTTTACGGAAATTACACGCTTCATGCCCTCCTCCATCGACAGTTCCCTGGTGCAATCGCTGCGCGGGGTGGCAATCGGCCTGTTGATCATCCTCGTTCCATTCTTCCTTCCCCACGGAATCCTGCGCGAACGGTACCCAAAAGACAAGGATACCGCGGCCCCCCGGGAGGCGCAGGCGTCGCCTCCACCGACCACGCCGGAGCAGGTGCATGCCTGACTGTATCCTCACTATCGAAGACGTCTCCAGGAGTTTCGGCGGCCTGCGGGCGGTGGACCACTGCAGCTTCGACGTCCAGCGCGGTCACATCACTGGCTTGATCGGACCCAACGGGGCCGGCAAAACCACCATGCTGAATTTGATCGCAGGGGAGTTGCATCCAGATGAGGGTCGGATCGTCTTCGAGGGAAACAACATCGCCGGTAAACTCCCGTACGAAGTGGCGCGGAAGGGCGTCGCTCGAACGTTCCAGCTGGCACGCGAACTGGCGCAATTGACGGTGCTGGAAAACTTGCTGATGGCGCCGTATCCGCAAATCGGTGAACGCTTCTTCCACGCTTTATGGCAAGGGAAAGCAGTTCGGCGGCAGGAGGCGGAACTCACGCAGCGAGGCAAGCGCCTGCTAGAGCTGGTCGGCCTCTTCCCATTGCGCAACGACCTCGCCGGCTCGCTCAGCGGCGGCCAGAAGAAGCTCCTGGAACTGGCCCGCGTGATGATGACCAGGCCGAATCTCCTGCTGATGGATGAGCCGGCGGCCGGTGTCAATCCCGCCCTGATGGAGCGTCTCCTGGAATATATCCGCCTGTTGCGAGACGAGATGGGCGTGACCGTCCTGATCATCGAACATAATCTAGGAATTGTCGAATCACTCTGCGAGGACGTCATCGTGATGGCGGTCGGCACGGTACTGGCACGAGGCCCCATGGCCGAGCTGCGAAAACACACTGAGGTGATCGACGCCTATCTGGGAGCAGGACACGTGCATGGCACTGTTTAGCGCGCGCGGCGTAACCGCCGGCTACAACCGCGCTCCCATCGTTCACGATGTCTCTTTCAGCCTTGAAGGCGGAGAAATTCTCACCATCATTGGTCCAAACGGCGCGGGCAAGTCGACCTTGATCAAGGCGATTTTCGGCCTCTGTGACGTCCTGGCCGGGACCGTTGTGTTAGGTTCAGATGTGTTGATCGGCCTGCGCCCCAGCCAGGTGGTGGCTCGGGGCATCTCTTACGTGCCTCAGGTTCAAAATGTCTTTCCGAGTCTTACGATAAAAGAAAATCTGCAGATGGGCGCGTATTTGCGCAAGTCGGGCACGGACCAGCGAATCCGGGAACTGACCACCATGTTTCCTGACCTAGAGAAGGCATCCGGACGCAAAGCTGGCGAGCTGAGCGGAGGCCAGCGCAATATGCTGGCTCTGGCGCGCGCCCTGATGACCGAACCGCGGGTAATTCTTCTCGATGAACCGACTGCGGGCCTGGCCCCAAAGTACGCCGATGCCGTCTGGGATCACGTCGCCCAGATCGCGAAGAACGGTGTGGGCGTCGTGGTCGTGGAACAAAACGCACGACGCGCTCTGGAGTCTTCGGACCGGGGACTGGTCATGGTCGGTGGCATCGTGATGAAGGAAGGCCCGGCCGCATCGCTACTGGAGGACGAGCAGGTCGCCGCGGTGTACCTGGGAGGAGTGCCGACAGCATGAGTGAATCGCCTCGGTCCAGGGGGCCGCTGGCCGGCGTCCGCGTCCTGGAGTTGGGCTCTCTGATATCGGCGCCGTTTGCCTGCCGCTTACTTGCCGATTATGGCGCAAGAGTGATCAAGGTCGAACCACTCAGTGGTGATCCGTTGCGGCAATGGGGCCAGCGGGCTACAGACAGCGATTCATACGCCTCGCTCGTCCAGTCGCGCAATAAGGACCTGATTGCCATCGATTTGCATACACCAGAGGGGCAAGAACTCGTCCGCCGGCTAGCCGGACAGGTCGACATCGTAGTCGAGAATTTTCGACCGCACCGTCTTACCGAGTGGGGTCTGGGATTCGACCAACTGGTGGCCCTGTATCCATCGCTCATCATGGTCAGCATCTCGGGCTATGGGCAGACCGGACCGTATCGGGATCGTCCTGGGTTTGGCAACATTGCCGAGTCCATGGGAGGCTTGCGCGCCGTGACCGGCTATGCAGACAGTCCTCCCCTGCGGGTAGGCATCTCGCTGGGCGATCAGCTTGCCTCACTCTATGCAGTCATCGGGGCACTATTGGCTCTCAGAGTGCGCGACCGCACTGGAGAGAGCGAGCATGTGGACGTAGCATTGACCGAGGCAGTCGTGAGCGTGACCGAGGCGGGGATTCCGGAATATGTCCACGAAGGCCTGGTTCCAGTTCGCAACGGTAATCGCCTGGCTCGAGCGGCGCCGACCGGGGTGTATCAGACGCTGAACGGTAACTGGGTGGCGATCGGAGCCAACGGTGACTCCATCTTCCGCCGGCTTGCCGTTGCCATCGGCCATCCGGAGTGGGGTGAAGACGTGGAACTTTCCACCAACCGAGGACGAGTGCAGCGGGTTGAGGAGCTAGATACTGGCATCAATGACTGGACCAGCCGGCACACAATGGATGAGGTGGTCGAGGAACTGAACCAAGCCGGTGTTCCCTGCGGTCCGGTTTACACCGTCAAAGAGATCTCGGAAGATCCGCACTTTCGCACGCGGCACGCGGTAATCGAGGTACCCTGTGCCGACCGAGACGAGCCGGTGACCATGCCGGGGATCATGCCGGCGCTGACGCGCCATCCCGGCCACGTCGAGCGAACCGGAGGACCCATCGGCCGGGACACCACCTCTATCTTGGGAGAATTGCTGGGTCTCACCAGCGAAGACATTGAAGAGAAGAAAGAGCGAAACATTATTGCGGACCGCGCTCAGGACCTCGAGCGCTCGGCCCATCCCACGTAGTGACCCTGGTGAGGAGGAACGCATGCGAGAGTCGGTGACCATTGTTGATGTGACCTTACGGGACGGTCTGCAAGATCAACCAACAGTGGTGTCGACCAACGACAAGGTGGAGATCGCCGGCCTGCTCGCGAATGCCGGCTTTCACGCCATGGAGATCACCTCCTTTGTGCGACCAGAGTGGGTGCCACAGTTAGCGGACGCCGAGGCACTGCTCGATCGCTTTAAAGGTGGGCAGGGCGTTGAGCGGCACGCGCTGGTACCCAATCAGCGCGGGCTCGATCGAGCACTACGAACCGACGTGGAATGCGTGGCGTTCGTGGTCTCGGCCTCAACTCTCCACAACCAGCACAATCTGAATCGCTCCACCTCCGAGAGTCTGCGCCAGATCCGGTCAATGGCAGATGAGGCACTCCGTAGTGGACGCAAGGTCCATGGCGGCATCGCCACCTCATTCGGTTGCAGCATTCAGGGTGAGGTGACCGAGGAGGAGGTGGTGCGGGTGCTAGAGGCGTACCTGAATGCGGGAGTCCAGCACGTCCACCTGGCGGATACCGTCGGACTGGCAACGCCGAAGTCGTTCGAGCGAATTCTGACCGCAGCCCTACAATGTGCGGGGGGACCCCAACGGCTGGGAATCCATCTCCACGATCCCGGAAAGGGTGTGGCCCCCCTGATAGACATCGCCCTGGATGCCGGGATTCGCAGCTTCGACGCCGCTATCGGTGGCCTCGGTGGCTGTCCATTCGCACCTGGTGCTCCCGGCAATTGCAAGGTCGAGGCTCTCGTGCCACAAATCGAGGGTCGCGGCTTTGACACCAAGATCGATGTACCGGCCATCCCTCGTATCGCCTTGTCTGTAGGCCTGGCTCTGGGGCATGGCGCGCCAGCCCCGCGTCGCCAAACGGAGCAAGCCGCGAGCTAGGAACTGTTCGCCTGGCAGCAAAATGCGCGGACTGCCCGCAAAACGGGGTGATCGGTGGCGAACAATAAATGAATCGTTCGCTGCGCAATCACGGCCCTCAACGAACCCCAGAGCCCCCCCCTCACATAATCATCGACTCAATCGGCGTCACCAGAATCTCACTGGCGCCCATCTCCCGCAAGCGCTCGATTACATCCCAGAACATCTCCGCCCGCACCGCCGCGTGGACCGCGACCCAATTGGGATCGGCCAGGGCCACGATGGTGGGAGATTTCAGGCCGGGGGTGGTGCGCTGAATCTCGTCTAGCGCGGTGCGCGGCGCGTTCATCATGATGTACTTATAGGATTTAGCCGCGATGGCCGCTTTGAGACGGATGCACAGGCGGTCGATGGTCTTGGCTTTGTCCCGCTCCGCCAGAGCGGTGTGGTTGGCGACCAGCACCGCCTCCGAGGTGTAGACCGTGGCCAGTTCGCGCAAGTCATTCAGGCGGAGCGTGCTGCCGGTCGCGGTCAGCTCGACGATACCCTGCGCCACCCCCAGCGTGGGGGTGATCTCCACCGAGCCGCTGATCGGAATAATCTCCACCTCGATACCCTGCTGCTCGAAGTAGCGGCGGGCCGAATTGGGGTAAGAGGTGGCCATCTTGGCGCCGGCCAGGTCACCGATCTGATCGAAGGACGATTCGTTGGGCACCGCGATCACCAGCGAGCAGTAGCCGAAGCCCAGCTCCAGCAACTCGTGTACCGGCCGGCCGTACTCCAGCACCAGGTTGCGGCCCACGATGCCCAGGTCGGCCACGCCGTCGGCCACGTATTCGGGAATGTCGTCGTCCCGCACGAAGAGCAACTCGAGGTCAAAATTGCGGCAGGCGGCAAACAGCCGCTGCCGGTAGCTGTCGAACTCCAGACCTACCGCGTGCAGCAGATCGGTGCTCTGGGAACTGAGCCGGCCCTCCTTCTGGAGGGCAAGTTTGATGGTAGCCATGTGCTCGTAAACCTCCCCCCATTGTGACAGCCCGCCGGATATCGCACAATAGAGCAACACCTCCCGTCCTCCTCGTCCTCCTCAGGTGCAGCATGCGTGTTCAGGCGGTACGCTGGAAGATCGCTCGGCGTCACCTCAATCATCGGCGAAGCCACCGGCTCCGCTGGGCGCTGGCTCTGATCCTCTCCTTGATGTTGGTCCTCTCCGGCGCCACTGGCGCCGCCGGCTATTACTGGGTCTCGCAGCTCCCCTCGGTGAATCGATTCCACGTCCACTACACCTTTCAGAATGCACGGATCTTCGACGCTCGAGGCGACCTGCTGTACAACATGGCCGATCTCAGCAAGACCGGCGGCCGGCGGGTGGTCGAGCCGCTGCAAGATCAGTACGACCAGGGCAATGCCTGCCGCGGTGGCGTGAACCGCATCCCGCTGCTGCTGCAAGACGCCACCATCGCCACCGAAGACGCTACCTTTTATAAGAACCCCGGCTTCGACGCCTTGAGCATTCTGCGGGCCGCCTATCAAGACCTGAAGTTCGGCCACATCGTCTCGGGCGCCAGCACCATCACGCAGCAGATGGTGCGCGCCAATATCCTGAACAACCAGCAGACCTTGAGCCGCAAGGCGCAGGAGGTCGCACTGGCCTACGAGGTCAGCAAGAAGTTCTCGAAACGCAAGATTCTCTGGTATTACCTGAACAGCGTCCCCTATGGGAATTCGGCCTATGGCGCCCAGGCCGCCGCCGGGGTCTACTTCGGGAAGCAGATCTGCCGGCTCGATTCCGCCCAGGCAGCGCTTCTCGCCGGGCTGCCTCGCGCTCCCACCGATTACAACCCGGTCTTCCATCGCAGCGCCGCGCTGGCTCGGATGCGTACCGTCCTGCATCTGATGCGACTGCACGGCTATCTCCACTACCAATGGCAGATCGACCGTGCCCTGCGTGAGGCCGCCGGCTGGCGCTTCGCCCCCGCCCAGGCGCAGATGCGCTATCCCCAGTTCGTCCGGTACGTGGTCGGCCAGATTCAGCATCTTCCGGCCATCAACGCGCGGCTCTACCAGGGCATCGACGTCTACACCACCCTCGACCCGCGGCTGCAGAACCTGGCTCAACACACCGTGACCCGGCAGATTGACGGTCTGGCTCAGCAACACGTCACCGATGGCGCCCTGATCTCGCTCGATCTGCGTCCGCAACACTACGGCTGGATCCTGGCCATGGTGGGCAGCGCGCACTACCAGGATCGCACCGGCCAGATCAACATGGCGATCACCCCACGCCAGCCAGGCTCATCGATGAAGCCCTTTAACTATATCTGGGCCTTCCAGCATGGCAAGGTCAGCCCCGCTACTCAGGTGCAGGATAGCCCGATTATGCTGCCCGACCCCAACGACACCCAACATCACGGCTGGTACCAGCCGACGAACTACGATCATCAGTTCCACGGCACGGTCACGCTGCGTCAGGCGCTGGCCAACTCCCTCAACGTGCCGGCAGTCAAGGTGGAGTATTACATCACCGGCCCCAATCACGTGGCCGAGACCGCCTACCGCTACGGCATGAGCAGCCTATATCGCGACAATCCACACCTGGCCTGCAGCGTCTGCTACGCCGTCACGCTGGGTGGGCTATCCGGTGGCACGCGCCTACTGGAGGAGACGGCCGCCTACGGCGTCTTCGCCTCGGGTGGCGTCACAGTCCCACCGGTAGCCATCTGGAAAGTGGTGCAGCGCGGCACCGGCCGCGTGCTCTTCTGCTCAGCGGATTGCCCCCGCGGGGCGGGACCTACTCCCTGGCTGGCCGGCCGGCACCAACGGGTACTGGACCCGGCACACGCCTACGAGATGACCAACGTCCTGGCCGATAACAACGCCCGCTGCTCCGCGCAGCTCTGTGAGTTCGGTCTGACCAGTCCGCTGCGGCTCAGCCGCCCGGCAGCGGCCAAGACCGGTACCACCAACGTCTTCTCCGATAACTGGACGGTGGGCTACACGCCGCAGCTCGTCACCGGGGTATGGGCGGGCAACGCGGATCGCACCCCTATGATCCATGTGATCGGCGTCACCGGCGCGGCGCCGGTGTGGCACGACTACATGGAAGGCGCCTTCAAACTCCTCCGTCTACCCGTGCAACCCTTCCGGCCGCCATCGGATGTCGCACGCACCGGCGCCTGCAACCGCTCGGGCGCCACCTGGACCAACTACGGGGTCAGCGATCTGATCGTCGCCCAGCCCGGCACCATCCTCACCGCCCAGGACCTGCCGATGTGCCAGCTACCGGAAAAGGGTTTCCTGCCCGTACCCTGCTCGAAGTACCCGGCCAACCCGCTGCCCCCCACCTTCCGCTGCCCGTATAACAGCCCGTACACCTACACCTATACCTACACCTACGGCAGTGGGACCACCTCCACCAGCACGCAGTTCTACCCGCCCGGCTCCGTGCCGCCGCCCAACAATGGCTCTAGTCAGCAGAATAACGGCTATCCGCCGCCAAACCCAGCCCCGGTTCAGCCCGTCCAGCCCGCCCCAGTTCAACCGCAACCGATTCAGCCGGCCCCAGTTCAGCCGCAACCCATCCAACCACCAGCGCCGCCGAGTAATATAACACCAATTCAGCCACCGTAGCCCCCCTCCCCCCGGCCCCCTCCCCCTCGCGGGGGGGAGGGGGGGAATATCAAGCATGGAGGACCACCCCGATGCAGTATGCCGTGATCATGGCCGGTGGCGCCGGGACGCGCCTCTGGCCGGCAGCCCGACGCCATAGCCCCAAGCAGCTCCAGCGCCTGATCTTCGAGCAGCCACTGATCGCCGAAACCGTCCAGCGGCTGGCTCGTGTCTATCCGCTGCAACACATCCTGGTCGTCACGGCCAGCCGCTACGCCGATGCAATCCGTGAGGCAGCGCCCGGTCTCCCCGCGGAGAACGTCATCAGCGAGCCGGTGGGACGCAATACCGCCGCCGCCATCGCGCTGGCCGCCTTTCAGATCGTCCGTGACGACCCCGCGGGGGTCTTCGCCGTCTTTCCCGCCGATCATGTCATTCTCAAGCCCGAGGCGCTGTACCGCGCGCTCAAGTTCGCCAATCGACTGGCCCTGGAGCATCGGGTGGTGGATATCGGCGTACCTCCCGCCCACCCGGAAACCGGCTATGGTTACATCGAGCTGGGCGCCGAAATCGCCCAGGAGGATGGACTGGCCGCGCTCGGCGTGCGTCGCTTCGTCGAGAAGCCGAACCTCGAGGCGGCGCGGCAGTATCTGGAATCCGGCGCCTACATGTGGAACTCCGGCATGTTCGTCTGGCGAGCCACCGAATTCCTGGCGGCGCTGGAGGAGCACCTGCCCGATACCTATCATCGCCTGCGCCGCGCCTTCGAAAGCAGCGGTTGGGACCAGCTCTCCGACGCCTATGCCAACCTGCAGGACATCTCGGTCGATTACGCCATCATGGAGAAAGTCAGCGACGTAGTCGCCATTCCGGTCGACTTTGGCTGGCGCGATGTCGGCGATTGGGCCGCGCTCTACGATCTGATGGACCACGACCAGCAGGGCAACGCCACCGATGGCCGGCATGTCACCCTGGACACCGAAAACTGCCTATTACTCTCGCCCAAAAAGCTGATCGCCGCGGTGGGCCTGCGCGATCTGATCGTGGTGGAGACGGACGACGTACTCCTGCTCATGCCGCGCCACCGTGCCCAGGAAGTGAAACAGGTCCTCGCGCGGCTCAAGGAGGAGGACCAGGACGGGTATCTGTAACGCGCGATGGACGTCACGGCCCGAACCATTCGCCCCCGGCTATCCCTCAGGTGATCACCGTCCTCAGTCTCAACACGGCGATCGATCGCACCCTCCTGGTGCCCGGCTTGCGGCTGGGCCAGGTGCATCGCGCGCGGCGGATCTGGACGGAGGCGGGCGGCAAGGGGCTCAACGTGGCCAGAGTGGTCCGCCAGTTGGGGGAACCGGTGCGGGTGCTGGGCTTTCTAGGCGGCCGGGCCCAGCGATGTATCGAGGAACGATGCGCCGAGCTGGGCATCGAGCAGCGCTGGACCGAGATCGGCGGCGAGAGCCGTACCTGTGTGATCCTGGCCGATCCGGAGACGGGCCGGCAAACGGTGGTCAACGAGCAGGGGCCGGAGATCCGTGCCGAGGAGGCAGAGCGACTGCTGGCAACGCTGGAAACGACGCTGGCGGCGGGAGACCTCCTCTCCCTCGCGGGCAGCTTGCCGCCCGATGTGCCCGCGGACTTCTATGCGCGGGTGATTCGGATCGGGCGCCGGGCAGACGCCCGGGTGCTGGTCGATGCCGGAGGCGAGACCTTGCGCCTGGCGCTGGAGGCGCATCCCTGGGCGGCGGCGCCCAATGAGGAGGAATGCAGCGCGGCGCTAGGCCCGGCGCAGACGCCCCTGGCGCTGGCCCACCGATTGGCTGAGCACTGCGACTGCGGGCTGCTTACGCTCGGACCGGCCGGGCTAATCGTGGCCTCAAGCCAGGAAACTTTTCGCGTCCAACCACCAGAGGTACCGGCCGTGAACGCGGTGGGATCGGGCGACGCCTTCGTTGCCGGCTTCCTGGTGGGAACCGTGGCCAAATTGCCGGCCAATCAGGCGGCGAGGTTGGGCGCCGCCTGCGGCGCCGCCAACGCCGCTCGCTTCGAGCAGGGAATCGGGTCGCGCCGCGAGGTGGAGACGGCGCTACCGCAGGTGCGAATGGAACGGCTCTGAGTGACCGTCAGCCACGAATTGATAAAGTGAGCTATGACACAGAAACGACCGATCGAGCCCAAGGATCTCTACCGCCTGCGTCTCGTTTCCGATCCTCAAATCTCGCCGGATGGCAGCCACGTGGCCTTTGTCCGCAAGCAGTTGGATGAGGAAAAGAACGAGTACGTCAGTAATATCTATGTTGTCGACCGCGCGGGAAGCGTCTCGCAGTTCACCTCCGGTGACAAAGACTCCTCTCCTCGCTGGTCGCCCGACGGCGCCTATCTCGCCTTTCTCTCCGGCCGCAAGGAACGGGCACAGCTCCATCTGCTTTCCACCAAAGGCGGAGAGAGCCTGGCCCTCACCGAGCGCAAGCTGGGAGCGGGCGTGCCCCTCTGGTCGCCGGATAGCACGGCGCTGCTCTTTACCGGGGCCGTATCCACCGATCCCGAGGAAGAAAAAGAGGATACGAAGGACGACAAAGACGACAAGAAGGTTGCCAAAACCAAGATCACCGAGCGGGCTTCCTATAAGTCCGACGGCGCCGGCTACATCGGCAACCGACGGCGCCATCTCTTCCGGATCGATATCGCTGAGCGCACCGTAGAGCAGCTTACCGAGGGCGATTTCCACAACGATAGTGCTGCCTGGTCGCCTGATAGCCAGCAGATCTGCTTCTCCTCCAACCGTCGAGCAGATTGGGACATCAATCTGGACAGTGACCTCTATCTGATGCCACGATCGGGCGGACAGCCCCGCAAAATCACCTCGGGTGGCGTCTACTATTCCCCCGCATTTAGCCCGGACGGCAGCCGTCTGGTATTCGCGGGACACCAGGATAACCGCGATGTCTTCGCGCCGGCGCGCCTCTTCAGCATCAACCGCGACGGCTCGGACTTCCGCCCGGAACTGGGGGAGTGGGACGGCGAGTTGGGGTATTCCGTCAGCAGTGATGTCGTTCAGGCCGATGACGGCTTCAACCTGCAATGGCGCCCGGACGGGATCTACTTCCTGGCAGGCGAACGCGGCGGCACCGCCGTCTACCGCATCACCGATTCAGTCGAGCCGGTCACGCAGGGCCGGCATGTCCTCTCCGACTATTCCGTGGCCGGCGACGGGACGCTGGTCTACACCTGTTCGAATCTCACCCATCTGCCCGATATCTACGTCCAGTCCGGCGCCCAGAGTACCCAACTGACCCACGAGAACGATGAGTTCCTGAATGAGGTGTTGGTCATCCAGCCGGAGCGCTTCACCTTCACCGGCGCCAAAGGTGAGGAGAACGAAGCCTGGCTGATCCCACCGCGCGGCGCCGAGTCGGGCAAGCATCCGCTCATCGTGTATATCCACGGGGGACCGCAAACCAACCACGGCGATACCTTCTTCTTCGAGTATCAGTTCCTCGCCGGCCAGGGCTTCGGCGTGTTCTACCCGAACATCCATGGGTCATCTGGATACGGTCGTGACTACCAGACCAGCATTTGGGGCGATTGGGGAAACCTCGATTTTCAGGACGTACTGGCCGGTACGGAGGTCGCCGCGTCACGCGATTGGGTGGATCGCAAGCGCATCGGGATCATTGGTGGGAGCTACGGCGGCTACATGACCAACTGGGCCATGTCGCACAGCGACATCTTCCGGGCGGGTGTGACTGAGCGCTGCGTGGCCAACCTGGTCAGTATGGTCGGCACCTCGGATGGCGGCTGGATCTGGGATCGAGTGTTTGGCACCTTCCCTGAGGACGACGTCCTGAAGCTCTGGAACATGAGCCCGCTCAAGTACGTGAAAGACATCCAGGGGCCCCTCATGGTGATCCACTCAGAGGGCGACGATCGCACTCCCATCGGACAGGGCGAAGAAATGTTCCTGGCCTTGCGCCGGCTAGGCAAGACCACCAAGTTCGTGCGCTTTCCCGAGGAGAGCCACGGCCTGTCGCGCATCGGCAAGCCCTCCCGCCGGGTGGAGCGCATGGAATACATCCGAGATTGGTTCAGGGAGTACTTGTAACATCCCCTGTCCTCGAATGAAGGATGGCGGAGGGGGTGGGATTCGAACCCACGAGACCCTTGCAGGCCTATCCGCTTTCGAGGCGGACGCACTCGACCGAGCTATGCGACCCCTCCCCGCCGAAAGCAATTTTACCATAGCCCAGCCCTGGCGGGACGAGCACCCGGCTGCTTCCGCCGGGCCTGCTGCTAGGTAGCCAGACCCACCTGGTTCGGGATGCGCTGTTGCACGAAGGATTCAATCCGCCCGACCACCTCGTCGACCGAGAGCGTGGTGGTATCGAGCACCAGGTCGAAGGGTGAAAAATCTGCCTCTGCAATGCCGTAGAGTGCCTGATAGCGTCGATTGTCGCTGGCTTCACGGCGCAACAGGTTATCAGCGGAGCGGGGGTGGTTTTCGCGGCCCTGGACCCGACGCAGCCGCTCCTGCAACTCGCAGGTAAGCCAGACCCGGATTGCCGCAATATCGCGCGGAAAAAGCCACCCAATAGGGCGTGACTCGATCAGCACGTGATCATCTTTTCCGGCTTCGATCAGCCGGCGATCGATCAGGCGTTCAGTTTCCTGATCACGCTCCAGCGACTCCGCCAGATCTTCCAGAGAGACTCCACGCTCCACCGCAAGGCCACGAAAGATCTGGCCGCCATAGATGTACCGCAAATCGAGATCGGCGGCAATGTGTTTGGCCGCCGTTGTGCTACCGGTTCCGGACAGCCCGCTCAGCAGTATTCGCACCGTCAATCCCCCGACGCTTTTATCCATTATTCAGTTGCGAGCAAGGTAGGTCAATCGTATCTGGGTCCGAATCATGCAACTTTCAGCGGCCAGGGTACCTAGTGCGGTTTCCGCTTCGCGGCGGGCCGCCACGTCCAACCAGTTTCAGGAGAGAATGTATGAGCGAAGACCAGCGAGATGGCAAGAAAAACGAGGACCTGGATGCCTTTCGGGAGAACCCGGACGGTCAATATCTGACCACCAACCAGGGCCTGCGCCTCAATCACACCGACGACTCCCTCAAGGCGGGTGAGCGTGGACCGACGCTGCTTGAAGACTTCCACTTCCGCGAGAAGATCATGCACTTCGACCACGAACGGATTCCCGAGCGGGTGGTCCACGCGCGTGGCGCAGCTGCCCACGGCGTCTTCCAGCTGTACGAGCCGCTGACGGATCTGACCAAAGCGGGCTTCCTGAACGATCCAGCGCGAGAAACCCCGATATTTGTCCGCTTCTCGACCGTGGTCGGCTCACGTGGCTCCGCCGACACGGCCCGCGACGTGCGGGGCTTTGCCACCAAGTTCTACACGGAGGAAGGCATCTTCGACCTGATCGGGAACAATATCCCGATCTTCTTCATTCAGGATGCGATCAAGTTCCCGGACCTGATCCATGCGGTGAAGCCCGAGCCAAACAATGAGATGCCACAAGCGGCCACCGCCCACAATACCGCCTGGGACTTCTTTTCGCTCCTGCCGGAGTCGACGGCCATGGTGATGTGGGTCATGTCCGACCGTGCCATCCCACGCAGTTTCCGGATGATGGAGGGCTTCGGCATCCACACCTTCCGCCTGCTGAATGCCGAGGGAAAATCTCGCTTCGTGAAGTTCCACTGGAAGCCCCTGCTCGGCGCCCACTCTCTGGTGTGGGACGAGGCACAGGAGCTGGCGGGACGGAACCCCGACTGGCACCGGTCGGATCTGTGGCAGGCCATCGAATCGGGCGCCTACCCCGAGTGGGAGTTCGGCATCCAGGTGCTCGAGGAGGAGCAGGAGTTCGACTTCGCCTTCGACCTGCTGGATCCAACCAAGCTCTGGCCGGAGGAATTGATTCCGGTGCGGCGTATCGGCAAGATGACGCTCAACCGGAACCCGGACAATTATTTTGCCGAGACCGAGCAGGTGGCTTTCCACCCCGGACATCTGGTCAGCGGCATCGACTTCAGCAACGACCCGCTCCTCCAGGGGCGTCTGTTCTCCTATCTGGACACGCAGCTCACGCGCCTGGGCGGCCCGAACTTCGCGGAAATCCCGATCAACCGACCAATCGCGCCGGTCCACAATAACCAGCGCGACGGCTTACACCGCACCACTATCAACACCGGTACGGCCCCGTACTCCCCCAACTCCCTCAGCGGTGGCTGCCCCATGCTAGCGCCGGAGAACGCGGGCGGATTCGTGACCTATCCCGAGCACGTCGAGGGGCCGAAAACACGAGCCAGAAGCGAGAGCTTCAAAGACTACTTTAGCCAGGCCACACTCTTTTGGAAGAGCCTGTCTCCCATCGAGCAGGAGCACCTCATCGCCGCCACCCACTTTGAATTGGGAAAAGTGACGGCCCTTCAGGTGCGCGAACGAATGGTGGAGATGTTCTCCTATGTCGATCCAGAGCTGGCCAGCCGCGTGGCGGCTGGGATCGGCGTGCAGGTTCCGTCCGGAACGCCCCAGCCTGGCGTCCAGCCACCCAGCGGCAAGAAAACCGTTGAGACCTCGCCGGCACTCAGCCTGGAGAATCAGCCAAGCGAGTCGATTGCGACGCGCCGGGTCGCGGTGTTGGCGGCCCCGGGTGTCGATGCTGGGCAGGTTTCAGCGGTCAAGAACAGCCTGACAGCCAAAGGCGCCGTGGTCGAGGTGATCGGCCAGCGTCTCGGCACGATCCAGACCAACAATGGCCAGAAACTTGAGGTGGACCACAGTGGCCTCACCGTCTCTTCGGTCATGTACGACGCGGTCTTTGTCCCGGACACCGGCAGCGCGGATGAGCGAGCCTCCGACGGGTCGGTGCTGCAGTTCGTGGCTCAGGCCTACAAGCACGGCAAGACCATCGCGGCTGCCGGCACAGGCGTCGCCCTCCTGCGGGCGGCGGGAATACCTGGAATCCCCGCGCCAGGCTCCGATGGCCACATCATGGACGATGCGGGCGTCATCACGACCGATGGAAGATCCGACATGAAGACGCTGGTGGACAAGCTTACGGCAGGCATCGCCCAGCATCGCCACTGGAACCGGAACGTCATGCTGGTCCCCGGTGGCGTCGTGCTACCGGTCGGCTAGGACGAGAGGGGGAGGGGCCGAGACCCCCCTCCCCTTCTCCGTGCCCTCGATAGGAATGTTCAGTTACCGCGAAGGACGCGTCCCACTGAGGGCCGCGAGTGTCCAGCCGTCTCCAGGTGGCGATGTCGCCCAGGTTGGTCATGCCACGGAGGCTCGATGCCGGCCATCCCAAGCGCGAGGCCGAGCCCGAGGGTAAGTGCCACGACTGCGGCGCCCCAACGCCACTGGTACATTCGGCCCGCTCGATCTCCGCGGAACACCACCACCGCACGCCGGAGATGGACGCCGAGATGGATAGTGGTAAGAACCAGGAGTACGACGATCGAGTCAGTGTGTACCGTGCTCCATGCGCCCCGCTGGGTTCCCTCCGCCCAGAGGACGATGCCGCTGAGGATCGCCACGATCGTGACCAGCACCAGGGGAGGGGCCAGTAGACGAGGAAGGGGCCATGGTGGCCCGGTCGCCCGATATCGAGCGGTACCCACATAATAATGAGCAAATCTCCAGCCAGTGCTCACCAGCTTGAGCGCCAGAGGCGGGATCAGGGCGAAGCCCACGAAGAAGTGGGTGCCCCGCAGGGGGCCGACGAAGGCGCCTGTGACGTAGACGACAACCAGAAAAATCAGCAGCAGCAGACCGCTCACGGCCGTAAGCCGGCGGTTGCCGAGATTTGCCGCGTCATGCCGCGGGCGCCCGGGGCCTTCCTCAAGCCAATGCCAGAGTGCCCACAGCGTCCGCACCGTCGGATCGTCCTCTATCCGTTTGAACAGCTTGCGATTCCGCATACCTACCCCCTACTTCCGCGAATGTTGACCCATATCACATGCTCAGTCCCGATCGGTTGAGGGGTGGTTGATCTGGAACAGGTTCATATGGGATTGACCGTCGAGATGGAGCACGTCACTGATCCGACACCGATGTCGCGCCCTGGCGATCACACGATATAAATATCGCCGGCCGAGTCGATTTTCATGTCGATTGGGGCCAGTGGGCTGGGGGGCGGGCCGGCCACCACCTGGGCGCCATGGGCTGGGTCGAAGGCTCCGCCGTGACATGGGCAGAGCAGCAAGCGCTGCTGCGGATCGTACTGCACCGTGCAACCGGCGTGCGTGCAGACCGCATCATAGGCATAGAAATTCGAGCCCGAGGTATGAACAATGACCGCCGGATCCCTGGTCTTTGGATCCGTGACCGTCCCCGCTGTGTTCACCGGCACCTGACTGATATTCCCGATCTTCCTGGCACCCGGCGGAATGCCTGGATTACTGCCTGCGGTCGGGACCGCGGTGGCGCCCGCGGCGGGCGTTGCTGGAACAGCGGTGGGCTGTGCCTTCGGCAGCGCGCTACTCGCCGGCAACTGACTCGTGGTAGTGCCCCGTGGGTGGAGACCCAGGACAATCAGTCCCAGCGTGACGACCGACCCAACCAGCGCTTCGCCTCGCGTGAGCAGACGCCGGCTCGGTACGGCCCCGGTCGGTTCCGCACTGAGCACGTGCTCGTCATCCATCGAGGGATCGAGCCGGCTCTTTGGATCGTGCCATCCCGTCAGCAGAGAAAATAGGAATCCCAGCGTCGACCCGGTCCGGCGCGCTGTCACGGCCCGATGGAGTGGCGCTTCTACCCTGGCATCAAGGGCATAGACGCCCGGACCGGTGATCGCCAGGGTGAGCCAGCACACCATAAAGACGATATCTGAGCCGAAAAAGTATGGATACGTCTGCCAGCTCGCTGAGAGGAAAAACCCGAAGCTCAGAGCAAAACCCACCAGTGCAGCCGGCCGAGTGAACAGGCCCAGCAGAACCAGCAGTCCAATACTTCCTTCCGTCGCCACGGTGAGAACGCCAACGGCGCCGGCATACGCCAGGAGGTGGTGCAGGAGCACCTTGATCGGTGAACCGCGACTGAAGGCCAGTATCTGGGCCCCAATAGAGGTGGGCGATCCGGCGCGCAAAAATCCCGGATCGTTGATCTTCTGGATCGCCGCATACAGGAACGTGATGCCCAGAAACAGTCGAAGTGGTAGGATAGCGAACGCAGGGATAGCGCGATCGGAGCGCGCCGACTGCTGGGCCAGAGGCACACGGGCAGCCTGGCGATCGTATCGTCTCTGCTGCTCGGTGCGATTACGTCTGGACAGAGGTGATGGAGGCATAGCGAAAACTCCGAACTGTGTACGTGGATAGGTGATTCCCGCTATTATATCCATAGTGGTTATACCGACCAGGGAGTGAGGAAGACATTCGTGATGCGTAAATCCCAATCCGATGATCCCTTTGCACAGTTCACCCCAGCCATGTTCCACATCTTGCTCGTGCTCACCGCGCACGAGTGCCACGGCTACGGCATCATGCAGGAGGTTGCCGCGCAGACGGATGGAGGAATGCGCCTGGGACCGGGTACGCTCTACCGGTCGATCAAGCAGCTTGTTTCCGCTGGCTTGATCGCAGAGTCCGAGGAACGGCCGGATCCGGTGCTCGACGACGAGCGGCGCAGGTATTATCGAATTACCGAGCGGGGTCAGCAAGCAGCTCGGCTCGAAGCACAGCGTCTCGAGCAGGTGGTGAGGATCGCTCGAACCAGACGTCTGTTGCAGGGGGAAGGACATACCGTACTGATAAGAGCAGAATGAACGGCTCAATCTTTCGCAGATGGGTGCTCTTTGTATCGCCCCGACTCTATGAAGCGCTGTTGATCGCCTATCCCCTGTCATTTCGTCGCGAGTATGGGCGGCAGATGGTCCAGGTTTTTCACACGGCGTGCCGCCATGCGGCACAGCAGGCCGGCGCACGTCGGGTCGCCCAACTATGGCTCCGTACGCTTGGTGATCTCGTCTACTCCGCGGGCGCGGAGCGAATCATGGTACTGCGCCAACATGGTGACCCGCTGCAGCGCTACCTGTACCTTGGCGCGGTGCTGATATCCGGATTCACCGGGTATATCCATCTTCGGACGGATGCCGATCGTCTGGTAATCTTGCTACTAGTCGCCGGGTGCTTCGCCTGCGGAATAGCGCGTCCTGCTGGCGCCTGGCGTTGGGCGTTGATCGTCGGGCTGGGAATCCCCCTGGCGATGCTGATTGGACACGGCGTACCCGCGGACTCTCTCCCTCGACGAGATGTCGATCTGCCCCTACCGGCGCCACTCATTCCCGCCCTGCTTGGCGCGTATAGCGGAGCATTCGTGCGCCGTCTTGCCCTTCAACTGAAGCAAACTGTGGGGTTAGACGACGAACACGGGCGCCTGTAACCGCGGACCGACGACTGGTCAGGTAGCAGTACAACGACGATACATAGTCTCGAAGGGTCCCGTACAGGATCGATTTCCAAACCTCGCGCATCAACTTGCTTTCCGTAATTTATCAGTAATGCTTCCGCAATATACGTCCCGCGGCGGTAAGGTCGGCTCGGCAGAATGGAAAGGGAAGACAACACAACCCGAACCACTGAGGAGAACCCGATGAACCGATTGAACCGCACACTCGCCCTCGCCGCCCTCGCCGCCGTCATACCCCTCGGCGCCGCCCACGCTGCCCCCGCTGCCTCCCGCAATCACGCAGTCTTGCACGTGGTCACGCCATACAAAGGGAGGGCTTCCTTTATGCACGTGATGGCCAGCGCCAAGCTGAAGCAAATCTCGGGGCACGATATCAAGGTGACGCTCACCACCGACAACCTGCCCAAGGCGAGCACCTTCGGTAAGCGCGTCTATGTCCTCTTCGCCTCCGATGGCGCCATGACCGACCGGGTCGGCGCCCTCACCACACACGGAGCCATGGCGGGTGCCGTTGGCGTGGTCATGATGAGCAAGATCCAGGACTTATACGTGTATGCCGAAGGATCCCCGGCCGCCAAGCATCCCGGCACGGGCGTGGAAGTCCTCGCCGGCATGATCGGCTAAGTCACTCCGCATCCTCCGCTCCTCGCCCGGCCCGCGTACTGCACGCGGCGCCGGGCGTTCATTTTTTCCCGTGGAAAACCTCGTGTACCCCCTATACAAAGCGTCAATTTTCAGGTACACTGTCTGCGACCCTCCAACATGGAGTCGACGCGGTCCAAGAAACGAGGAAATGAGTGACCAAGAAATATGTTGTTGTCCTGGTGGTCTGCATCGCTGTGCTGTTCTCTGTTGGTTCCCGCGGAGCGTCGGCGGGACCTTCCAGCCCAACCCTCGCTCTGCCGGCCGGCGCCCTCCCGCAGGACGTCACCAACACGCCGCTTCCCTGGCAGACGAGCGCCGTTTCCAGCTCGAGCACGTCGGTGCCTAGCCGTAAGGGTTCAACTGCAACGCCAACACAAACACAAACAGCCACCCCAACCGCAACGCTGACGGACACGCCCACCGCAACAGGAACACCGACGGCAACCTCGACACTGACCGGGACTCAAACAGTCACGGTCGTACCGACGCCAACCGTGACTGCTACCACGACCAACACGGTCGTACCGACGCCAACCGGGACGTTGACACCCGTCCTCACCGCGACGCCTACCTTGACTGCTACCCTTACCCCAACCAACACAGTCGTACCGACGCCAACCGTGACGCTGACACCCGTCCTCACCGCGACGCCAACCGTGACTGCTACACCAACCTCAACCAGCACACCTCTTCCGCCCGGTGATTTTTCTTTCGGGGCAGTGGGAGACTTCGGGGCCAACAGCAATACGACGGCTACGCTCGGTGTCATGGCACAATCCAATCTCACATTTGTGCAGGCCCTGGGGGATTTCAGCTACGGCGAGAAGTCCGAGGCCGATTGGTGCACGTACATTCATAGCTTCTTCGGGAACACGTATCCGTTCGAGCTGCTGTCGGGCAACCACGAGAGCGACGGATCGACCTATAGCGGCTTGATCGACAACTTCACGCCCTGTCTGCCCGATCGCTTTGGCACCGTACAGGGCACCTACGCCAAGCGTTTCTATTACGACTACCCAGCCGCCAAGCCGTTGGTACGGTTCATCATGATCGATCCCGCTCTCAATTTTGCGACCGGCGGCTTCCAGGATTATTCGGCCGGCACGGCGAACTACAACTGGGTTTCCAGCACCATTGACGCGGGTCGGGCCGCCGGCATCCCCTGGGTGATTGTGGGTATGCATGAGGTGTGCCTCAGCACCGGGGTGAGTACCTGCCAGATCGGTGAGGACATCAACAACCTGCTGATCCGCAAGAAGGTGGACCTGGTGCTTCAAGGCCACGATCATGCCTACTTCCGCAGCAAGCAGCTGGCGATCAACAGCACCACCTGCCCCAATGTCCCCTCCGACTCGTACAATACCACCACCACCAAAGTCGGCTCCGCGAACTTGAACTGCGTGGTCAACGACGGTTCCACCGGGAGCTACGTCAAGGGCGCCGGCACGGTTTTTGTGGTCGATGGGCTGGGAGGAACGTCCGATATCGCTCAGGATGGACAGATTTACACCTGGCGCGGCGATAATGCCTACTTCACTACCTGGATGGGCACTGGATATCAGCAACGCTACGGCTTCATGAAGTACATCGTTTCGCCCACCAGCATCAGCGCGCACTTCATCGGCACCACGCCTACCTCCACCTACAGCGACCAGTTCACCCTGACCGCCGGAGGCTCAGGAAGCCCAACGGCGTCACGCCTGACCTGGATCACGGCGCACCGAGCAGGCAAGACGACGGTGGTCCGCTGGCGATCTCCGGCCACAAGCGTCCTGGGCTTCAATCTCTTCGGCGCCGGCCACGCCAAGCCGCTCAATCGGACGTTGATCCCAGCTCGCGGCTTACATCGTACCTATGTCGTCCGGGTTCCCGGCGCCTACCGCTCGATCCAGCTTGAGATCGTCGGCCGTACCGGTCAGCATTGGCGTTACCGGGTAACGGTGAAGCCAACCAACCATTAGAAGGCTCTTGGAAGTTCGATCACAGGCACGCGTACCCGATCGCCGGAGCGCACCATCGCGACCAGACCGTGTAAAAGCATGCCACGAGCTTCCGCGCAGCGCGTCTGCAGATCACTATCGCCGAAACGCGCCAGCGCCTGCTCGAACTGATCCAGCAGGTCGATGGTCTTGTTCAGCAGACTTACTACGTCCCCCTCGCCCAGTTGGACGTGGCCCGTAATGTCCTCGATGGAGGCGCCGCGACACCAGTCCAGCGCGACGCCAAAGAACCAGCCGCTGGGTCCCTGTGCCAGTTCGATACCGTGTGCCTGCTCCAGCCCGGCAATAGAACGAAAGGTCTCGATAGCTTGCCGCCGGAGCCGCGAAAGATCTCGTGGCAATCGATAGTCGTTCTCGCGTCGCCGGTTGGCGTCGCAGGCAAACCAGCTCATCACCTCGGCCAGCTCGGCTGGCGCTAGCCGATGAAAGGCGCCCGCCTGGTACAGCTCGATGAGCACGATACCGGAGGATGCCACCACTTCTCGCAGCCCCCAGGCTTTGTGCGCCAGGCCGTGCTTCCCGATATAGCCTAACCGGCGCAGCACGGCGCGCACCGCCGCCGCGGTGTCCGACGCTTCCTTCTCGCACTCCTGCTGGGCTTCGCGGATAATTCGCTCCAGGCGATTGATGCCGCGCAGCAGCGCCAGCCGATCCGGCTCGTGGCGTTCGGCAGCCATCGCCTCACCGTGCGACGGGTGTGTGCGGACCAGGTGCGTCAGACGCTCACGCTCCTCTCGCGCTCGCACATGTCGCTCGATCACGTGCCTGTTCTTCGGGGTTTTACCGCGTGCGCTCCTGGCTCGCTTCTGCTCCTTCTCGGCCGCCGACAGATCGGCCTGCAAGGCCAGATATTCGCCCAGCAGTTGCTGATCATCATCGCCGGCTCCATCCACGTGCCGCCGTAGCTCGGCCAGCTCGATCTCCGCTACCCGCGCCCGGCCGCGCATCTGAAACTGCCGCAGACTGGAACGAACCAGGTGGTCGAGCCGGCCATCCTCGCCCTCCATGGCCGAGAGCAGCGTGCTGTAGCGCAGCCGGAAGGCGCTCATTACCGGCTGCAGCGGACCGCAGACCTGCTGATAGGCATCCTCGAAGGCATAGAACTTGGCCGGGAGTATCACCACCGTACCCCGCTGGTCGATCCCGCGCCTCCCTGCTCGACCGGTCAATTGGCTGAAGTCGTTGGGAGTCAGCAGACCGCCAAAGGGCCGTGACAGACTGCTGATCACCACCGTGCGAGCCGGCATATTGATGCCGATTGCCAGCGTGTCGGTGGCACAGACCACCGAGAGTAGCCCTTCGGTAAATAGCCGCTCCACCAGTTCCTTGAGCGGCGGCAGCAGACCGGCATGGTGAAAGCCCACTCCCTGGCGTAGCAGGCTCACCAGCAAGGAGAGCTGCGGCAGCCCACGATCTTCCGCCGGGAGGGTGTCGAGGGTCCAGGCAATAGCCGCCTCGATCGCCGCCTGCTGCGCTTGATTGAGCGGCGGGGCAGCTTTGGCGCAGGCCTCCGCCGACCACTCCACGTTGGCTCGCGAAAAGGCGAACCAGATCGCCGGCAGGAGATTGGCGCGACTCATAGCCCGCAAGACATCCGCTGGATGCGGCGAGGGCAGCCGCCCCTCCCGCGGGAACATGGCACGGCGCCTGCCATCACCGCCCCGCACCACATGCAGCGCGTTCTGCGTGAAATACAGATGTTCCAGCGGCACCGGCCGCTCGTCGTGGCGCACCAGCGAAATCTCCCGATGCGTGTGGGAGATCCAGTCCACGATCTCGTCCGCGTTGGCGATAGTCGCCGAGAGGCACACCAGCTGCACGTGCTGGGGGCAAGCGATAATCGCTTCCTCCCAGACCGTGCCACGTTCCGGATCGGCCAGATAATGGACCTCATCGAACACCACGCAGGTGACCCAGTGCAGCGCGTCTGGATCCTCCACCAGCATGTTGCGTAGCACCTCGGTAGTCATCACCACGATTGGCGCATCCGGATGCTCACTGCGGTCGCCGGTCAGCAAACCTATCTGGCCGGGGAATAGCTCCTCCAGATCGCGCCGCTTCTGATTGGAAAGCGCCTTGATAGGGGTGGTGTAAATTGCGCGCGAACCGTGCTCCATGGCGCGCCACAGGGCATACTCCGCTACCAGCGTTTTCCCCGAACTGGTCGGAGCCGCAACCATCACCGAGCGATCCGAGCGGATATGGGCCATGGCTTCGATCTGAAATGCGTCAAAGTCGAAGCGAAAGAATGCAGAAAACACCGGCTCGACCGGCGCTGGACGGAAGGTCTCTTGTATCACTCTTGAGTATAACATGTCAATGACACACCGCGCCCGTCAGATAGCACACTATCGAGCCGGGGACCGGCCGTCCGCGGAAGCTGCCCGGCTCACTATGATCGGTACTTGCGTCCCCCAGACATGGCCGGTCGAAGCCGGCATGCCTGGTTGGGGAACGATGTTATGCGGAGATGGAGCGCTGCGTGCCGTTGATCATCAGGACCCGCAGGGTGTACGGCCCGTGACCCGTCCAGTGTGCGCGGTAGGTATAGGCGTGCGCCTGATGGACCGGGATCGGCTGAGCGTTCAGGCGGTGGGAGCCGGCGTGGCGCGCTGTTGTGAAGTCAGGTCGGCCAAAGTCATAGTTGGCCACCTGCGAACCGCAGGGCGTAACGTCCGAGTCTTGCGCGGGCGTCTTGGCGACCCAGGCCTTCACGGTGAAGGGGCTGTTGGTGCTGTTAAAGTCCGCCGACAGCAGTCAGTATGTCGCCCGGCTTGCGATCTGGAATCCCGTTCGGCGCCAATTGGTTCAGCTCCATGTCGTAATCGGTGTTGGGGATATTGGTCCGGCCCAGGAATCGGATTCCTTGAACCCGTCCAGGGCCTACCACGATCAGCCAGGGCTGCGACAAACAGAACGCTCCACAGGAACTGCCCGCGGCCGACGCACTACAGCGCTACGCCCTCGTGGCTCAGTGGCAAACAAGGCTCTCCTTTTGTCGCAAGCCGTCCGCACATTGACCGCTCGGGGGAACCCGTTATCATGCTTTCGGCTCGTGTTGGTCGGACACCTCTGCATATGTGGTTCGTCCGATCGTCAGCAGGAAGGCGCTGTCCTCAATCGCCTCAACGTCGTGGGGAATGCTCGCCTCAGCCGCCAGGAGTTGTCCGGCAATGAGTTCACTCGTCTGGCCGGCGACGCGCACCCGCAGCCGACCTTCAATCGCCTGAATGGAAATCGGTCCCGAAGCGTGATGCTCCGGCAGGCGCGCGCCAGCCTTGAGCGCCATGAGCATGATCCGCAGGTCCGGCTCCTTGACCAGCGTCCTACCACTGGGGTCTCCATTCTGATAGGCCGGCTGCTGCCGCAACTGCTCCAACTCCGTTTGTAGATCAAACCGCAACGTCGGAGCAGCCATCGCCGGGCCGCCGTGTTTTGGGCTACGCGACACTCCCTGATCCTCGTGCATCAAACTTTCTCCTTCACTCTCCCGCTACAGGCCACATCAACCAAAGTTCTCGCGTGTCTCAAGAAGCCTGACCTGCGCCGGCATCGGCTCCTCCATTCCGTCGCCCCACTGTGACCAGTTTGGCCGGCAGGCACGTGCAAACAATTCAAGATACGGCCCCGGACTACACTCCTCAATCAGGGGATACAGCTCGTCCGGCTTTCGAGAATGCTCGCGCTTCCGGCTGGAAATCAGGTTGACCTGGCGACGCCCAGGCGGAAGCGTCCGGAGACTTCCGCGCACACCGAACAACACCAGTTCCGTGACATTGCGGAAGTAGAAGCCCACCCCACGGCCATCGGGACCCCCATCTTTCCGAACTTTGTACCAGACCAACGTTGTCTTGTAGGTGAAGCCCCACCGCTTCATCACCTCCAGGCCCTCGAGCACCAGCGCGTTGGGAACCCAGAGATACAGATGGCTTTGAGGCAGGACACACTGAGCCACCGGCATCTCCATGATTTCATCCAGGTCCATCGTGCTATAGCGTGATAAACGCCGGTGTTCGGGCGCCATCTTCCCGGTACGATTGCTGAATCGCCACGGAGGATCGGCCAACACGGTTCCGAACTTTTCCGCTCCAGCGAAGTTAAGTAGGTTATCTCCTGCACTCTCCATAATTCATCCTCTCCGTCATCGACATGCCCTGCACGACAACACCCTACTGGTCCGGTAATCCGCGAACGCGTTCGGTCCCGATGCCAATTAGAAACAAGGGGCACTCGCCTCCTCCTCCCACATCAACCCGCGACATGAGCTTGTTCCAGTGGGTAGTTGACGCTCCGTACTTGGTTGGCAAACCATGCTGGCGCGCCACCACGGCAAGTCTCTGTTGAAGAGCCGCGGACCGAGTCACAATGATGCCGACTGCCAGGGCGCCCGCTCGGTGAAGCGTATAGAAGTTACTCGAATCTCGATCAAAGAACGGGTCCTTGTTGTTCCACTCCATCTCAACTGCGACACCGGGGAAGCGACTATCGGGCCCGAGCTTGAACATGTCGATCTCATGGCTTCGAACTTTGGCAATAAGTTGGGCATTGATATGCGTCTCAATGTCCATGTTTTCCTTGCCCCATCCTCGTTCTCTCAAGGCACTATCAAAGCGTGCCGCTATCTCGCTCCGGTTTCCACCTGGTCGCAAGATGTCGGCCTCGAGCTCAATGGTAAGCCCTGCAAGGGTAGCGAGCAGCTCACTCCAATGCCTGGGGAATGCGTCGCGCAAAATAACGTCTGCGTACCGGGTTACGCGGTAACTGTATCCCTTGGCCAACTCCTCTTCGGAGACGGTTAGACCTTCAAATGCTGGGGTAAGCCCCTCCATCACCCATACCGTGCGCGTGTCATAGACTCATGCCAGCCGCCTGCACAATCGCTGCGAAATCGTTTGCCTTGAGACTGGCGCCGCCGACCAGAGCGCCGTCGATGCCGGGCTGGGCCAGCAGTTCGGCGGCACTGGCGGCTGTCACGCTGCCGCCGTACTGGATGCGAATTGACTGGGCGATCTCGTCGCTGTACAGGCCGGCTAGCACCTGGCGGACAAAGGCGTGGGCCTGGCGCGCCTGGTCGGGGGTGGCGGTCTGGCCGGTGCCGATAGCCCACACCGGCTCGTAGGCGATCACCAGGTCGACCGCCTTCTCGGGTCGCACCCCGATCAGCGACTCGTGGAGTTGCGACTGCAGCACTTGCTCGGTCTGGCCGGCATGCCGTTCGTCACCGCTTTCGCCAATGGCCAGAATCACGCGCAAGCCGTGATGCAGCGCCGCGCGCACCTTGCGGTTTACCATCTCACTGCTCTCGCCCAGCAGACGCCGCCGCTCAGAGTGGCCGACGATCACCCAGTCGCATCCCACCGCCTGAAGCATGGGCGCCGACACCTCGCCCGTGAAAGCGCCGGCATCCTGCCAGAACACGTCCTGCGCTCCCAATTGCAGCGTGCTGGCCTCGATCACTCGCCGCACCGTCTCCAGATTGGGGAACGGCGGACAGAGCACCACCTCGACCGCCATGGTTTCCCCCAGCCGCCGCACCAGATCGGCGGCCAGATCGGCCGCGCCGGCCAGCGTGGTATGCATCTTCCAATTGCCGCCGATAATCGATCTCCGGGTCGAGCCGCCGAATCGGTCTGTCATGCCGGCTCCTTACAGGTCGTCGTGCTGTGCGGTGGCCGTCTGCAACTGTGGCAGGAAGGTGGTCCAGCCGTCGATATGGCCCTGACGATCCTCTTGCTCGCTCGCCGAGTCGCCGTAGACGCCATGCGTCAGCGTCAACCGGGTGCCGCCCAGTGGCGACGGCTCGAACAGAAGATCGACCTGGCGAGGCGGCAGGTCGTCGTGATCCCAGTTCCAGTCAAAGGCCAGCCGGTGGGCCGGCTCAAAGGCGGCGTAGGCGCCGCGCAAATGCCAGTCCATCTTCGGCCAGCTGAAATGATACCGTCCGCCCACCATCTGGTCGACCTCCGCCTCCGGCGGCCACCAGCTTCGCAGTAAGTCCGGCTCGGTCCAGTATGCGAACAGCGTTCCGGGCGGCGCCGCGGGAAACTCCGCCACCATCACAATCGTGTCTCGTGGCGTTGCTGTCTGCTCCGCCGTCATCTCACTCCACCGCCTCCAACCGGGCAAAGCTGACCAGCAGCTTCTTGGTCACCATGCCGCCGGCCGAGGAAAACCGCACCGAAACCTCTTCATCGTCCGCCGTCATGGTGCTGGCGAGAATAACGCCGGTACCGAAGTGCTTGTGCCGCACCCGGTCGCCCGGCTGGAATGCCTGAGAGAGCGCCGTTACCGGTTTTTCCTCGGCAGTGGCCCAGATATCGATCCGGCCGGCGCTGGGTGGCGTGGTGTACTCGCGGCGCAGATAGCTGCGCGGCGACACGCCCGACTCCGACCAGAGCGTTTCCGGAATGTCGGCCAGGAAGCGTGAGGGCGGGTTGACCAGCGTGTTGCCATGGAACATGCGGCGTGCCGCGTGTACCAGATAGAGGCGTTCCTTGGCGCGGGTGATTCCGACGTAGCACAGCCGTCGCTCCTCCTCCATTTGCTTGGGATCCTCCAGGCTGCGACCGTGCGGAAAAAGATTCTCCTCCATCCCCACCAGAAAGACCGCGCGATACTCCAGCCCCTTGGCGGCGTGGAGCGTCATCAACGTCACGCGCGGCCGAGCATCGTCGATCTCGTCAGCATCGCCCAGCAGCGACACATTCTCCAGAAAGTCGCGCAGCCCCTCCATCGGCTCCTCGCCGGCATAGTCGCGGGCCACGGTACGCAACTCCTGGATATTGCTCCAGCGCTCATCGCCCTGGTCGGTGCCGTCGCGCAAATACCCCTCATAGCCGATACGCTGCACCACCTGATCGAGCAACTCCAGCACATTGAGATTCTGTGCCGCCTGACGCAGCTCGGCCATCACCTCGCTGAAGCCGGCCAGCGCCTTGCGGGCCGCGCTGCCCACCGTCTCGATCTCGCCGGCCTGCTCCACCGCTGTCATCAGCGACACGCCATGCTGATCGGCCCAGGCACGCAGCGCGCTCAGCGTGGTCGTGCCGATCTTGCGCGGCGGCACGTTGATCACGCGGCGCAGCGTAATACCGTCATTGGGATTCTGCAGCAGGCGCAGATAGGCCACGATGTCCCGAATCTCGCGCCGTTGGTAGAAGCGAGTGCCGCCCACCAGCACATACGGCAGATTGGCCCGGATAAACGCCTCCTCCAGTGCACGCGACTGGGCATTGGTGCGGTACATGACCGCGCACTCGCTGGATGCGATACCCTCGCGTCCCGCCAACCGGTTGATCTCATTGGTAACAAAGGACGCTTCCTCTTCCTCGTTATAGGCATGGAACAGCTGGATCTGCGGCCCGGCGTCGCGTTCCGTCCAGAGGCGTTTCGGCTTGCGGCCCACGTTCTGCGAGATCACCCCATAGGCCGCGTCCAGAATGTTCTGGGAGGAGCGATAGTTCTGCTCCAGCTTCACCTCCCGAACCTCCGGATAGTCCCGCTCGAACCCCAGGATGTTGCGAATATCCGCGCCCCGCCAGGAGTAGACCGACTGGTCGTCGTCGCCCACCACAAAGAGGTTGTTGTGACGAGAGGCGAGCAGCTTGACCAGCACGTACTGTGCGTGGTTGGTGTCCTGATACTCATCCACCAGCGTGTGCTGATAGCGCTGAGCGTAGTGCTCCAGCCGTTCTGGAAACTGCTGGAGATATCGTACCGTCTCCATAATCAGATCATCGAAGTCGAACGCCGAGTTCTGGCGCAGCAGGTCCTGGTACACCGGATAGACCCGCCGCACCATCTCACCAAAATAGTTACTGTCTACATACTGATCCGGCCCGACCAGTTCGTTCTTGGCGTCCGAGATCGCCCCCAGAATGGCGGTTGGGCTGGCCTTGCTATCCGTGATGCCGGCGATCTCCATGGCCTGCTTGATCAGCGTCCGCTGGTCGTCCGTGTCGTAGATCGTGAAGTTTGGCCGGTGGAAGAACTCCGACTCACGGCGCAGCAGGCGCACACAGAAGGAGTGGAAGGTGCCGATGGTGACCCATTCGCCCGGCGTGCCGGCCAGGGCCGCGACCCGTTCCTTCATCTCGCCCGCAGCCTTGTTGGTGAAGGTGACGGCCAGAATGTGGTAGGGGTTGACGCCTTGAACGTCGATCAGATAGGCGATGCGGTGTGTCAGCACCCGCGTTTTGCCGCTGCCCGCCCCGGCTAGCACCAGCATCGGCCCGTTGCCATGCGTCACGGCTTCTTTCTGAGGGGCGTTGAGCGGATCGAGGATACGGCCGATCTGGCTACGACTGCCAGGTGGAGCGAAGGAGAGCTGCTCAGGTGCGGTCAAAGAGACTCCAGCGGGAGGTGGGCACGTGTTCCATATTATAGGGCTGACAAAGCCGAGGTGAACGCGCTACTCTTAGATACAGTTCCACGTTTTTCACGAAGGTGAGGCTCAATCATGGTTCGGTACGTGCTCCTGGCGGTTGCGTTCCTGATATTCCTTTCCGTGGCGGCAGCGCTGCTCGTCGCGGCGGTAGTCACCCTGGTGCTGGCTAGCGCGGTTGGCATTCCGCTCTATCTGATGGCACGGCCACACCTGGAACGTCACGGCCTGGCACAGCGCAAGCAGTTGCCGATGGAGCGATTGCAATCGCTGTTCGCCGAGGGCAAGATCGAGATGCACGAGTTCGAGCGACGCGTCGCTCGCCTGATTGCCGTCGAGCACTAACTCTCCCGCTCCACCCCGCATTCAAGGATCCGTTCAGCAGGCTCGGAACATAGCGCGCCAGGCCATAGAGATGCTCGGCGACAGCCTCCTGCCCCGTCAGGACGGTGACTCGAATAGCACGTATCGAACGAGCAGCGGCGCGTTCCTTCGTGTGGTTGTAGAGGAGTTGGGGGCGCACGCCGGCGTGCGGATGGGGAATGATGCATGCCGCCTCCCGGTCGTTTCGGCGCCTTCCGGAGTGCTCGATCAGGTCCGGGTCATCGCGCGCCGGCTTGCCACTGAGGCAGACAACGCACCGGACATGCTCTCGGCCCTCTACGAGGACCTGCTGGCTCACGCACCCACCACCACTCCCGCCGGCGCCTTTCGGCTGTACCGAGCCGGCGGTCATCGCAAGGCACAGGGCTGCTTTTACACGCCCCGTGCCGTGGCTGAGCCGGTGGCGGCAGCGGCACTGGAGCCGCTACACATTCAGCCCACGGACCGAGAATTACCTCACGTGCTCGATCCGGCCATGGGGACGGGGGTCTTCCTCCTGGCAGCAACGCGGTACCTGGTCGGGGCCAGTGGCGCGTCGCCGGCTACCATCGCCGAGCAGTGTCTGTATGGCGTCGACCGCGACCCCATCGCGGTCGAGCTGGCCGTGCTCTCTCTCTGGCTGGAGTGGGGCGCACGCCCTTCCATCCTGCGCCGTCACCTCCTATCCGGCGATCTCCTCGGCGCGCAGGGCCCCGCACTGCCCGATCGGATCGACGTCGTTCTGGGCAACCCGCCCTGGGGGGCGCACTACGCCCCGGAAGAGCAGCGTCGCCTGAGAGGGTGCTTTCCCGACTCCACCAGCGGCGTCTTCGACTCGTTCAAGCTCTTCCTCGATCTCGCCTCCCGCCTGGCTGCCGGCACAGTCGGCATGGTAGTTCCGCAGGCGGTGCTGGCTCAACGCGAACACGCCGATGTGCGGCATATGCTGCTGGCACGGCTCGATCCGTACGCCGTGATACGCCTCCCCGACACGCGCTTTCCGGACGCCGTGGCCCCAGCCTGCGCCCTGATCTTCGGCGCCCGGCCGGGTCCCACCACGGTGCGCTTCCTGGACCACGATGGCCGCCAGGCCGACATGCCTGCCGACACCTGGCGCACCGGCGACTTCCATCTGGCCCCCGACGGCGTGCTGGAACTGCTGCACCGGCTGCGGGAGCGTCATCCCACCCTCGGCCACCTCACAGATCTCTACCGGGTGCGCGATTCCGGCATCAACTACAACCGCGCCGCCATCGCCCGGCGCAGCCTCTATACCGGAGAAACTCCCGACGATCCACGCGACATAGCCCGCTATCGTGGCCGAAATTTCAGTCGATACACCGCCATCTCGTCCGGCGGCTGGCTCCGGCACGACGCCGTGGCTCGACTGCAGCCCGGCGAGGCACTCTCGCTGGATTGGGCTACCTACCGCCTGCCCGAGAAGATCGTGATCCGCCAAACCGCCGACCGTATCATCGCCACCCTGGATCCGGGCGGCATGGCCATGGGCCGCAGCGTTATAGCCATAACCCGCCGGCGTGATGCCTCCCTCCAGGCCCTCCTCGCCTGCCTGAACTCCCGCCTCTTCACGGTCCTGTACCGCACTCTGGCCGGCGAAGAAGGCCGCATCTTCCCGCAGGTCAAGGTGGGCCGGCTGCTCGCCCTACCACTGCCCGCGGTCTGCTCACTGGCGCTGACCACGGACCTCCGGGCCAAAGCCCGAGCAGCGCTGGAATCGGAAGCGAATCGTCTGATCCAGCAAGCAAGGGATGATCCACCCCTGGCCTGGGCGTGCCTGGAGGTACTGGCCGGACGTCTACTCATCACCGAGGGGGGCGACGAAGCAGCGGAGGCCTTGATCGATAGCGTCATATACGGCCTGTATGGGCTGGATCAACGCGCTATCGACATGGTCGAAGGCGCCTACACGCGAAGACCCGTCCGTTCCAACCCTACGGCCGAAACGTCGAGTAATGGGTCAGAACATCGCGGACGGAATGGAGCCGCACCGTGACCCACGCGGTGACGGCCCGTAGTCCGTCCTGGTGAGCGGATCGGCCTGCCCCAACCCCTCCAGGGGGGAGGGGAGCAACTACCGGCAACGGTGCCTCTGAAAATGAACTCCCTCTCCACGGGAAGAGGGAGCTACTACAGGACACAGTCTCTCTCACGATCTCCCCCTCCACCCCGGAGGGGGAGGGGGTCGATGATAGGGGTAGGTATAGCACATGCCGCGTCATATAGGCACTATCCCTTGTGGATGGCCGTACGACGAGGCACAACATCCAGGCCGATTATCCGCCGTTAGGCGCATACCTACCCCTGTCAGGGAGGGGGTCGGGGGGCAGCGGGAGGCCGCGGCGTGACACCGTCCTCTCATGAACGCGTACACGCAGCGGCGCGCTCCAGCAGGAGCGTGCGCTCGCGGGCGTTTTGGGTGAGCGATGCGGCGCGCTCGAACTCCACCCGTGCCTCGTCGATGCGGCCCAGCTTGGCGAGGAGGTCACCTCGCACGCTCGGCAAGAGGTGGTACGCCTTGAGTGACGGTTCCAGGGTCAACGCATCGACCAGTTCGAGGCCCACGGCCGGGCCGAAGGCCATCGCCATGGCCACCGCGCGATTCAGCTCCACCACGGGTGAAGGTGCAAGTTGGGCGAGCGCATCGTAGAGCGCCGCGATGCGCTCCCAGTCCGTCTCCTCCGAGGTATGCGCTCGCGCGTGACAGGCGGCGATGGCTGCCTGCAATGCGTATGGGCCGAGTGCGCCGCCGAGCTCCGCGGCACGCTCCAGCGCCGCCAGGCCACGACGGATGAGGAGGTGATCCCAGCGGGCGCGGTCTTGATCGAGCAGCAGGACGGGCTCTCCCGACGGACCCACCCGCGCGGCGGAGCGCGACGCTTGAATCTCCATCAGCGCGACCAGGCCGTGGACCTCCGGCTCCCGTGGGGCCAGCGTGGCCAGGATACGACCCAGACGAAGTGCATCTTCACAGAGGGCCGGTCGCATCCAATTATCTCCAGCCGTCGCCGCATAGCCCTCGTTGAAGATAAGATAGACAACCTCGAGCACCGACGACAGCCGGGCCGTGAGTTCGGCGCCCTGGGGTACCTCGAAGGGGACGCGCGCCTCGGCCAGGGTTCGCTTGGCCCGAACGATTCGTTGAGCGACGGTCGGCGCCGAGACCAGAAATGCCCGCGCGATCTCCTCGGTGGTCAGACCGCCTAGTAAGCGGAGGGTGAGCGCAACGCGCGCCTCGGTCGAGAGCACCGGATGTCAGGCCGTGAACACCAGGCGCAGGAGGTCGTCGCCGATGTCATCGTCGATCACGGCATCGAGATGTGGCACGCCCATCCCCTGCTGGGTCTCCAGCTCGCGACCGAGTTCCTCCTGCTTGCGCTCCAGCCGCTGCCTCCGGCGAAACAGGTCGATCGCCCGATGTTTGGCGGTGGCCATGAGCCAGGCGCCCGGGTTATCCGGGACGCCCGACTCCGGCCACTGCTCGAGCGCCGCGACCAGCGCATCCTGCGCCAGTTCCTCGGCCACACCGATGTCGCGCACCATCCGTGCCAGGCCGGCGATCAGCCTGGCCGACTCGATCCTCCAGACGGCGTCGATCGCGCGATGGGTCTCGGAAGCTGAGGTCTGCCCGCGCACCGACTACCGCCTCGCGTTCTCGGCCATCTGCTGGCCCATGGCGTGCTCTGCTTCCCTGAGTTCCGGGGTGAGGACCTCGCCGAAATCAGACGCCTCGTACACTTGGCGAATCTCGATCTCCGCCTCGCCATCCAGCGGATTGGGGCACCTCTTGACCCATTCAATCGCTTCCTCCTTCGACCGCACCTGGATCAGCCAGAAGCCGGCGATCAGCTCTTTGGTCTCGGTGAAGGGCCCATCAACCACTGTTCGCTTCGCCCCTGAGAACTGGACGCGCGCACCCTTCGAACTCGGTTGGAGCCCTTCGGCAGCGAGCAGCACGCCGGCCTTCACCAGCTCTTCGTTGTACTTCCCCATCGCGGTCAGGAGTTCCTCACTGGGAAGAATACCCGCCTCCGTGTCCTGGTTCGCCTTGAGCAAGATCATAAATCGCATCGTCGTCCCTCCTTGTACTGTGATCTTTGAAGTCAGGGTTTGGCCGGTCGAACTCGGCCGGCCAAACCCTCCCTCTATTAGTACATCGAACAAGGGGCCGCGAAATCGACAGACTCAGTGCCTATTTCTGGAGGTATTTCAGGTACTCAACACTATCCGCCCTCTTACCGACCACCCCCGGTTGGAGGCAAGAAGTTGCCCGAACGGGGAATGAAGCGGAGGCTGGCGAGCGCTCGACGCTGATCGGGGGCCAGTGAGGCGCCGGGAGCAATGATCTGGTAGACGTTCCCGTTGCGAGCCAGGTAGATGTCGGCGGCTGGGCCGGGATCGCCGGGCAGCCCCCGCACCAGGACCCCACGGGACCCGGCGTAGGTCACAGCGGTTTGCTTGGCATTGGGCACGCGGTTGGCCTGAATCAGCTTGCCGGCCACCAGCCTGGCGGCGTGTGTGTCATTCCCGGGCGATGTCACGGCGAGGGGTGCGATGATCAGGCGAAGATGGTAGCTGAGGCCAGTAGGTCGCGTACCGAAGGCCAGCGTGTGGGGAAGGAATTTACCTCTGGGGAGTTGTATCCAGCCGGCCGGCACGGTGAGCGCCAGGCCCAGAGTCGAGTCGCAGACTGTTCCCGAGGGGCAATGGGCGCCAGTCACCTGAGCGGAACTGCCGGCCAGAGCCGGAGCGGAGGGGACGCCGATGAGAATCGCGGCGAAGGTGAGCGCCGAGAGAAGACGTCGATAGCGGAACATGGAGGTTCTCCTTGCTGAATGATACGGCCATCTTGGCCGCTCTGTAGGTGTAACGCAAAAAACAGTCTGGGGGGTACGCGACCGGCGGCGTACCCTTTGGGAAGGTAGATGCGTTAGACCTGAGATGAGTGCTATATACCAGAAGACGTGCACCGGTGGAGGGCTCATGCCTCGGGAGGAAGCGGACCCGAATCTCATCGAGCGAGCCAAACATGATCGCAGCGCCTTTGCCGAGCTCTACCGTCTCTATCTCCCTCGCGTCCACGCCTTCTGCCAGGCGCATAGTCAGAGCCATGACGAGGCCGAGGACTTGACCTCCCATACCTTCGAACGCGCTTTACGCGCGCTCCCTCGCTACCAAGCGCGCGGCGTTCCGCTCTCCTCATGGCTCTTTCGCATTGCCGCCAACCTCGCCATCGACCGCGGCCGGCGGAGCGGGCACGTCATCAACCTGGGCGACGATCCCATTCCGGAGCACGGTATCGAGCGCCGGGACGAGAACATCCCGGCCACGCTGGTCGAGCGCTGGGAACGAGCCGGCCAGCTCCTCGATCGAGTGGCGGCCCTCCCTCCCGACCAGCAGCAGGCGATTCAACTCCGCTTCTGGGAGGATCGCACGGTCCTTGACGTGGCGGCGCGGTTGGGGCGGAGTGAGGGAGCAACCAAGCAACTACTACACCGTGCCGTGCGAGCGCTCCGCGCGGAGCTGGAACAGGAGGGGGGAGCCAATGCCTGAGGAGGACGGATACACCATGGCGCCCGACGAACGACTGGAGCACGAACTGGCGGACCTGGCGCCACTCATCCGGCGACGACAGCGGGCTGAAACCGAGGGAGTCGATCCGGCGTTTGCGCTCGCCCTGGAACGCCGCCTGCTCGGCGAACAACCTCCTCGATCGGCCCGTACCGCATCACGCTTCCCCCTCTTTGGCCACGGACCGCGCTGGCTGCTCCGCTGGCCCACGGGACTCGGCGCGGCTGCTATAGCGGCCGCGATCGTCGTCGTGCTACTTCTGCCGCGCCATCATGCGCCCACGCCGAGTCCCGTGGCGCTAGCGCCCCGCCCGGCTCTGACCGACCTGACCCGTGATTACCCCAGCTTCGCGGTGGGAGGCGGCGGAGGCGGCATGGAATACCCCATCTCGACTCTCCTTGAACTCTCCGGCGGCGCCTACCCCGTGCCCCTCCACCTATCGGCCGCCCATCTGCCCTCCGCCCCGGCCACGCTACCCGACTACCGCCTGGCCGGGCCCTCCTCCTCCGTTCCCCGCGTCCGTCGCCTGGCCCAGCTGCTCGGCATCGCTGCCCCGGTCACCTTCTGGAACGACGCGGCACAGATCGTTCCCCGCTCCAGGGCCACCTGGATCGTGGCCGCCAGCGGTACCCCACCCTCCCGCTTGCCACTCCACAGCGTGGCCATCTCGCCGGCTACGGGAGAACTGCTGTATCACGACCTCCGCGCCAACCCTCCGGCGCATCGAAGCGCCAGGATCCAACGACAGCGAGCAGTCGCCCTGGCGCGCGCCTGGCTGGAGCATTTAAGCTGGCCGGGGGCGGCTATGCCGGTTCTCTCCGACGCTCCCCCCACCTTGAGCAGACCGGCCAGCACGGCTTCATCCCTTGCGGTCAGTTTTGGCTGGCCTCGGGTGGGGCAGTCCAACGTGCCTGCGGCAGTGCTCTGGGTCGCGCCCGGCGGTCGCGTGGTCGAAGGGCTGCTATGGCCTCCCATCGCGCAGCAGCGTTCGGTTGCCACGCGCAGCATCCAGACGGCCTGGAACCTGGTACGAGCCGGTCGCGCCCCGATCGCGCTTCACGCCAGTGTGGTGGGCGGCTTCCCCAGCGGGACCGGCGAAGTGCGTCGAGTGAGCGTGGTCCAGGTGCTGGTGACATCCCAGCGCGGCCAACCCTATCTGGTGCCGGCCTATCGTTTTGCGGGCCAGGTGACCCTGGATGGGGGACAGGGCACCCACGCCTGGTATGCCCTGACGCCGGCTGCCGGGAAGTGATGGTAACTTCCCCTGTTACATCAGACCCCTAATCTCGTTACTTGGATGGAGCGATGCGACGAGAGGAACAAATGAGCCTGGCGAGCGTGGAGGAGTGCCTGGGAGCGGAGATCCAGCGCGAAAGCGTTGATGACCAACTCGTCGCCCTGATGGACCGGTACCAGACACGCTTGTATCGTTTTCTTATCACACTCCTGGGAAACACCGATGCTGCTCATGACTGCGCCCAGGACACCTTTGTTCGTGCCTACGACAATCTGCGGAAAGGCAAGCCGGTGACCGCTTGACCGACTGCATTGTTGAATGGACTGCAGACACCGGACTCTTCCTGTTGGTATCACCAAAAAAACCTCAGCATCGTTGCCCTGAGCAAAAGGATGTGCAATGAGAATAACGGCTCGCTTCGTGCCCGAGTGCGGGTCCCTGGTCGTCGCACTCCTGATCGTGTCCGGCAACTCCTCGGTAACTGCCGGCATACCCTCGGCCCAGGCCCGGAACTGGGCCCAGGCCGGGCAGCAACTGGCGCCAGGTGAGACGGCACTAGCCACCATTGCCTCCACCGACTGTGCACGTGACGCGGCCCAGCTACCTTCCCTGAGGAGGCGTGGATACTACGTCCCGTTCGTCACCAATGGCCCTCCGCCCGGCAATCCGAACCAGACCGGCTACCTCTTCGATCACCACGTCTCCGGTCCGATTGCCCGGGGGAGCTGGTCCACCGTGGTGTACGGCCCGCGCTTGGGGAGCCAACAGCCGATTCCGAGCTTCCAGTGGGTGAAGATACAGGGCGCCTTCTGTGGCGACGTATTCTGGGAACGGCAGTGGCAATACTGGCGGCAGTCCCCGGCAATCGCACACGCCACCACCTCGATGGAGTATCAACTGCGCGCCTGCCGTGCCGCGGACCTGCGTGCATCGAGCTACTTCCAGGGCGCGACCGGATCAATGGCCGGTGGCGTGGCCATTACCAACCGAAGCGCCAGCGTCTGCGTCATCTCTGGGCGACCGCACATCCAATTGCAGGATACGAAGGGGCGCATCCTGCCGACTGTCTACCATGCAGGGAGCGGTGACGGGCAAGGCGCGCCGGTGCAGTCGACCGAACTCGTTCCCCGTGCACGAGCTTTGGCATTCGTGGTCTGGCAGAACTGGTGCGGCCATGCAGCTCCAGCAGTCGCTCTACTCGTCACGCTGCCGGGAAGTGGCGATCGCCTCATCGTTCGAGCGGGCGAACTGGGAACAGCCCGTTGCGACGCGCCCCACCAGCCATCGACGCTCTCAGTGGCGCCGTTTCAGCCGGCGCCCGCTATTCCCTCGGAGACGATTCGCCAGTACTATGCCGAGATCAACCAGCGTCGGTACGACGCCGCCTATCGCTACCTGGCGGCCAGCGGACGCGCCCCGCTTCCAGCCTTCTCCCGTGGCTATCAGCGCACCATCCACGTCACCCTGGAGCGATTGGCGATTCCGGCCTATATCATCCACAGAACCGGCGCGGATTACACCTGCGCCGGAATTCAGTTCCAGGCGCACCAGCGCTCCGGCAGCGTGGTGGAGTACGGCGGCTGGTACCTGGTACAGGTCAGGCTGCAGAGCGACGGCCACCTGGTGCTGTCGGGCAGCGTTATCCACCGCAACAGCAGCCTAACGGTACCGACCCGTGGTAATTGTGCTGGCCATATTCCCTGATGCCGCCGAAGAGCGAGACACCAATCAGGATAGCCGAATCGTCCTGCCTGTATACCGAGCGTGGACTCTTCCCGAAGCGCGTCTCAATCTGGCGCCATGCGGGATGCGTTCAGGTAGCGTACTGTGAGATCGAGGAGGCAGACCTTGGGCGAGAGCACCTATGACGAGATCGCTGAGTGGTACGATACCTGGGCCGGTTCCTCCATCGACGACGACCGTCTCTTTCTGTCGGCGGAGGCGCTCATGGGCGACATCAGCTGCCAGCATATCTGTGATCTCGCCTGCGGCCAGGGCAGGGTTTCTCGATATCTGGCCGATCGCGGGGCGGATGTTGTTGGCATTGACCTGTCGGCAAAGCTCCTGCGGATCGCACTCCGCCACGAAGAAACCGAACCACGAGGAATCGAGTATCTGCAGGCCAATGTCCACAATCTGGAAAGCGTTGGCGACGGCAGCTTCGACGGGGTCATCTGCTTTATGGCCCTGATGGACATACCAGACATGGCCGCGACCCTGCGCACGGTCGCACGCATCCTGCGACCTGGCGGCTGGTTCGTCTTCGCCATGCTCCATCCGTGCTACAACTCGCCGCGGTCCGGGGAGGCCTGGAGTGCTGATGGGTGGGTGCGAACCATTGGCAGCTACTTTTCCGAGGGGCATTGGCGGTCCGACACTAGGTCGGGACCGCCCGGCAAGGTAGGCGCCTACCATCGCACGCTGAGCACGTACCTGAACACCCTGATCGATGTTGGGCTGACACCTGAGCGAGTGAGCGAGCCACCGGCGGAGATCGGAGCCAGGCCGATATGGGCGGAGGTCCCGGCCACTTTGATCGCTCGATGTAGGAAGATCGCACCGGGCCAGAGCACCTGAGTGGAGCTGCTCACCGGATACTCACCCGGTAGTACAGTGGAATCAGGGGGGAGAACATGCCGGCAGTTGGACCTAGCACTGGCAACGCCGGTGGACCTAGCACCGGCAATGGCGGACTGCGGCGGCTGAGCGATGAGCGGCCCGTCGCGCAACTCATGGAGCGAGCTGGTCGCATGGCCCAGCTTGGCCGCGAGGACGGTGTGCCCAAGCTCGACTGGGTCATGGGCATGGCGCGTCTGTTGGAGCACGACTCGTGGCTCGAAGAGGTCGAGCGCGAAGCCGCTGAGATCTGGGATCGAGGCACCCGGCACATCATCTGGTCGGGCATGGGCGGCTCGGTCATGGCGGTGCGGGTACTGGTCGACCTGGGCTTCTGTGGCATTGCTGCCGATACGGTCGCCATTCATCCACTCGACAGCACGGATCCCGCTGCGCTGAATGCCGTGCTGCGCGCGATCGCCGGCGCCAAGGGTCTCTCGCTCCACGGGGCAGAAGGGGCCGGCTCCCCCGCGGCCCTGCGCGAACTGCTGGGCGATGTCGCCATGATCGGCGTCTCGATGGGGATGACCTCTGAGGAGCCGATCACGCATCTCGAGTGGTTCACGGGCTTGCTGACCCAGGCCGGGCTTCCGACCGACCAGCACTGTCTGGTCATGACTCTGCCCGATTCCTATCTCGAACGATTCGCCCTGGAGCACGGCTTCCCTTCCCGACCGTTACAGCTCGATGGCGGTAACGGCACGGGTGGGCGCATGAGCGCTCCCACCACCCGCGTCTTCCTGCTGCCGGTGGCGCTCGCCCTGCTCAATCGCCCCTCGGGCCCCGGACATCTTCGCGCCGTGATCCGCGATGCCTGGATCCAGCACGACCTCGCGGCAGCTGTAACGCATCCCGAGGATCATCCCTTCGTCTGCCTGGCCGCGGCGCTCAGCGACGCCGCGGTGGACGGCGTATGCCGGCTCGTGATTGCGCCCGACAGGATCTGGACGGCGCTGATTCCCTGGATCGAGCAGTTGATGGAAGAAAGCCTGGGCAAGAACGGGAAGGGTGTGGTGGTGTTCGAGGACGCCCGGCTGAACGAGGAGGCGCGCTGCTATCGCCGGGCCGGCACAGTGCGGGTGCGGATCGGCTCCGAAACCTCGGGGGATGACCGCCCTGGTCTGGTGGAGCCGCCAGGCCAGATCGGTGAGGCCGATGCCCAGCTCTCGGCCCTGGCCGCGGCCTTGCTCGGCTGGCAGCTCAGCATGGCGCTTTACGGGTATCTGCGGGATATTCAGTTCGCCGGCCAACCCGCGGTCGAAGACTATAAGTCCCGCGCCAAGAAACTACGCGCCGAGGGAGACCCACTCCGGCACGCGCTCCAGTCGGGAGCGGTGGCGCGGGATGGCCCGCTTACCCTACTGGCGCCGCCCCACAGCGAAGCGTCCGCCTCTCCAGCGGCGCTCATCGCCGCCTCGCTCCGTGCCGCCTGCCCGCCGTATCTCGATGTCACCATCAATGGCGAGCTCACGGCCGGCACACTCGCGCTGCTTCAATCCAGCCTCGACCACCTGGGACAAGTCGTGCTGGGGACCCCCATCAAGCTGCGCCGTGCCCCCGCCGCCTACCACTCGACCGAGCAGAGCGAGATGGACGGTCCCCCCGGCCTGGTGAGCATCCGCATACTCGCGCGGGAGCATGAGGCCGTGCTCCTGGGCGAGTATGACGCCGCATTTCTCACCGCGCAGGCCGTGGGTACCTGGCAGGCCATGACCGAGGCGGGACGCGCCTGCTTCCTGGTGATCCTTGATGGCGCCCTGGCAGCAGGCGCGCCTGCCGTCGCCACCCTTCTCTCACAGGTAGCCGCGCTGCTGGCGCCACCAGCGAAATAGACAACAGGTATAGGTCCGGAGGACGGTGGCCACGTGAACGCAAATCCGCAATGTATCCAGAGGGGACCTGTCCACCATGAACACCCTCTTTGACGAAATCTACGTAGCCGGCACGCTGAAAGAGCTACAGTATCGAGGCATCAAAGTCGAGATCCTTCTCCTGATTCCCGCCTGGCCCCCGTCATGATGGCGCTCACTACGACACACCAGCCGGAAGAAGGTAACACGTCTCAATGATCCAGGAGGAAGAGCTACCAAAAGTGAACTGACATGTACCTCAGACGATCACACCCTGTTTCGCACCGGCGGGCGGCACCGAGTATAAAGCACCATACAGGTGAGGGGCACCCCCACCCCCCGAGCAAGGAGCGCAGATGGAACCCAACGAAGCCATGGAGCAACATGAGAAGAATAAAGAGGCGAGCGAGGCGGCGGAACATGGCCATCCCTACGCTCGAGCCGCGGCGGTGCTGATCGCCGTACTGGCGGCGGTGCTCGCCATCGCCACCGGAGTGGGGAATGGCGCCACGACCGATGTCATTCTGGCTCAGTCCAAAGCCGCCGATACGTACAACGAGTACCAGGCAAACTCCTTTAAGAAACATATCAATACCAATGACGCACAACTGCTGCGGCTGCTTTCCGTGGGGAGTTCCGCGCGCCCGGCGGCGATGCGTGCCGCGGCCGTCCTGGACCGAGAAGTGGCCAGGAAGTACGGCCCAAACCAACAAGTGCTGTTGCCGCGCGCCGTGGAGTACGAGCGAGAGCGAGACAAGGCCGAGAACCGGCACCATACGATGCAGTTTGCCGAGGGCTCGCTCCAGCTGGCCATCGTGCTCAGCTCGGTGTCGATCGTGGTCGGTGTCCAGGCTCTTCTCTGGGCCGGCGGCGCCATCGGCCTGCTTGGTCTTATCCTCACTCTCGATGGCATCTTTGCCCTCGCCAAGCTGCCGTTCTAACCATCCGTCATTCCATGCGCGTCGCTCTCTTCATCACCTGCTTCAACGACACGCTTTTTCCCGACACGGGGAAGGCGGTGGTGCGGCTGCTTGAACGACTCGGGCATCAGGTCGACTTTCCGCTGGAGCAGACCTGCTGTGGACAGATGCACTTCAACACCGGGTACCAGCGCGAGGCGTTGCCCCTGGTCCGGCGTTTCGTTGAGGTGTTCAGGGAGTACGACGCCATCGTCTCCCCGTCCGCCTCCTGCGTCGGCATGGTACGCGAGCACTATCCACGGCTGGCCCAGATCAGCGGCGACCCTCAACTTGCGGCGGAGGTCGCCCAGATAGGCCCCCGTGTCTGGGAGCTATCCGAGTTCCTGGTGAAGCGGCTGGGCCTGGAGGACGTGGGCGCCTACTACCCGCACCGCGTCACCTATCATCCCACCTGCCACTCGCTGCGCATGCTGCAGGTGGGCGATGGCCCGCTCCGGCTACTGCGGCAGGTGCGCGGCATCGAGCTGGTCGAGCTGCCGGCCGCCGACGAGTGCTGCGGCTTCGGCGGCACCTTCGCCATCAAAAACCCGGACGTCTCCATGGCCATGCTGACCGACAAGGTCCGGCATGTGCTGGATACCGGCGCCGAGGTGTGCGCCGCGGGCGACAACTCCTGCCTGATGCACATCGGCGGCGCCCTGCACCGCCAGCGAACCGGCGTGGGCGCCATTCACCTCGCAGAAATTCTGGCCGCCACCGAGGATCAGGCATGACCGTTCCTTTTGATCAGGCTGCCAAAGTGGCTCTGGCCGACACCCAGTTGCGCCATAACCTGGCCAGCGCTACCCACGCCATTCGGGACAAACGGGCGCGCGTGGTGGGAGAGCTGCCGGACTGGCCCGAGCTGCGCGAGGCAGGCCGCGCTATAAAGGAACGGACCATGCGCCACCTGGACCGCTACCTGCTGGAGTTCGAGGCCTCGGTTCAGCGGGCCGGCGGCCAGGTCCATTGGGCGCGAGACGCCGCGGAGGCCAACCAGATCATCGGCGACCTGCTGGCCGGGCATGGGGTTAGCGAGGTGGTCAAAGTGAAGTCGATCACCTCCGATGAGATCGGCCTGAACCAGGCACTGGCGAAGCGCGGCATCAACGCCATCGAGACCGACCTGGCGGAGCTGATCGTCCAGCTCGCCAACGAGACCTCCTCGCATATCCTGGTCCCCGCCATCCACAAGAACCGCGCGGAAATCCGGGAGCTCTTCCTGCGCACCCTGGGAATCGACACCCTCTCCGACCAACCGGAGGCGCTGGCGGAAGCGGCCCGGCTGCATCTCCGCCGCGCCTTTCTGCGCGCACGCGCCGGCATCAGTGGCGCCAATTTCGGCGTGGCCGAGACCGGCACGGTGTGCGTGGTCGAGTCGGAGGGCAACGGCCGCATGTGTACCACGCTGCCGGAGGTGTTGATCACGCTGATGGGTATCGAGAAGGTGATCCCCACCTGGCAAGATCTCGAGGTCTTTCTGCAGTTGCTACCCCGTTCCTCCACCGGCGAACGTATGAATCCCTACACCTCGCTCTGGAGCGGCCTGTGCCCCGGCGATGGCCCGCGGGAGTTCCATCTGGTCCTGCTCGACAACGGTAGAACCAACGTGCTGCAAGACCAGATCGGCCGGCAGACGCTCCACTGCATCCGGTGCAGCGCCTGCCTCAACGTCTGCCCGGTCTACGAGCGCACCGGCGGGCATGCCTATGGCTCGGTCTACCCCGGTCCCATCGGCGCCATTCTGACGCCACAGCTTGCCGGTGTGGAGCGATACGGCTCGCTGCCCTATGCGTCCTCGCTGTGCGGCGCCTGTTACGAGGTCTGCCCGGTCAAGATCAACATCCCCGAAGTGCTGATCCATCTGCGCGGCCGCGTGGTGCGGCGTCAACAGGAGAGCGTGCGGGGCCGGCTGGACGCGGAGAACCTGGCCATGCAGACCATGGCCCGCATCTTCGCCGACCGCCAACGCTACGAACGCGCCCAGCGATTGGCCCAGGTGGGCCAGTGGCCCTTCTCGCGCGGCGGCAGTATCAACTGGCTGCCCGGCAAGCTTTCCGGCTGGACCGCCATGCGTGACCTCCAGCCGCTTCCCCGCCAGACCTTCCGTCAGTGGTGGCAGGAACGAGCATGAGCGCGGCCCGAGAGGAGATGCTGCAGCGCATCCGGGCTGCGCTGCAGGACGTGCCGAGGGGAGAGTGGGCCGAACAGGCGCCGCTGGAACGCGACTATTGCCGGCAGGACGATGCGCCCCAAGAGGACCTCGTCGACCGCTTTGCCGAGCGTGTAGCCGAGTATCGAGCCACCGTTCATCGAGTCGCCACCGCGCAGCTTCTCGCCGCCATCGGCGCAGCCCTGCGGCGCCGGGACGTGCAACGGTTGGCGGTGCCACCAGACCTACCGCGAGAGTGGCTGCCGCCGGGCCTGGAGATTCTGCCGGACCACGACCTGAGCACGGAGCAGCTCAACGCGGTCGACGGCGTGCTGACCGGCTGCGCCCTCGGCATCGCCCTCACCGGCACCATCGTCCTCGATAGCGGTCCGACCCAGGGCCGCCGCGCCCTGACCTTGCTACCCGACTACCACCTCTGCGTCATCCGCGCCGATCAGATAGTCGCGACCGTCCCAGAGGGCATCGAGCAGCTCCACACCGCCGCTCGCGCGGGCAGCCCGATCACCCTGATATCAGGCCCTTCGGCCACCTCCGACATCGAGTTGAAGCGCGTCGAGGGCGTGCATGGTCCACGAGTTCTTGAAGTGCTGTTGGTGGGCAGTATCGGGGATGAGAATCGGCATGCATCATCTGGCGATGCGTGAAGTGTTCATTCGCGTCGATTATGCTGGGGTATGGTTCGCAAGCGGATGTATACAACCGGTACATTGGGATCCAAACATGGTTGCTGATACTAGCGAGGAGCGAGAAGGCTCGTTTCCCGTCCTCGATATCCCCGATTCGCATCTCGTGCCGCTCGCGAAGGAAGCGGTCGTTGAGTGGCTACCGAGTGACAGGTTATTTTTCGTTTCAGCGCCAGGGTTAGAGGGCGCCTGGGCCACGGGTAAAACACGCCAGGAAGCACTGGACTGCTACCTGTCTGTGCTCCGCGAGTGGATATCGGCTGCCGTACACTTTGGCGATCCTCTGCCCCCGATGCCCACGGTTCAGCTGGATCGCTACACAGTCCGCTAGTGGGTCTTGCTGTAAATAGCTAGCCTTACGGAGGTCAGCGGAGCGAGACTGTGGCAGAGCCAAGGAGACGTGTCATGGGAAAGCCACAGAAAGAGCCACTGCGGGAGCTAGCGGAGACCGAGCGGTGGGCGTTGCAGCGCATGGTGCAGGCGAGCAGTGAGCGGGTGGATCGGGTACGGCGGGCGCGAGCCCTGCTGACGGTTGCGGCCGGAGCGACCTTTGCGGTGGCAGCCCGAGAAGCAGGGTTGCGCAGTGGAACGACGGTCGCCAACCTGGTGGCCCGTTTCAACCGCCAGGGACTCGCGGCCCTCGTGATTGCCGCCGGTCGTGGCCGCCAGCCCACCTATGATGCGGAAGCGCGAGTCCAGATCGTCGCGATTGCGTAGACACCACCGGATCGGAAGACGGACGGGACGGCCACTTGGTCGCTGGCGACGCTCCAGAAGCGGCGCCGGAAGGAGGGATTCGAGCAGATCGGCCCCACCACCATCAAACGGGTGTTGGAGGATGCGGGGAGTTCCTACCAACGGACACGGAGTTGGTGCCCGACGGGAACCGCGCAACGGGTGCGGAAGAGCGGAGTCGTAACAGTCGTCGATCCAGACACCGAGCAAATAAGGGGATGATCGACCTGGCCTACCGGACGGCGGAAGCAGCCGGCATCGTCCTCTGCAACCAGGATGAAGCAGGTCCCTATCAAACGGTTCCCTATCCGGGAGAGAACTGGGCACCCGAGGGCGAACCAGCACGGCAGCCCCATGAATACGTCCGCAACGGCACGGCGAAGCTCTTGACCCTCTTCCGACCGGCAACCGGAGAGGTCCGGGCCAAAGGGGTCAGGAGTGCGCCGAACACCGTGCTCACCCTGGCCTACATGCCGGGCAAGGGCAGGAGGACGCGCAGGACTACGGGCCGGTAACCGGGAACGGTGACGGTTACGAGGTAGGCGCCGAACATGGGCAGTGTGAGAGCGCCGCGATAGGTGAGCCCGTATGGTGTGAGTCGGCCGTGGATGGCCGGCATGGGCATGCCCGACATGATGACGTGGAGGGCCACAGCGTGGGGACGTACCCGGGGCGGCAGCCTCACCGCGATCCGTTGTTTACCGGGAATAGCGGGATAGAGCCGCAGCGTCAGCATGTCGTGTCGGCTGATGGAGCCGCGGACCGAGACCGTGTGTGGATGGAGGATCAGCCGGGGATCGGGCGTCGGTGAGCTGGCACCGGCGGCGCGTCCTCCCGATGTCATGACGGTGGTGGTCAAGACCGAGGCGGCGGTGAGGGTGAGAGTCAGCAGGGCTATGCCGAAGAGGCGAGATGGTGTGTGCTTCATGGGGGAGAGCGGAAGGGACGGACCGGCCGGTCCGTCCCTTCCTATCAGTCCTTTACCGGGTGACGATTATGGTGCCGTCCATGCCGGGATGGACCAGACACGTGTAGTGGTAGACACCGGGCGCGGTGAAGGTGAGGTGCGTGGGGCCGCGGATAAGCAGACCGGAGTTCCAGAAGCCGGCGCCGTTGTACGTCGCCCCTCCGGTGGGCAAGGCCGCTGCCGGGTTGACCTCAATTATCGGTGGCCCTGCCTTTTGCGGAACGGGCATGACGAAGTGCGCCCGGAGATTCTGCAGCATCGAGGGCGGCCCGAAGGATACGGTATGGAAGCCTGGAGTCCAGATCACAGTCGTGCCCGCGCGAATGACGAGCGTGTCGGGGAAGAATGCATCGACGGCGCTTCGGGTGGATCCGTACCCAGTCCGTACGACCACAGTGGACGCAGCGGCGGGACGCGGATTCACCACAACCAGCCCCATCATTCCTGGGAAATGGAGGAGGCAATGGTACGTGTAGCGGCCGGGACGCGTGAAGCGTATGGTCCACTTCTGTCCGTAGCCCACCACGCCGGAATTCGCGTAGCCGGCGCCGTTATACACCGGTGAGCGCGTGGGAAAGGCTACCTGTGCGTTGAACGAGATGGCGGGCGGTCCGTTCCGCTGCGGTGTGACCACTGTCAAATCGCGGTGCAACTGCTCCAGCAGTGGGGTTGGCCCAAATGAGATGGTGTGCGGCTCGAGCTTGCCGCCAATTCGCCAGGTGACGGTATCACCGGCATAGATCTGCAGCGTATTCGGGGTGTAGATATTGGCCGCATAGTCGTCGTTGCCCCAGCCGGCAGTGACGAAGTAGTGTTCGGGCGGCGCGGTCGCGGCCGGTCTCACCGCGCCGACATGGTGCGGAGATCCGAGGGCAAGGACGCTGAATACCGCGGCGAGGATCAGGCGGGATGTGGTGCGCATAGTCTCTTCTTCCTCCCTGGAGAATTCGGATGTGTGAAGTGAGAAACACGGTCACTGTCGCGCTGGGTGCACCTCCTCTCGGGCAGAGCGGGACAATGTCGCCGTTTGGCATGGTTAGAAACGTGTTGTCCCTTCCCGCCGTGCCGGCGCATCGCCCTCCGCTTGCACATGGGCCACGATCTCCTGAACTCGGATCATCTCCAACTGAACGCCGGGGTCGCTTTGTGTTTCGGCCTGACTCTCGACGGTGTTCTTGAGATCGAGCGCACAGTCGGCGGTGTCGAGAACGGTGAACCCGCCGGACTTGCCGTTGGCGTGATCGTAGGTCCAGTAGCCCTCGACGAAACCCGGCGATTGCCGGACGAAGGGGATGATGCGCTGCTTGAGCTGCTCCATGAGTTCATCGAACCGAGCCTCGTCCAGCTGCCATAGACTGACCAATGCGTGCATGATCGACCTCCTGTTTGTGTGGTCCGGTCGCACCGACCGTCACAAACAGTTTCCGCCTACGGCGCTCATTTGCCCAGGACGTAAAGAGGCAATTTACCGGCAATTCGGCAGCCGGTCTGGTAACGTCCTAAGTGGGACGAGCGGCTTCTTCCATCACCTGGGACGGGGTAAGCGCTCGGCCCTCCGTCCGGAGCGCCTCGAATGCCTCGTCACCGAGAGCGGAGCGGGAAGACGCGACGGCGGCATCGAAGGCATCCGGACAGATCGGGGCAGCAGAGGAGCCGAGCCTCTCCAGCAACGCGTCGCGAGCGCCGCAGAGCCGGCCCGTCAGCTCCCAGCGCTGCTCCAGTGTGGAGACGCCTGCCAGGCCCTCCAGAGAGAACGGGAGATACACGGGGTTGCTGATGTCCTCCAGAATGGAAGCGCTCTCGGTGCACAGCGACCGAGCACGCGCCGAATCTCCCTGGGCAACCGCCAGGTGCGCCAGCAAGGCAAGCCCGATGGCCATGCCCAGTGGGACGCCCTGTTGCAGAGAGGAGTGATACGATTCTTCTAGCATCGGCGCGGCGCGGTCCATATCTCCCGTATTCAGCAGCGCTATGCCGAGGGCGCCGAGACTCGCTATCACGGTGTGCTGATCACCGCGTGCGGTGCGCAAGGCGAGACACTCGGTGAGCAGTGCTACGGCACGCTCGTACTGGCGTCGCGAGTTTGCAGTGGTACCCAGGGCAAATAGAGCCTCGGCGACCTTGCCCGCATCCTGAACGGAGCGGAACAGGTCGAGCGCTTGCTCCAGCGACGCCTCCGTCTGGTCGTACCAGCCGAGTGTATTGGTGTGGAGTGACTGGGCGACCAGCGTCGAAGCCAGAGCATGCGGATCGCCCAGGGTGCGCGCTTCCGCCACCGCCTCGTCCGCCAGGGTGGCGGCGTGGGCCGCGTCGCCGGTGAAGCTGGCCGCGAGGGAGAGGCTGGTGAGCGCCACCACGGCGCCCTCGCGGTCAGTGATCGTTCGCGCCAAACGCAGCGCCTCTTCGTGATAGCGGTTTGCTTCCTGGTAGCGATCGTGCCGCCAGGCCACCGCTCCGAGCACATTGAGCGCCAGGACGATCTCTCGCGGCCGCTGCTGACGCTTTGCCGCGTCCAGCGCACGCTGGCCGAGGGCGGCAGCCTCCTCAGTGTCCCCCTGCTCGAGGGCCAGTGCTGCCGCACCCGCAAGGACGCCGGCCGAGATCGGCTCCCCCATGTTCATCACCTGCTGCAGCCACTGTCGCCCTTCGGTGAGATGTCCCCGGAGCGACCAGTAGCGCCAGAGCGCCTCCGCCAGTTCCTGGGCGGCTGCGAGATCGGTGCCGTCGATGGCCCACCGTACGGCCGCCCGCAGGTTGTCGTGCTCACGCTCGAGTCTCTCCCGCCAGGCAACGTGACCTGGCCCGATCATTTTCTGGGCCGCGGTTTGGGCGTAGGCGCGGTAGTAGGCGACGTATCGCTCCCGCACAGTCTCCTGTTTTCCCGCCGCTGCGATCGTTGTCTGCCCGTACTCTCGGATCGTCTCCAGCATCGCCAGGCGCGGCCCGTCCGGCGATGTCTTCTTTGATGCGGCCTCCGACACCAGGCTTTTGGATCGAAGCCCGGCGAGCCCAGCCATCACATCCGCCTCCTGTCCTGGCCCGGCGCAGAGAGCTAAGGCGGCGTCAAGGGTCCACCCACCCGTGAAGATGGAGAGGCGCTGAAAGATCGCCTGCTCATCGGCAGTCAGCAGGTTGTAGCTCCAGGCGATGGTGCTGCGCATGGTGCGCTGGCGTTCTGGTAAGTCCTGCGGTCCATGATCGAGGTAGGAAAGGCTGGAGGTGAGTCGGGATAGCAGGGTGGGTGGAGGCAGCAGGGGACTCCAGGCAGCGGCCAGCTCGATGGCGAGGGGTAGGCCATCCAGGCGCCGGCATAACGCCGCGACTGCCGTAGCTGTCTCCATATCCAGAGCTATCTCCGCCCCCGCATCGCGGGACCGATCGAGAAAGAGCTGCACGGCCGGAGAGCCCCCGATGTCGGCTTCCCGCTCGGGCAGCGGCAGAGGACCCAGGGTGTAGACTCTCTCTCCTCGCACACGCAGCGCCTCACGACTGGTACTGAGGATCGAGAGGTCGGGGCAGACAGCGAGCAGATTGAGGACGATGGGACGTGAGGTCAGCAGGTGTTCCATGTTATCCAGGACGAGCAGCGGCCGGCCCAGCCGGAGAGCAGCCGCTACCCGGTCGAAAAATGGCACGGTGCTCTCCTGGTGGATGGAGAGAGATGCGGCAAGAGCGCCGAGAACATGATCTGGATCGCGAAGGGGCGCGAGCTCCACAAAAACGACGCGATCAAAGCAATCAATCATCTGCTCGGCGACCGCGAGCGCCAGACGGGTCTTGCCCACGCCACCCGTGCCAACTACCGTCACAAGTCGACGCTCATCCAGGAGGATCTTGACGACTGCTACATCCTCCGTACGACCGATGAGGGGCGTGAGGATGCGCGGCATCTGCACGTGAGAGCGGAGGGAGACACCGTCCTCCATGGGAGTGGGGCGAGCCGCAGCCAGCAGACGTGCTTGCTCGTCGTCGTCAAGGCCGAGGGCTCCAGCGAGGAGCCGAACGGTCTGGAGGCGTGGTGTCCGACCACGATCTCGCTCTAGGTCACGGATCGCTCGCTCACTGAGCTGCGCCCGCTCCGCCAGCTTCTCCTGCGTCAGACCGGCGGCCAGGCGCAGACGATGGAGCAACGCTCCAAAAGTATCGAACGCCCGGGCCATCACAGCTTAGCTTCTCCAAAAGGGCCTACCACAAGTAGAGACGAACAGCGTGGCCCAATTTTAACGTGCGCAGCAGGCGCTGCCATCTACCCGAAAGCTTGGCGACATGCTGGATAGAGTGCACACTCCTACCAGCAATAGATTCGGCAAGGTCGCCTTCATCGACGAGCCTCGCCTGCACGACCAGACCTGTGGGGACATCGTGTTCCAGCCTGCACTGAAAGATTTCGAGAACGTCTCTAAGCGGCTTCGCGGTGGTGTGGGGCGGGAGCTTATCGACAGGCATCTGCTGCCATCCAGGCGCCGAGACCGGTGCGACGCCGAGGGCGCGATCGCAGGCTGTACCCGATGGACAGCCTCCAGCAGTTGAAGCTGTACGGTGTGGGGCTTCCGCCATGACCACGTTCGAGCTCAGGAAGGTAGCGACGACAAGGAGCAGGAACGATCGGAGCAGTGCACGCGACATGAGAAGTTCCCTTCCTTATACGGTGGCGTTCGGATACGGACTCAGGGATGACCCGCAACCATCGCGGGGCTCCATGCAGCCCCACTATCGTCATTACCGTACTACCTCGCGCGCTGCTCCGGTGTTGTCAAGGAAGTAGACATGCCCGTGCGGATCGACGGCCACCGCTTGGGCAGCGATTGGGACTTGCGTTGCCGGCACGTGCGGCGAATAGACGCGGTGCAGTGCGGAGAGCAGTACCTGGCCGTTTCCGGCCAGCACGTGGACCGCGCCCGAGGGCGTGACCTGGAGCAGATAGGACCACAGGGTGATATAGAGGTTACCGCTGGTGTCCAGGGCGAGGCTGCGGGGACCATCGGTCAACGCATCGCGCAGCCAGAGTTTGGTGGCCGGCACGGTGTGGCCGCACCGACCCAGATGCGCGATACGGCAGGCGCCGCCCCCGGCTACGACTCGCTCGTGTCCCCGCCCAGTGACCACGCGCACAGTGTTGTCGTCGGCGTCGATGTAGTAGATCCCACCGCGAGGTCCGATCGCCGGCCACTCCGGGCACCTGAAGACGTCGCCATTCTGGGCCACATCCGAGTTCGCGCACTCGATGCAGCCATGAAGTTCAACGAGGGCCCCGTTCTCGTAACGCGACCGGCAGTGCGGATGCATCACGACCGACACCATGCCGTTCGGATCGAGCCTCTGGATCACGTGATGATCGTCGTTGGCCAGGTAGACGTTCCCGTGGGCGTCGAAGGCGGCCGACTGCACGCCATAAATGCTGACCCGCGACAACAGGCCCACTGTATGGCCGTCGTCACAACTCATGCAGCTCTTCCACTCCCGGTACCGTCCAGTGTGGGGATCGATCTGGACGATAGCAGACGTTCCATATCCGAAGTGATTGTGAGCAAGGTCCATGGCCAGCAATTCGACGGTCCCCTGCCGATCCACGGCGATCGACTTGCAGCCGCCCAAGGGCACTCGTTGAGCTGGAGTCGACCCATGCAGATTGCTACCCGGGACGTGTCCTGCGATGACGGTGGGATGACGCTCGCCCGTCTGCTGGCGCATCACATCGCACCAGCAGCTCACCGGCTTGGCGCCACAGCCCCCGTCGAAGAAGTAGACGGCGCCCTGACCATCCACCGCGAACGCCGGCCACACGGCCGCGCTCGTGCTGGCCGGCCCGATCGGGAGTGTGCGGATGGTCGCGGCGGGGGATAGAGCGCTGGATAGCGCCGCGTCTGTCACTGCCACCGGCGCTGCGAGCAGCAAAGCTATCGACACCAAAGCGAGCAACCAGTGCCTCATACCATTCCTCCTATCAGATAGAACGCCATACCACCCGAGCTGGTTACAGGCGCAGAGAGGTGACCTGCGTGGCATGGTTGCGTTTTACATTGGTCGACTTCGAGATCACCACGCTGTCGGGCTCCGGCTATCTCGTAGGAGGAGAGGGTCGAGCAGGGATTGCCGGGCGGATAGGAGCGTCAGGAGGAGGCAATTACGGCAATCTGTGCTAATCGTACGGAAATGGCTCGGCCTGGATTTGGTAGGGGCGGTCTCAGTATCTCTCCTTGTGTCCCAGTGACATCGGCGCGAGTCTCAACGACTGCAGCAGGCGTTGCGAATCATTCAGACTGATCGGATGGAATTTGGCATGACACGATACTCCGAGGTGGGGGGACCGGCAGCCTACCCGATTCTTGACCCGCCCTTCAACCTACCCTTGGAGAACCACTAGGCCCTGTTTTCAAAACGTGTCAAAATCGGTAGACTCGTGGTATGAGCAGACGAGATTTGACCGATGAGCAGTGGGAGCGGTTGCGGTGGATGCTCCCACCACAGCGAGCACGTCGTGGC